>ERZ825670.2348-NODE-2348-length-18079-cov-4.828784_pt1 | contig 18079 bp, 15 predicted proteins | sample MGYA00519929_ERZ825670 | MGnify/ENA primary metagenome ERZ825670 (study PRJEB31778, sample SAMEA3449207) | human gut metagenome | biome: human gut; feature: human-associated habitat; material: faeces | place: United Kingdom | collected 2010/2012 ...
AAAAGTATTATCAAACGGTGAGTCGCATTTATCTTATTTTTTTATATACAAATTTTTAGAGTAGAAATTTTTACTTAAATTATTATTGTCTTGTAGTCGGTGTAGACGACCATTCCGGGTTTGGCACCGGCTTCTTTGTGTACGAATTTAGCTAGAGTATAGTCTACTTCGATTTTTGAAAGGTCTTTTGCCTGACTGTGTTTGGCTGCGATTTGTGCAGCGTAGTACAAGACTTCTTCGCTTGGTGATGGATCTCTTATAATTACGTGACTGCCGTGTATGTTTTTGGTGTGTAGCCACGTGTCTGTTTTTTTGGCTATTTTGAATGTTAGTCTATCGTTTTGAATGTTATTTCTTCCGACTAAGATTTCGATTCCATCTTTTTCATATTTTATTGGCGCTGATGGGGCTTCTCTTCTTTTAAATCTTTTCCCTGTTTTTTTTATGATGTTTGTGCTTACTAATTCTTCGCTTATGTCGTCTAGTTCGTTTAGTGACTGAGCCTCAGAGATGTTAAATATTACTGATTCTAAATATGAAATGTCGCTTTCGTAAATGACCTTATGTTCTTTGGCATGTAATATAGAATTTTTTAGTTTTGTGTATTTTTTAAAATAGTTTTGTGCATTTCTAGATGGTGTTAGGTTCACAGCAAGTGGTATTTCGATTAGTTCGCAGTTGCTATAAAAATCTTCTGTAACTAGTTTGTCCATTCCGAGTTGCATTTTGTATATGTTTGAACTTATAAGTTCTCCGTATTTTTTATATTTTTCAAGATTTTTTTCGTCTTCTAAAATTTCGTTTGCAAGTGCAAGTTTCTTTTTTAGTTTTGTAATGTTTGCGTTTATTTCTCTTTCAAGGTTTGATTTAGCGTTTTTTAGAATAGAGATTTTTTCTTTTGACTCATAAAATGCATCTAAAAATTCTGAAAGAAGGGTAGCAGGTTCCTGAGGTAATATGTAATAATCTTTTTCGTTTGCTGTCTTTTTAAAATATATTAGGCTTTTTTGAATGTCGTTTAATATTTTGTTTATGAAATTATATATTTCTTTTAGTTCATTATTGGTAAAGTCTGAGACGTTTTTTTCTAAAGAAAAGTTTAAGCTTTCAAATATTCCTAATAAAAATGTTTTGCTTATACCAACGTATTTTTCTTGTATTGCTTGAACTAAGTTTGTATTTTTATCTAATGAGTTTTTAAAATCTTCAAAAGATGTGTCTTTGAAGTTTAGTTTTCCAAGCGATGATGGCAAGATGTATGGTTTGTTTGGAAGTACTTCTCTTACAGAACTCATTAATGACGTTACGTGACGCATTGAGTCGATTATTTTTTCATCATCAACTAAGATTACGTTACTGTATTTTCCCATAAGTTCGACGATTAAGTCTTTTTTTACGAAGTCTCCAAAGTCGTTTAGATTTTCAATCGTGAAAATTATTATTCTGTCTAGTTCTTTTTGAGTGACTGATAAAAGTTTTCCACCTTGCAAATATTTTCTTAAAATCATACAAAATTGTGGTGCGGTAATTGGGTTTTCTTTTGCTAATTTCGTAAGATGAAGTCTTGAATTATTTGCATCTATTGATATTAGTAGTTTATAATTTTTTCTTGTAATTGTGTGAAATGAAATTGTTATTTCGTTTTTATTTGGTATATTTATTTTTTCGATTCGTGCATTTTGTAGTAAATCGTTTAGCTCATGCACTAATGCGTTTGTTGTGATTCCATCAAATGACATGTGAAAGTCCTCCTTACGTTTTTTATTTAGCTACATCCGTTGTTTCATAGATTTTAATTTTGACGCAAGGTATGATAAAACTTTTATCCGCTAGGTTTTGTCAAGGTAGTATGGCTAAAGCCATCTCCACCTTGACAAAAAACGCTACTAAAAGTATTATCATACCTTGCGTCAAAATTAAAATCTATGAAACAACTACTCAGTAGTATAGCATGAAATCGCTCTCTTGACAAGCTGTTTGAATGATTGTAAAATGAAAATGGGTGATGAAAAATTGAAAAGGAAAGTTGAAAAAACAGAGCAAAAAGTTGTATATAAATCTAATAAGAAGTTGATAAAGAAAATGCTCATTTGGGGATTAGTAATTGTTCTTGTGATTGTCTTTGCAGCTCCAGTTAAGTATGGAATTACAAAGCTATACTATAATTCTTGGAAACAGTACAAAGTAGAAGATTATAATTTTAGTTTTAAGCTTCCTAGAGCTTTTAAAGAACAAGAAGTTACAGTAAAAAAAACGAGTATGAATTTATCTTCACTTATTAATGAAAGTATTTCTGGCGAGCTTACAGAACTTTTGAAAAAGCCAGATAGTGTATATCGTGGTGGAAATATTTTAAATGGAGTTAGTATGCTAATTCAATGTCTTAAAACTCCAAGGACAACAAGGACTTTAGACGAGATCGCAGATAGTCATGAAATTTTGTTGGAAATTAATTATGGAGATAATTATGAAGTTAAAGAAAAAAGTAGGGAGCAAGTAGTTGTATTTGGTACTGATTCTATGAAGACTGTTTCAACGATAGTAAATGCTAAAGAAAGTAATCTTTATGTTAGTTATTTGATTCCTAAAGAAGATATGGAAATTACGATTATGTTTTATGGATCTGAAAAAAGTATAACTGAAGCAAGTGAGCAAATAGAAAAAATAATTGCAAGTGTGAAATAAGAAATTTGTTACAGTTTAGCTTAAAAAAAACAGGTATGAGGTCTGATAAAACTTTTATCCGCAAGGCTTTGTCAAGGTAGTATTGCTGACGCAATCTCCACCTTGACAAAATTGCTCCTAAAAGTGTTATCAGACCTCATACCTGTTTTTTTTAAAGGCTGAACTATAATAAATTTTTTCTGATACATAATTAGGCACACATAAATTTTGATATGTAAAGTGATTGAAACATAATAGATTTATACAATTTTTATCTGCCTACAAACCCTTGATACAGGCGGATATGGACATAAAAGCTTTCTAAAAAACTTATTTAAAAAATTTCGATTTTTATGTTGTAAAAAATTTTTGGTATGATTATAATGGAAGTATAAATTTTGAATGGAAGTGAAAACAAAATTTTAAGCTTACAAAAGAAAAAATTAACAAAAATAACCAATGATGAATACAAATTATTAGGAAAACATATGAGGGGGTAAAGAAAATGAACGTAATTAAATTAAAAAGAGAGAACAATACATTAGACATTGCCCTAATGGTTGAGTCAATGGCAAAAACAGAAAGACAAGAGTATGATGAATCTGCTATTGTTGATGCTTTAATAAGAGAAGCGAACTGTGACAAAGCTCTCGCAAAGGAGGTTGCTGGAATCGTTACAGAAAGATTAATGAATGCAAATCTTGCTGTTGTTAGCACATCCCTTATAAGATCAATGGTTAATAATGTATTACTAGAAAAAGGCTTAAATAAAGAATTAAAAAATAATTCAGAAGCTTCAATACCTTTTTACAACATCACAGAGATAATAGAAAACGCAAACAAAGAAAATGGTAATACTGCACACAACCCAGAATCTATCAACTTAACACTTGCAGAGAGAATACTAAAAGAATATGCATTAAAAAATGTATTTGATCCAGATATTTCTGCTTCACATTTGTCTGGTGAAATTCATATTCATGATTTAGGAATGATAGATAGATTTTATTGTTCTGGTCACTCACCAGAATATGTAAAGAAAAATGGACTTAGAAATATTCCAACAATCCCATCAAATTCAAAACCTGCAAATAGTGCAAATGTTTTAGCAAGACATATTTGTTCTTTTACACAATTCTTGCAAGGTCAATTTGCTGGTGCTATTGGTTGGGAAGCAATAAATGTATTTTTTGCTCCATTACTTGTTGGAATGAATTATACAGAGATAAAACAATTAGCACAAACGTTAATATTTGACCTATCACAACTTGCAGGTGCAAGAGGTGGTCAAGTTGCATTTTCAGATTTTAACGTTTATGCTTCAATACCAAACCACTATAAAACAGTTTATGCTATGGGACCAAAAGGAAAATATATGGTTACAGACGAGCTTGATAATATCTTTAGATTTGATACTCAAGAAGAGACAAAAGCATTTGCTGAAGAAAACGGTTATAGAATTTTAACTTATGGAGATTTTGAAAAAGAGTCAAGATTATTTGCTAAAGCAATCTTAGAAGTGGTTGGAGAGGGCGATGCAGATGGTATGCCATTTGCATTTCCAAAAATAAATCTTCACATAAACGAAGAATGTTTTACAGATCCAAAAACAAAAGCACTTCTTATGGTTGCTTGTGAATCTTCTAGTAAAAATGGTTGCCCATATTTTATATTTGATAGAAATGCTTTTTCAGTTTCACAATGTTGTAGATTGAAAATTGATTTTTCTGAAGAAGATAAAAAACTAATTAACACTCCAGAAGAATTAAGATTTGTCGGAGGACAAAACGTTTCTATAAATATGCCAAATATTCCATTAAAAGTTGGCAAAAATATGGAAGCTTTTTATAAAGAGCTAGAGCACAGAATGGAGATAGCTGCAAGAGCACATATTCAAAGACAAAATTATGTTTGGAAATTAGCAAGCTTAGAGAATTCACCACTTAGCTTCTATGCTAAAGGAATGGATGGAAAAGCATATGTTAGACTTAAAAATATTTCTTATTTGATTGGTATAGTTGGATTAAATGAATGTGTTTATAATTTAATTGGTGAACAATTACACGAGTCAGATGAAGCTTATATGCTTGGCTTAGAGATAATTTCATTTATGTATCAAAAGACAAAAGAATTATCTAAAAAATATGGTATAGCAATAAAACTTGAAGAAACACCTGCAGAAAGCACAGCTGGTAGATTTGCTAAACTTGATATTAAAAAATATGGTGATCTTGCTTATCACAAAGAAAATCAATTTGGCGTATACTATACTAACTCAGTTCATTTTGCTGCAGATAGCGATGTGGATTATATTACAAGACTGCAAAAGCAATCTAAATTCCATACTTTAGTAGAAGCTGGAAGCATGATTCATATTTGGTCTGGTAATAATACACCAAGTCCAAAAGCAATATATAATTTGCTAGAAACGACTTGGTATAAAACAAAATGTGTTCAATGGGTTTTATCTCCAGAGTACACATTATGTCATGATTGTGGTACTAAGAGTAATGGTCTTTTAGAGCAATGTCCAAAGTGTGGAAGCATTAACCTAAGAGGCGTTACAAGAATTACAGGATACTATGTATTCATAGATAAATTTAACAGTTCTAAGCGTGCTGAACTTGCCGATAGATTAAGAGAAAATATTGATAGAGAGCAAGTCGCAAAGCAGCAAGAAGAAATTGATAAATTAGCTAACTAAGGAGGAAAATAAAATGGTAAAAACATATACACTACCAAACTGTCCAATGTGTGAAGAATTAAAGTCATATATGAGAAATAGTCATATAAATTATGAAGAAGCAAATGTTGAAAGTGATCCAAGAGCTTTAGCAAGAATGACAATGGAAGGAATAGAGCAATATCCAGCTGTAGAAATAAATGGTATGATTTACTCTGGTGATGTTAGTGAATTAAAAAATATAGTTTCAAGATAGTAAATAGACTTTAATGGGAGAATTGTTTTAAGGGTAAAGCAATTCTCCTACATATTTATAAAAAAGCTATCTTATGTGCCATTAAAGATGGCATATTTTTTGCTTATATGATAGTGATATGCGTAAGTTATTAGGAGGACAAGCAAATGATAAAATCGGTTATATGGTCCAGCATGATAGATTATCCTGATAATGTTTGTACAACATTGTTTACTGGAGTTTGCAATTTTGATTGTGAATTTTGCTATAATAAAGGACTTTTAAAAGAGAAAGAATTAAATTTCGAAAAAGATATATTTCCAAAACTAATGGAAAGAAAAGATTTTATAGATCATGTTATAATTTCTGGTGGAGAATGTACTATTCATCCAGAGTTTGAGAAAATAGTAAATAGGTTATATGAAAATGGATTTAAAATAGGCATTCATACAAATGGTTATGCTCCAGAAATATTAGAAAGAATAATTGATAAAATAGATTTTATAGGTATGGATATAAAAAATGATTTTGATAATTATGATGAAATAACAAATATACAAGTAGACACAGACAAGATAAAAAAGTCAGTTGATTTAATTTTAAATTCAAAAGTGAAATATGAGTTTAGGACAACTGTTTATCCTAAGTATGTAAGTATGGAAAATCTTATTAGCATCGCCAAATACTTAAAAAATGCAGGTGCTAAATCTTATGTGCTTCAAAATTATTTTGACCACAACAAAACTGTAATACCATATTCTACAGAAATGTTAAAAGATATGCAAATGTCATGTCAAGAAATTATACCAACTAAGTTAAGAGGAATTGTTTAAAATTAATAAGTGGTATAAATTATATTGCAAAATTAAAATATAAAAATTTTAGGTAGAATTAAGGAGGGAGTAATAAAATGAATGCTGTCATAGAAAAAGGATTGGAAGCAAATCCAAATATGAAATTAAATGACGATCAAGAGCATGTTCAAAAAATATTAAAAGCTTTGGAAATAAAAGATGGATATTGTCCATGCGTTTTAGCTAAAAACGAAGATACAATTTGTCCTTGTAAGAAAATGAGGGAAGAAAATAAATGTTGTTGCAAGTTGTACATAAACAAAGATTAAGAATATTTTTATTAAATCTTATACGAGAAAAAGGGACGGAGGAAAATTCTCACTTTTGAGAAAAAGGGACAGACCTCCAATTTTAAGGTCCGTCCCTTTTTCTCAAAAATGAGAATTTTCCTCCGTCCCCTTTTCTCGCAATAAATTTTTTTATAATTGTTGACTTTTTATTAGAAAGTTGGTAGACTATATCTATTATTTGACGTAGAAATTAGTAATTTTATATTTGGAAATAAGAGACTTTGCGGTGGGTGAAAGCAGAGCAATAATATAAAGTGAATTACCTGTTGAATCGGTTACGCGTTATAGTTATTTTGAGTGCATAACAAGTATTATGAATTAAGGTGGTACCACGGGCATTTAGCTCGTCCTTAAAATTCATAATACTTTTTTTGTGAAATTTTATTATTAAGGAGTGAAAAATATGAAGCTATACGATGAGTTAGTTTGGAGAGGACTTATTGAAAGCATTACAGATGAAGAAGTAATTGAAAAAATAAATAATGGAGGTTTGACTTTTTATATTGGAACAGATCCAACAGGTGATAGTCTTCATATAGGACATTACTCAACTTTTTCAATGGCATTTAGATTAAAAAAAGGTGGTCATAATCCTATTTTATTAGTAGGTGGTGGAACTGGTGCAATCGGTGACCCTAAGCCTAGTGCAGAAAGACCTATGATAACGTTGGAACAGCTTGACTATAACTATAAAAGACTTAGAAAACAAGTTGAAGAAATATTTGGATTTGAAGTTGTAAATAATTTTGATTGGATTTCAAAAATAAATACTATAGATTTTCTAAGAGACTATGGAAAATATTTTAATATTAACTATATGTTAGATAAGGAAACTGTTAAAAGTAGACTTGAGTCTGGAATAACATATACAGAATTTTCTTACATGATATTACAAGCTTTAGATTTTTTACATTTATATGAAGAAAAGAACTGTACTTTACAAATTGGTGGTTCAGATCAATGGGGAAATATAACATCTGGAACAGAATTAATTAGAAAAAAAATCGGTGGCACAGCTTACGGAATTACAATGCCACTAATTACAAAATCAGATGGAACAAAATTTGGTAAGTCAGAGGGGAAAGCAATTTGGCTTGATAAAGAAAAAACATCTTCTTATGAGATGTATCAATTTTTCTTAAATGTAGAAGACTCAATGGTTATAAGTTATTTGAAAAAACTAACATTTTTATCTGTTGAAGAAATTGAAGAATTAGAGAAAAAACATTTAGCAAATCCTGAACTAAGAGAAGCACATAAAGCATTAGCTCGTGAAGTTATAACATTTTTACATGGAGAAGAAGAATATAATAAAGCTGTTAGAATTAGTGAGTCATTATTCAAAGGAGATATAAAGAGCTTAAGTTTAGAAGAAATTAACGAAGGATTTAAAGATGTTCCAAACTTTGAATTAAAAGAAGAAGCACTAATAGATATGCTAGTTAATAATTCTATAGCAAACAGTAAAAGAGAAGCAAGAGAATTCTTAAAAGCTGGTTCTATAACACTAAACGGCGAAAAAGTTACAGATGAAAACATGATGATAACACCAGAAATAGCAATCGGAGGAAAAGCAATAATCGTTAGAAAAGGTAAGAAGAAATATTATTTTGGAAAATTTTAATTTCTAAATCATTGATGGTAATTGTAAAAAATAAGAAAGACAGACCTTAAAAATATCAAGGTCTGTCTTTTTGCTTACAATCTGTAAAATTCTATTTCCTAATATTTATACTATGATATCACATAGCTCAAAATCTATTACTTTTTTTAAATCTTCTAATGTAACCTCGACTTGGTATCCTATTTTTCCGCCACTAAAGATGATAGATGGAAAGTTTTGGGCAGAGTCGTTTATTACGGTTTTGAAAAATTTTTTCATTCCTATAGGTGAACAGCCACCGTGGATATAGCCAGTAAGGGACAATAGGTCTTTTTGTTTTAACATTTCTATTGATTTTTCATTTACACTCTTTGCAGCTTTTTTTAGGTCTAGTTCTTCAGCTACTGGAAGTAGAAACACATAGTGGCTTCCAGATTTTCCAGTTGTCACTAGTGTTTTGAAAACTTGTTTTTCGTTTTGTTTTAAAACTCTAGCAACATCGACACCACTTACAGCATCAGTATCTGCATAAGAATAGTGCTTGTAATTAATCTTATATTTATCTAAAATTCTCATTACATTTGTTTTTTCGTTCATAGTAGATATGATTCCTCCTTTAGAATGTTGGTATAAAGCTTTATCAACTGTAAATTTTAAAAATAATATATAGTTTTTTGCAAATTTTTGCAATAGAATTGATTGAAATTAGGTATAATTAGTATATAATTATTTTTGCAGAATTTATTATATATAGAGGAAGGAGAACTTTTAGTATGAGAAATATTATTTTAGATGTAGAAGGAATGGCTTGTGGAGGCTGTGAGAAGAGAATCCAAAATGCACTTTCAAAGGTCGAAGGGGTTAAAGAAGTTGTAGCAAACCACACTACTGGAAAGGTTAATTTGACAATTGATGATACTATAGATGAAAAAAATTTAAAAAATATAATTTTTGAATTAGGCTTTAAAGTAATGTGATAAAAAAGCCTGAAAAATAGCCGGTTTCAAATAAAATATAATAAAAAAATTATGTATGAATTTGTGCATGATTTCTTTTATTTGTTTAAAAAATTGGTAACAGCCTAAAAAAGTTTACAAAAAGTATTGACAAAATTAAAAAATGTTAATATAATACGACGTGTTCGAATGAAACAAATAACCGACCTATTATTTTAGGAGGTGGATCGAAAAAAGATGGATACTTCTTGAGAGCGTTAAGAGCCATTTTGAGTGTAAGAGACAGAAAATATTGCTAGCATTTTGCTAACAATATCACCACAATCGACTAAGATAGGGGGAACTCAACATGAAAAAGTTTTTTGCGATTCTCGTTGCTATCGTTCTGACTCTGGCCATGTCCAGCGTTGCTTTTGCTGATGCTCCGGCCTGCAATCATGACACTCCGCCGCATGACTATGAGCAGTCTGTGACCGTAACTGTCATCGGTGCGACTACCGAAGGTACGCAGGGTGATGACGTTGTTCGTCTGCCCAGTGAATACCACATCCGTGTGGTCTGGGATAAGACGGATGGCAAGTACAATGCTACCAAGACTGATGGTAATGAAGCTGGCTCTTTCAAGAACTTCATTTGGAATTGCACTAAGCTGCAGTTCGAAGTGAACCGTACTGGCACGACTGGCGAAGGTGGAGCGGACATTCGTGAGGGCAACTGGGTTACTAAGCCTGCGGTCAAGTTCGAAGTTACTAACGCTTCGACTCCGGACCTCAAGATTTATGCTCAGCCGTCCCTGAAGGGTAACGATACGTGGGCTGGTCTTATGCTTGCTCCTTCCATTACTAGCCAGAATACCTCGGTTGGTAAGCAGAAGATTGAGCCTGTCAAGAAGGCCAACATGGGTACTGGTGAGAATTCCTATGAGCAGGGTGCTAGCACTACGCATGCTGACCATAACCACAACGTTTTCGCTTATGAGTACACCCTCAATTGGGATTACGATAAGCTGAACGCGGCTGCTCTGGCTGGCTACGTCAATGGCACTGGCACGCAGACTCTGACCAACACCTTTGTGGTCTCTGTTACTACCCGCTAATGACGACTAGGTAGACTTTTTTTGGGGAGATTGATTTTTATCAATCCCCCCTTTTTGTTACTTGGATATGGTATGGTTCAATTATAGTTTAAGGTGTTTAGTTCACATAAGTAAAATTTTTAGAATAAGTCTGTTTATACATAAAAAGTAACCTTAACTAGAGTTACATAAAGTTAGAAAAGTGTTGACATAAATTAAAATGTGAAGTATAATAACACCGTATCTAAAAATGGTAGAACTGAAAGAACAGTTTCTTTCGGTGATGTTCTTTTGGTTTTACAAATCGATCAACTAGAGGAGGGTTAACATGAAGAGAGTTCTGGTAATGTTCTTGGCAATGGTACTGATTATGTCTTTTAGCATGAGTTCGGCTTTTGCAGTTGATATCTTGCCGAAAGACGGGAAAGATGAAGCGACCGAGGCACCGACTGAACCCTTGGCAACACCTGACCCACGTGCTGTTTCTGTTGGAGGAGACAGAACGGAGTTTGTAGAAAATGGAGAAGGTGAAGACAAAGGAACCGTGTGGATTTCTTGGAATGGTCAGGGATATGCGAAGTATGGTTGCACGACTGCATCAATCAACTACACGAATCCGAGTGCATCCAACATTGGTGTTACCCTTAAAGTTGCCATTTTCGACCGTGATTTGATCACGTATTTTGGTACTACTTTTAGACCAGAAGAAGAAATCAACGAACTGGCAGTTAAGGGATATGAGGCTTTGCAGAATGGAATCAATATTGCTGTAGCTACTAATCTCATTTCTCAAGGGTATTTTGAGGGCTACAATGAGGCGGGAGCTGCTACCTTTGACAAGGAGAAGCTTGCCGAAGAGCTGAGCAAGGTTGGTTTTATTGGCAAGACTAAGGAAGAACTCATTAACCTTACCGAAGAAGATGTGTATGAATTTGACGAAGTGACCAAGCTTACTCTTGCGCAGCTTGGTGGATATAGCTTTGCTGAATTCTACATGGTAATTGGTGAGGCTGGTGTGGTAAATCCTGGATATGCACTTTACGAGGTAGATTTGCATACGCTTCCTGATAAGGTAGCCATTCCTAAGGGGGAGTATGATGCCGTCTTTGTCCTTCAGGGATATGATGAAGAAAAGAACCAGCTTTCGGATTTCTTTATTCATCTTCCGATTGTCCTGAACATCGAAGAAGATTTGCCTGAGGAACTGCAGGTTGAGTATGGTATTACTTTAGCTGAAAGAATTGATAACTAATAAGATTTAGGTTTGAGAGTGTTGACTTTTTGTCAGCACTCTTTTGTTAATTTATGAGAAAAAATCAGTTCTATTTGAAAGACAAAAATGTCAGTAAGCGAATACTAACAGTATTATCTTCAAAAGATTTACATAAAATTATTTAAAAGTATTGCAAGTGCAATGTATTCATGGTATAATGGCATAGCCAATGTTAATAATTATGTAAAGGAGGAAAGCGCAATTGCACTTTAAGAAGGTTACTGATTGTGAGAAAGTGGACGACATTTTAAAAAGGAGGCATGGTGAATCTATGAAAACTAGAACTCTTAGACGGTTGATTTCGATTGTCCTTTCGGTTTTCATGCTTATCGCTTGTATCCCGCTTAATGCTTTGGCAGAAGAGGTTGTGCAGGCACCACCGGTAACTGTTTCTTCTGATTTGCCTGAAGATGCTGTTATTAAGGTAACAGAGAAGACTGAAACGGGGAATGATGTTCCTGGCGAGCAGCCGAAGACTGAAACGGGGGATGATGTTCCTAACGAGCAGTCGAAGACTGAAACGGGGGATGATGTTCCTAACGAGCAGCCGAAGACTGAAACGGGGGATAATGTTCCTAACGAGCAGTCGAAGACTGAAGTAGGAAACGATGTTCCTGTCGAGCAACCGAAGACTGAAACGGGTATTGAAAAAACTGTTGAAAATCAGAATGACGATGATCAGCAGGACGAAAATCAGGACGAGCAGCCTGCAACCAACGACGAAGTCATCAAGATTAGCGTTACGGTTGATGGCGTGATTTCTGAATACGAGCCTAATACTAAGGTTAACCTTGGTACTCCGACTAAGGAAAATTACATTTTCATTGGTTGGAACATCAAGGTCGGCGGAGGCACTCTGAACGGCAACATCTTTACTGTTCCCGAGAGCGGTGAAGTTGTGATTGAATCGATGTGGAAAGGTGTTGAAGTCTCTCTCGTAATTTATTACGTAGATGAGAAAGGTAAGACTCTTGCGGCTACTGATGAATACGATCTTCTTTACGGAGATAACGTGGTAGTCAGCAGTCTGGACGGAAATTACAATCTTCCGTCTGTGGTTGGTTACAGCCCCATTAAGGCCACGAGAAGAGGTACTTCTGATAAGGTTGATTTCAATGGTAGCAATGACACGGCAAGCTTCGTTAACTTTGTCGAAGGATTTAATCCTATCGTCAAAAATGAAGTATTTAATGTCATTTATGCTCCCAATGAGTTCAGCTATACTGTCAAGTATTTCCTTGAAAACCTTGATGGAAGCTATAGTGAAGATACTAGCAAGCAGGTAAATGACAATGGTATTTTTGGTCATACGATTTTGGCTTCGAGCTACAATGGTGAAGTCTTTGACGGCTTTACCTATGATCATGCGTCTGCCGATAGTGTTGTAATTACCGAGGGAACGAATACCTTGGAACTTTACTATACTAGAAATTCGTATAACCTTTTTTACCAGGTCAATGAATCTGCTAGCAGAGCACTTTCGAAGAAGTATGGCGAGGGTGTGACCTTAAGCGAGCTTGGAACTCCCACTCGTGTTGGTTACAATTTCAAAGAGTGGAGAATCTCCAGTGAAACTGGTGAACTCTTTGATGCCTCTAACTTCTCGATGCCGTCTCACGACGTATTCTTAGTTGCTACTTGGACGCCTGGACAGGCTACCTACACTGTTAACTACTGGATTGAGTCTCTCGAATCAGCTCAGGCTTGGACTGATGCCCATCATGCAGATGGCATTGATGCTACGCCTACTGGTTGGACGTTTGTCGATTCTGTCTCTGGCAGAACTGGCACCGTTGAGAGTATTATCACTTCCAGTATGGTGACTGGTAGTACTCCGAGTGGTTTGGAAACTAACCATTACCGATATCACTCTATGGATGAAAATGTTACAATCAAGCCTGATGGTACAACGATTGTAAACGTTTACTATAGTGCGAAGGTATATAGTTACCATTTCCACAAAGAGAATGGTAGTGATTATGCATTTACCTCTGGTGGTAAGAATCACCCGAATGGTATGATGTATAACAAGTGGGCAACTAGCAACTTGGATTATTGGCCGTACAAAAATGGAAACGAAGTGAATGTCTGGCATAAAGATTCTGCAACAGGATCCATTTTTACTGCGACTAATGCATTCAAGTATGACTATGGTGATCGGATTGAACTGTATCGTGCTAAGGGTAATCGTAAAAGTATCATATATGCAGTAAAGCAGAATATCGATGGTTCTTATCCGTCGAACCATGTAGCTGCTGCATACCAATATGCGGAGTTTTACGGTTTTAATTCTTGTGACATCAAGATGAATGAAAGCCGGCTTCCTATTGGTTTTAGGTATGATAAGATTCTTGGTAACAATGGCTGGGTAAATTTTAATGCAGGTGATAATGCTGCTGCTAAGGGAAAAGTATTCTATACTGGTACCAACAATAGCACAGGTTATGTCTACATTAAGATTGCTAGACTCAAGTACACTCTTTCGTTTAATGATGGTAACCAGATTGTCCAGAACTATCCGGGTATTCGTTTCGAGGACAAGCTTAGCACGAAGCAGGTACCTAGCATTGTAGCTCCGTCTGCTTTTGAAGATTACGAGTTCATCGGATTCAAAGCAGAGTACAATGGTGCTATCTATAATGGCACAACACCTGAGGAAGCCTTCAGAGCATTTTACACTTCGGTTGGAGATAAAATGCCGGCTAACAACGTGGTGCTGACTGCTGTTTGGAAAGCTCCTATCTACAATGTAAAGTTCTATACTGACGATACTCTGGTCGATGAGTATGCAAGTGAGAGCAATATTCCGAAGGGCAACAAGGTAAGCCAGAATATTGCTGAACCCACCAGAGATGGTTACAATTTCGCTGGTTGGTGGTATCTTGAAGATGGGGTTGAAAAGCCTTACTTCTTGAGTATGCCGATTATCAAGGACATGGTAATTTACGCGAAATGGGTTCCGCTTGCAAACGTGGTTACTATCACGGTTAATCATGTCTTGAAGAATCAGGATGGAAGTGAAAGTACTTATTCTACCGAAACCAAAAATGGTGTGATTGGTTCGTCTGTGGCACTGAGTGCTATTGAAATCGATGGCTACTGGCCTGAGATTTTGGCTACCAACTATACTGTTAAGGCGACGGGCAACGAGTACACTTTCTACTACGCCCCTGCAACTTCTGTCCAGTACACGGTGAAATACTTGCGTGCTGGTACGGATGAAGAAGTAGCCGCAACCGATGTGCTCATGTCTGAGCCTGGTACCATTTCTATCGTGGCACATGCCAAGATTGTTTATGGTGCGACGCCTGACTTCTCGAGCAAGACTTTGAAGCTTACTTCCAATCCGGAAAACAACGTGCTGATTTTCTACTACGAATTCAGTAACGAAGACAAGATTAGCTATACTGTTGAGTACTACTTTGAAAATGCTGATTCGACCTATACTTGCGATGATTCTCTTACCACTATTGTTAACGACGTAACTCAGTGGCAGAAAATTAATCGTGAAGATATCGATTTCGGACATTTTGATGAGTATGTACTGAACGACACTCTGACCACTTCTCTTCCGACTTATGCCAATCCCAAGGGTACGGTAATTCGTATCTATTACGACCGAGTCATGCACAAGGTGACGTATAGATACACTACCGAAGTGCCTACTGGTGCTGAGAATGCCGAACTTCCGGCAGAAGCTTCCTACAAGTGGGGAACTACTGTGACGGTTGCTGGTGTGCCTACTGCACCGAAGGGATATACGTTTGTTGGTTGGACTATGGTCAATAGCGATGTGACTGTTGCAAATGGAAACTTTGAGATGCCTCATGAGGATGTTATCCTTGAGGGTGCGTTTGTCCAGGAAGACTACTGGATTGAGGTTGAATGGACCTACGTCGATGGCGTCTACTGTGGCGGTAAGTACAAGTGGGACTGCGATAAGCTTGAATACGTCTACTCTAGCGGAGCAAGATGGAAGACGGAGCCTAGCGTGAGTGTTACTGTTACTAACTACGGTAGCAAGTCTGTGAACCTTGATTTCAGCGACAATGGACACGCATGGGATAACTATCTTACTGCTGGTATCCAGAGTAAGACCGACGTGCTTGATGGCAATGGCTCTTCCAAAACACTTACCTTTGCGGGTAGTGATTTTGCTTGGAACTTCGATGTACTGAATGCGACTGCACTTGATGCGGCACTCAATATCGCTGAAGGTTTCAAGGTCGAGCAGAATACCTTCAAGCTGAGCGTTACTGCGGCGTAATTGCTAAAGTAACATTTACTTCAAAAGAAGTCATCCTATTTTAGGGTGGCTTCTTTTTTGTGTGATATGGCGGAATTACTTAGATAATTTGTGAAATTTTATTTACAATAAAGTTACAGAAACAATTGACATAACATGGAACACATGATATAATTGCACACGTATCGATGATTACAAAGAACTGACCGACTGATTTGGAGGGATGTAAATTGAGGGATTCGTAGTTTTGAATGTTCTGCATATTGGTGATTGATTTCACAGGTTTGACGGAGCTTTCAAAGAAGTTGATGGTAACTAGGACAATAACGGACAGAAAAGAAAGGTGGATAATAACATGGTAGACAACTGCATTCTGAAGGCTTTGGAATCTCACAATGACGTTGCAAAGAAGATTATCGAAGAACGTAACTGCAAGGCTAAGGAAGATATCAAAAACTTCCTTTTGGCTATTATCAGCAAGTTCCCTGAGGACGAGAAGCTTAGCCTTACGATTGAAGGTCTGCTTACTGTAGATAGGATTACGGTTGCTGGGCTTCGTTGTCTTGAGACTGGCGAGAGCATCCAGTTTGAAATGAAGGTAGATGCTTTCTGGCTTGAAAAGTATATGGTTGATGAACTGGGTGCAAGGTCTGACGACCACATTGCTTGGTATTTCGGGTAATTAAATAAATGGCACGTATGTGGGGTATCTATTAACATACGTGCCATTTTACTTGTTAACCACTTTCGGACTAATGAAAGGAGGCTGCAATATGGAAACTGATGGTATTGTGAACTCTGAACTTGTATCTAAAAATGTTAGTTGGATTTATGAGGTTGGTCGTGAAGAACCTGAAATCCAGGGTTCTGGATCTAGTTGGTACAATGTTATTAGAACCAGAGATGAGGCCGAAGTGTTTAGACTTTTTAAAGAGAAGGCTTATTACAACTATATTTTGCGCTCTCGTAAAGAAAATGGTCGAATTATTCGTCAGTATTATAATTTCCGTTCTAAGACTTGGAATGAAGACTAAACTAAAAAATCTCATTACTGCTTTTTAGCAGTAGTGGGATTTTTTTATAATTTGAAAATCACAGAATTTCTTATTGTCTAGGAAAATAGATAGATTTGGTAATTAGAAAATCAAATTATATAATTGAAAAAATAAATTTAATTTGTTAAAATAAAGACGAGCATGAGGTATTAAAAGTATGAATAAACAATAATACTATAGGAGGTAAGTTTATGGAAAAATCAAAAGTATATTTTTCAAGAGAACTGACAAAAGAAAATGTAGTTAATATGTATAAAAAACTTGGAGTAGATTTAAAAGGTAAGGTTGCAGTAAAGGTTCATTCTGGAGAAGAAGGAAATCAAAATTATTTAAAACCTGAGTTTTTTGAAGATATCGTAAAGTGCGTAAATGGTACTATTGTAGAGTGTAATACAGCTTATGAAGGAATGAGAAATACGACTGAGAAACATAAAGAATTAATAAAAAAGCATGGTTGGACAGAGCTTTTTGATGTAGATATTATGGATGCAGAAGAAGAGATGGAGTTAGATATTCCAAATGGAAAGGTTATTAAGAAAAATTTTGTTGGAAAGCATTTGGAAAATTATGATTCGATGCTCGTAGTTTCACATTTTAAAGGTCATCCAATGGGTGGATTTGGTGGAGCTCTTAAAAATATATCAATAGGAATTGCTTCATCTCATGGAAAAGCATATATACATGGAGCAGGGGTTCCGGAAAATCTTTGGACTGCTAAGCATGATTTGTTTTTAGAATCAATGGCTGATGCTGACAAATCAATTGTTGATTATTTTAAAGGCAATATTGCTTTTATAAATATTATGTGTAACATGTCTGTTGACTGTGATTGTTGTGCTGTAGCTGAAGATCCATGTATGAAAGATATTGGAATACTTGCATCACTAGACCCTGTGGCTTTGGATCAGGCTTGTGTAGATTTGGTGTATAATTCGGATGATCCTGGAAAGAATCATTTGATTGAGAGGATTGAAAGTAGGAATGGGTCGCATACAATTGATGCGGCTTATGAACTTGGAGTAGGTAATAAGGAATATGAACTAATCGAAGTGTAAGGAAATTCCGATATATAGTAATTGAATTGCCGAAAGGGGATTGATAAAACTTTTATCCGCAAGGCTTTGTCAAGGTAGTATTGCTGACGC
>ERZ825670.2357-NODE-2357-length-18031-cov-3.055574_pt1 | contig 18031 bp, 18 predicted proteins | sample MGYA00519929_ERZ825670 | MGnify/ENA primary metagenome ERZ825670 (study PRJEB31778, sample SAMEA3449207) | human gut metagenome | biome: human gut; feature: human-associated habitat; material: faeces | place: United Kingdom | collected 2010/2012 ...
TCCGCCCGTTCCAGTTCGCCGGCGCCCCGGGCCATGGCGCAGAGGGGGGCGCCTCCGTCTGAGCAAAGCCGCTGGAAAGCGCTGATCACGGCGATGATGGGGAAGGCCAGGCCGATGCCGGTCAGGGCTAAGCGGCCTTCGCCGGGGATGTGGCCCAGATAGATCCGGTCCACCACGCTATAGAGCATATTCACCAACAGGGCCACGGTCATGGGCCCGGCCTGGCGGAAGATGGCTTGGGAAATGGAGCCCTGGGAGAAATCCGATCGAGAGGGGATAGCCTGCGTCAATACGATTCGCCTCCTTTGCCCGGGGGGCAAGGCCGGTGCAGCAAGGCCAATGCTGCACCGGTGGATGAAGATATATGAGGATAAAGAAGAATGCGCCGCAAAAAAAGGAGGGTACACACAAATTTATTCCTACTTTAATATTCTACCAAATCTTGCGCTAGGAGGGAATATGGGATTTGTGTCCTGTATCGTTGACACAGAGGGGCGCAGGCAAATAAAAAGATGGCTGCAAGGGCAGCCATCCCAGCCTGTCGAAAAACCCTTGGGGGTTCGGGGGCCGCAGCCCCCGGAGGCTATAATCGGATTTGGCGGCGTGTACGGCAAATCCGCAAAAAGCCTTGCGTAGCAAGGGTTTCTCTGCATAGCTCCCTGGCCGCGCCGTAGGCGCAAGGGAGCTATGAAAACCTCGAAAAAGTCCAGCAAAAGCTGGGCTTTTTCGTTTATAAGAGGTAAAATAAGTAGCAGGTGGTGAAAAAGATGCTGGAACGTGGGAAAATGGACCGTCATGTAATAGAGATAGTAGGAATAGATAGCTTGGTGCCAGAGGAGCATCTGCTGCGGAAAATAGACAAGGCAGTGGATTTTAGCCGGCTGTACGAGATGGTGGAGCCATTGTACTGCGAGGACAATGGCAGACCGAGCGTAGACCCAGTGGTGCTGTTCAAGATGGTACTGATCCAGCACCTGTATGGGCTGCCATCCCTCCGGCGGACGGCGGAAGAGGTGGGGTTGAATGTAGCATACCGCTGGTTTCTTGGGTATACATTGCAGGAGGAAACGCCCCATTTTTCCACAGTGAGCTATAATTTCCGTCACCGATTTACCGAGGAGACGGTAGACCAGGTCTTCCGTTGGATCCTGGAGGAAGTGGCACAGGCGGGATACCTTTCGCCCAAGGCGGTATTTATTGACGGCACCCACATCAAAGCAAACGCCAATACCAAGAAGCAGATGAAAGTCCAGATTCCCGTGGCATCCAAGCACTACGCCCAGGAACTGATGGAAGAGGTGAACGCGGACCGGGAGTCCCACGGAAAGAAGCCCTTTGACGATGATGGTGAGCCACCCACGCCGCCAAAGAAGCGCAGGGACAACACCTCAAAGAAGAAGCTGGCCCGGCGGAAGAAGGAGAAGCTGCGCACGGTGACCCGGAGCGTGACGGATCCGGACAGCGGTTTGTTTGTGAAGGGAGAACACAAGCGGCAGTTTGCCTATGAGGCCCATACCGTCTGTGACAAGCATGGCTTTGTGCTGGAGGCCGTCATTACCCCCGGGAATGTACATGACAGCGTGGCCTTTGATGAAGTATATGACCGTGTGACAGAGGCATTTCCGGAAGTAGAGACGATAGTTGCCGATTCCGCCTACAAGACCCCTCATATCTGCAAAAAGGTATTTGAAGATGGACGTGTGCTGTCCACTGCTTACAAGCGGCCCCAGACCATGAAGGGGGGCCATGAGTGGTGGAAGTATGTATATGACGAGCACTACGACTGTGTGCTCTGCCCAGAGCACCAGGTATTGTCCTACCGTACCACCAACCGGGATGGATACCGGGAATACCGAAGTGACCCGAAAATCTGTGTGAACTGTCCCACCCGCCACCTGTGCACCCATTCCAAAGACTGTGTCAAAACGGTACAGCGACATATCTGGAAGGACTATGAGGAACTGGCGGACCACGCCCGCTATACGCCTGAGTACCGAGAACTGTACCAACGGCGGAAGGAGACCATTGAACGGGTCTTTGCCGACGCAAAAGAGAAACACGCCATGCGTTATACCCAGTACAGAGGCTTGGCCCAGGTGTCCAACTGGGTGAAGCTTAAATTTGCTGCCATGAATCTCAAAAAACTGGCCAGGTGGCTGTGCCAGGAGAGCCTTGACTCTCTCTATATTCTCCTCCTTTGGCCGCTACATGACCCAAACCCGGCGTATGCCTGACGCATAGCCGGGTTTCTCGACAGACTGGAGCAAACGCGTCACCAGCGCGTTTGCTTTTCCGCCCTTCGAGCCCCTTTGAATATCATATCAAAGAAAAAACAGGCCTGCTGGCCTGTTTGATGCTTTGGTGGGGATGGAGGGGCTCGAACCCCCGACCTCTTCGATGTGAGCGAAGCGCTCTAACCTGCTGGGCTACATCCCCGCTGTGCGTCGAAGTATATTGTACAACATCAAAACGGATTTTGCAATATCTAAATTTGCCCCGGCGCTCACTCAAATGCTTTTCTGTAATACTTGCCCGGTTCCAACGCAATCCCCTTTGCCGCAAACATCTCGCTGACCGTTACAAGCTGATAGCCCTGCTCAATCAGTTCCGGCACAATCGTTTCCACAGCGGCAGCAGTCGGGTCGTAAAGATCATGCATCAGCACAATGCTTCCGTCTTTCATATCCTTGCGGATTGCCTCTAATGTGCTTTGCGTATCCCGCGTGCTCCAATCAAGCGTATCAATGGTCCACATAATCAGCGGATACGCCACATTGGCTTTCACCGTTTCATCCTTGATACCGGCGCCATAGGGCGGCCGCACCAAAGCGGGTTCCTTGCCGGTGGCCTCCAGCACGAGCCGGTTCACACCGTTGATCTGCTCCCGCATTTCATCTGGGGAAATCTTTGTCAGGTTCTTGTGGTTATAGGTGTGGTTGCCAATCTCACAGCCCAAGTCGCTTGCGCGCTTCACAATCTCCGGAAATTTTTCGAGTTGGATGCCAACCACGAAAAACGTGGCGTGCGCCCCATACTGTTCCAGCACATCCAAAATGCGTTCCGTCTTTTTGCTCGGGCCGTCATCAAACGTCAGCGCGACCATCGGTTTGCCCGGGTCCGGCGTTTCCTGCGGCGGCAGGCCAACGTTAGGGTCCGGCGTTGCAGCAGCAAGCGCATCCGTAACAGCCGGCTCCGGACTTGCAGTGGCCACAGGCGGCGTCTGCAGTGCAGGCGTGGGCTTCGGCGTGGAGGTAAGTTCCGGCGCAGGCGTAGGTACAATGTCAATGATCCCCATGGAAGGATTCCCTGCCGGAAGCATGGTGCATCCGGTCCCTGTTATCAATAAGCATGCGGCAATCACTGCGGCCGCAAGCGGTTTCTTTCGCGTCATGATCTATCCCCGTTGTATTTATACATTCCGATCCATACAAAGCACGCCGCGCGCTGCATCCATCTACGGCGCGAAGCGGCATATTTCGCGCTTGTATTTCTTTTATGCTAGCTTTTTTGCGCGGGATAGTCAAGCGGATTTCGGCCAGTTCACAGATTATTATCAATCCGCGCCGCAACCTTCCCTCCGTGTTGCAAAGGAACCGTTTTTACAATATAATAGGCGGGTAACAGACAACCGGGCTGTATCCGCAGCCCACAGCACTATAAAAAGGAGCCGGCCGTTGAAAACAAGCGACTTTTATTATGATCTTCCACCGGAGTTGATCGCGCAAACGCCCGCAAAAGAACGCAGCGCCTCCCGTCTTTTGGTTTACGACAGAGACACGCGCACCATTTCGGACGAAGTGTTTACCGACATTGTTCGCCACCTTCGCCCCGGCGATGTGCTCGTGCGCAATACCACGCGCGTCATTCCGGCACGCATCTTTGGCCACCGCCCGGAAACGGGCGGCACGATGGAATTTCTGCTGCTCAAGCGACTCGATGCGCACCATTGGGAATGTCTTGTGCGCCCCGGCCGCCGCGCAAAGCCCGGCCTCACCTATACGATTAGCGACGAGCTTTCCGCGACCATCTGCGAACCCACGGACGCGGGCGGCCGTGTAATCCGGCTCGATTATGACGGCGTGTTTGAAGAAATCCTTGACCGTGTGGGCGAAATGCCGCTGCCGCCGTACATCACCGAACGCCTCGCCGAGCGCGAGCGATATCAGACCGTTTATGCGCGGGAAAACGGTTCCGCTGCCGCACCCACCGCCGGGCTTCATTTTACCGAAGCGTTGCTTGACGCATTGCGCGCAAAGGGCGTGCTGATTGCGGATGTGCTGCTGCATGTCGGCCTCGGCACCTTCCGGCCGGTTTCCGCAGAGACCGTGGAAGAGCACCACATGCACTCGGAATATTTTGAAGTCACCGAGCGCTCCGCCGCGGCCATCAATGCGGCGCGCGCTGCGGGCGGGCGGATCGTGGCCGTGGGCACCACCTCCTGCCGCACGCTCGAAAGCGTGGCGGATGATGCGGGCATCGTGCACGCAAGAAGCGGGTGGACGGATATCTTTATCACGCCCGGCTACCGGTTCAAAGCCGTGGATGCGCTCATCACAAACTTCCATCTGCCGGAATCAACGCTTTTGATGCTCGTGAGCGCCCTTTGCTCGCGTGAAGAAATACTTTCCGTGTACGAGCATGCCGTGCGGGAGCGTTATCGCTTCTTTTCATTCGGCGATGCAATGTTCCTCCAATAACGCCAAGGAGTTCCGATGCAGTATTTTAAGTATGAACTGATCCACGAATGCAAGCAGTCCGGCGCCAGGCTCGGGCGCCTTTATACGCCCCACGGCGTCATCGAAACGCCGTGCTATATGCCCGTTGGCACACAGGCAACCGTGAAGGCCGTGCTTCCGCGCGATCTTGCGGAAATCGGTGCGCAAATCTGCCTTGCCAACACCTATCACCTGTTCGAGCGCCCCGGTCACAGGCTTGTGCGCGAGGCGGGCGGCCTCCATGCCTTCATGCGGTGGGATAAGCCGATTTTGACCGACAGCGGCGGTTTTCAGGTTTTCAGCCTTGCCGGCAGCAACAAAATCCGTGAAGACGGCGTGGAATTCCGTTCCCTTTTGGATGGGCGCAAGCATTTCTTCACGCCGGAAAGCGTGATGGAGATCGAACAGGCGCTTGGCGCGGACATTGCAATGGCCTTTGACGAGTGCGCCCCCTATCCGAGCGACGAAGCCTACACCCGCGCTGCGATGGAGCGCACACACCGCTGGGCGCGCCGCTGCAAGGCCGCGCACACGCGGGAGGATCAGGCGCTCTTTGGCATCGTGCAGGGCGGCATGTTCCGCGAAATGCGCATTGAAAGCGCAAAAACGCTTGCGGATCTGGATTTCATCGGCTATGGCATCGGCGGCCTTTCCGTGGGCGAACCGAAGCCGCTGATGTATGAGATGCTGGAAGAGATGATGCCCTTCATGCCCAAGGAAAAGCCGCGCTACCTGATGGGTGTGGGCAGCCCGGACTGCCTTGTGGAAGGCGTGATCCGCGGGATAGACATGTTCGATTGCGTTCTGCAAACGCGCATCGCGCGAAACGGCCTCGCCCTCACCGGGCAGGGCAAACGGATGCTGCGCAACGCTTCCTTTGAGCATGATTTCACGCCCATCGAGGAAGGCTGCGATTGCTATGCCTGCAAAAACGGCTTCACGCGCGCCTATATCCGCCACCTCGTAAAGTGCAAGGAGATCCTTGCGGCGCAGCTCATCACGCTGCACAACCTGCGCTTCTCGCTTCGGCTGATGGAAAACATCCGGCAGGCCATCGCAGAGGACAGGCTGCTTGATTTCCGAAAAGAATGCATTGCTGAGGGAATGTTTGATTGAGTTATGAGAACGCTTACGCTTGAATCCCTGACTGAACCCCGAGTGGAAGCGCTTGGTGCGCACATCGCGGGAACCCTTTTCCCAGGGGCGTTTCTCGCGCTCTTCGGTGGCCTCGGCGCGGGGAAAACGACCTTCACACGGGCGCTTGCCGCAGCGCTCGGCATTTCGGATGCGGCAAGCCCCACGTTCACCATCGTGCAGGAACATGAAGGAACGTTGCCTCTGTTTCATTTCGATGCATACCGCCTCGCCTCAGCGGACGAGCTGTACGCCATCGGCTTTGACGATTATCTGGCCCGCGCCGGCGTAATCATAATGGAATGGTGTGAAAATGTGCCGGAGGCGCTCCCGCGCGAACGGCTTGAGCTGCATCTTGTGGGCAGCGGCATGGAGCCGCGCGCAGCTACGCTTGCCGCATATGGCGCGCGCTATGAAGCGATCCTTGAAACACTGGAGGGCTTTCCCGCATGATCCTGCTTGCGCTTTCCACCTCCGGCCGTGCAGCCTCCGCGGCGCTCCTCAAGGATGGCGTGCCGCTTGCCGAGGCAACGCGGGACGAAGGTCTGACCCATTCGGAAACGATTCTGCTGCTTGCGGCGGAGCTTCTCGATCAAACCGGCCTTGCGCCCCGGGATATCGGCGTATTTGCCGCGGATGTCGGCCCGGGTTCGTTCACGGGCGTGCGCATCGGCGTGTGCGCTGTGAACGCGATGGCAGCCGCATGCGGCGCGCCTGTTGTTGCGGTAAGCTCCCTCGCCGCATTGCGCGAGGGGATTTCCGAGGAACCCGGCCCCGTCTGCACGCTGCTTGACGCGCGCAACGGCAACGCCTATGCCGCCTTGTTTGACAAGCAAGCCTGTCTGATGCAGCCTGCCGCCGCCATTGTGGCAGAGCTTCTCCCCACGCTCCCGCGTGGGACGCTCTTTGTCGGCGACGGCGCCGAAGCGTATCGGGATGAAATCCTCTCCATTGTTCCCAACGCGCGCTTCGCCGCCCCACAGCAGAACCTTTTGACAGCCCTGCCCGTGGCGCACGCCGCATGGCGGCTATTCTCTGCAGGGGAAACGGTTCGGGAAGCCATGCCGCTTTACCTGCGTCCTACGCAGGCGGAACGGCTTTATAAAGAAAAGAAGTGAATGGTATGCATGAACTGCAACAATCGGAGCATGTGCTGTTCCGCCCGATGCAAAAAGGCGATGTGGAGCGCGTTGCGGAGCTTGAGCGCATCTGCTTCCGCACGCCCTGGTCCCGCGCCGCGCTTGCGGGAGAGCTGAAGAATGACGTTGCCCATTATCTCGTGGGCGAATGCGATGGCCGCGTAATTGCATACGCGGGCATGTGGGTTTTGTTTGATGAAGCACACATCACAAACGTTGCTGTGGACCCTGCGTTCCGCAGGCGCGGACTCGGCCGGCGGCTGATGCTCTGCATGATGCGCACAGCGCGCCTGTTCGGCGCAGCCATGATGACGCTTGAGGTGCGCGAAACCAACCTTGGCGCGCAGGCGCTTTATGCGGGCCTCGGCTTCCTGCGGGAAGGCCGCCGCAAGGGATATTACACGGACACCGGGGAGGACGCGTTCCTCCTTTGGAACCACGATATTGCCTTGACACTCGCGCATGCAGATGATAGCATTACAGTATAGCACCAAAACAATTTATGTTCCTGCATTAAAAGCCAATTTCAGGAAAGGGGTTTTGTTTAAAATGAAAGAAATCATCAGCGCAACAAACGCACCCGCCGCACTCGGCCCGTACAGCCATGCGGTTGCAATGGAGGGCATTGTGTTTACCTCCGGCCAGCTCGGCATCGATCCCGCCACCGGCAAGCTTGCAGAAGGCGTTGCCGCGCAGGCAGAACAAGCGCTCAAGAACCTTGAAGCCGTGCTCAAGGCTGCCGGCGCAAGCATGGCAGACGTGGTAAAAACCACCGTGTTCGTGAAGGATCTTGCGGATTTCGGCACCGTGAACACCATTTACGGCCAGCATTTCGGTGCTGATTTCCCCGCCCGCTCCTGCGTGCAGGTTGCAGCGCTTCCCGCAGGCGGTTTGGTTGAAATTGAAGCCGTCGCGTTCAAGAGCGCGGACGAATCATACTCCTTCTGACCGCATCCATGGAAACTCATCCGGAACCCCGGCGCGCAGCCATGCGCCGCTTTCATGCACGGCCGCTCGTGCTCTGTGCGGCCGGGGTTTCGTTCGGCGTTTTGTTCGCATACCGCCTTCAAGGCACGCCGGCCCTTGTGGCCGCGTGCCTTTTCCTTTGCTGTGGCGCATGCGCTCTGTTCCGGCGCCGCGCTGCGGCAGGCATTCTTCTGTTTTCCATCTGTGCAGGCGCATTTCGCATGCTCGCTTCGTTCCCTGTGCCTCCCCCTGAAGGCGCGTGCGTGCTGACCGGCTGTATTGCGGACGCACCCAGAACGGAAGGCGGTTTTACCTATGCCACGCTGTATGATGCCGCCTGCAACGGCAATTCGGTCCGCGGCCGCATACAGATCCGCTTCCCCGCCGAAAAAGCAAAAGGGCTGAAATGCGGGGACATCATTTCATCAGAAGCCGCTCTCCGCATTCCTCAAAAGCAGGCCGGTTCCTTCGATGCACGCGCCTATTATCTTTCCATGGGCATAACCGCGCTCGCTTACAGCCGGAACGCCCCAAGCGTGCGTGCCCACCGCATTGACCTTCGTTACAGGCTTTGCTCCCTGCGCACACGCATTGCTGCCGTGCTGGATGCGGCGTTCGGCACGGAGGCACCACTGGCCCGCGCGCTGCTGCTGAACGACAAGGCACTGCTGCCCGAGGCTGCCTATGCTGCGTTCCGCGATGCGGGCGTGGCGCATATCCTGGCCCTTTCCGGCCTTCATGTGTCGATTTTTGTCGGGGTATTGGCGTTTCTTTTCCCGAAACGGCACGGTTTTCTGCGCCTGCTTTTCATCGGCGCATTCCTGCTTGCCTACTGTGTTCTTGCCGGCTTCCCTCCATCGCTCGTGCGTGCGTCCATCATGTCCCTTTCCGCACTCGGCGCCCCGCTTTTGCGGCGGCGATACGACATGGCCTCTGCGCTTGCGCTCGCCTTGCTTGTGCTCCTGCTTGCGGCTCCGGCAAGCCTGTTTTCCGTCGGGCTCCAGCTTTCCTTCTGCGCAACGGCAGGCATCGCCCTTCTGCTGCGGCCGTTTCAGCGCCTGCTTCGCAGGCTTCCCGGCGCGCTCTCCGCCGCCCTGTCCATTTCGCTTGCAGGGACGCTCGGCACGCTCCCGCTCACGCTGCATTATTTTGAACGCCTGCCGTTATACGCGCTTCCCGCGAATTTCATTATCGTGCCGCTCGTTTCCCTGGCGCTGCCATTGACACTCCTTACGGCAGCGCTGCTTTCGGCGTTTCCCGGCGCCCTTTTTCTTGCAGTGCCCGCGCGCGTCGTCCTCGGCGCGCTTTCCTGGCTTTCGCAAGCGTTTTCCTCCCTTCCTTTCGCCACGCTCCCGCTCTCCGCACCGCCGCCTGCGGCGTGCCTGCTGCTCTATGGCGCAATGCTCTCCCTTTCGCAATATCACCTGCGCCCGCTGCGCACAAAGCTGCTGTGTGCAGCGCTCTGCCTTTCCGGCGCATGCGTTTTTCTGGCAACGAAGGCGTTTTAATTGCACATCCCCCGCGCATCTATGCTATAATCTCAATATGGATCGCAATGCATTTTTCAACTTGATCAAAGAAAACCGCCTCTCCGGCGCATACCTGCTGTACGGGGTGGAGGAATATGTGAAGGACAGCGCCGTTTCCGCCCTGCTCGAAACGATGGATGAAGCAACGCGCCCGCTCAACGTGGACACGCTTGAATCCGCCGAAGCCAACGCGCTCACGCTCGCCTGCGATGCTCTGCCGTTTTTTGCGGAGCGGCGCGTGGTCATCTGCCGCGCAATGCCCAAGGATTCGGACGCAAAGGCCATTCTTGCCTATCTTCCAAAAATGCCGGAAACAACGCTCCTGCTTTTCCTGCTGCGCGGCGAGGCGGATATGAAGCTTGCGTTCCCAAAAGCGCTTGCAAAGGAAGACCGCGTTGTTGCGTTCACAGAGCTTTCCGAATCGGAAGCCGCGCGCTGGGCAGGCCAGCTTGCAAGGCGGCGCGGCGTCACGATCCTGCCGGAAAACGCGCGCTTTTTTATCACCCTTGCAGGAACGGATTGCGCACGCCTTGCGGGCGAATTTGAAAAGCTTGCCTGCTATGTGGGCGATGGAAACGAAATTACCCGGGAGGCCATTTCCAAGGTAACAACGCGGGATCTTGACTTTGTCGTGTTTTCCGTGCTGGATTACTTTCTCGCTGAAAAACCGGAAGACGGGTTCCGCGCGCTCGGCGCGGTGCTCAAGGATGGTGAAAAGCCTCTGGATATTGCCCGTGTGCTGGGGGATAAGGCAAAGCTGACGCTGGAGGCGCGCAGGCGCATCGACCAAAAGCAGCCGAAGGATGCCGTCATCAAGGCGCTGCCCTGCAGCCCGGGCTATGCATACCGGGTCTATGAATCCGCACGCAGGCTCAAAAGCGCACAGGTGCCCCGCCTTGCTGCGGCCACAAAGGCGCTTGTCGCGGTTGCGCCGATGCAGTTCACGGGCCGCATGAAGGCATCGGACGCGCTTGAGCGCGCGCTGCTTCTGCTCGTTGCACAATCGTCCGTTTGACTGCGCTTCTGCGGAATGCTATACTATAATTCATCATTGAATTCGATTTTGTTTCATGTTCCGCCGCGGCGCTGCCGCAGCGGCTAAGAGGGAAGCAGGTGAAATGCCTGCGCGGTCCCGCCGCCGTAAGCACGGAGCCCCGCTTGCAAAGCCACTGGGCAATTCGCCCGGGAAGGGAAGCGGCGGCGTTGATGTGTAAGCCGGAAGACCTGCATGAAGCGTGCTTTCTCCACGGGGGCTTGGAAGCAGAAGGCAATGGAGAGCCGTTTGGCTCGCTGGAACGCTTTTTGGCGACTGTGGAGTTTCACCGCAGCCGCCTGTTTATTTTGAAAGGAGCCACAAAGCCATGCCTAAGACCGACGCGCTTAAAACCGTTCCTGAGGAATGCGAATATTCCTTCTTCAGCCACACGAAGTGCGAGTACTTTCCGTGCCACAAAACCAACGCGCCTGAGGACTTCAATTGCCTGTTCTGCTACTGCCCGCTGTATGCGCTCAAAGACAAATGCGGCGGGAACTTCCGCTACACGGAAAGCGGCATCAAGGACTGCAGCGCCTGCCTTCTGCCGCATAACCGCAAAAGCTATTCCTACATCGTAAGCAAATTTAAGGACATCGCCGAAATTACAAGGCGCAAAGAGGGAGAATAAATAAAGAAAGGCGGGCCGGCGGCACAGCCGTGGCCTGCCCTGTGGCAAAAATTCCTCATGCCTCTTTGGGCGGCTCCTGAAAACCGAGCCCATAGGCTGCATCAAACGGGCAAAACGTAACGAGGGCGTTCCTGTCTTCCGTGTAAGCAATGCTGCGGATGCGGTATGCTTCGGCACGGCTGCATGCGCAAAGCAGCATCCGGCGTGCCGCGCCCGTATAGGTGCCGACCGCATCTACTGCCGTCACGCCGCGCTCCACCTGCTGGCCAATCCGCCGGGCGATCGCATCCCCTTTATCCGTGATAATAATCACCATTTGCCCGGCTGTAAAGCGGTAGGTGATCTTATCGATGATCGTCGTGCAGACCGCCGTCATTACGATGCCCTGAAGCACGGCATCAATGCGGCCGAACGCGAGCCCTCCCAGAAGGATGACCACGCCATCCGTTACAAGTGAAATGGTGCCGATGGAAAGATGCGGCATCTTCTTGCGCAGGCTAAGAATCACGAAGTCCGTGCCGCCCGTGGAAGAATCCTGCGCATAAATGAGTGCGAGCCCTGCCCCGGAAAGTGCGCCTGCGAACAGCGCCGCCATCAGTGCGTCGCCGTGGTAAACCGGCAGCAGCGGGAACACGAAGTCCAGCAGGATTGTAGAAACGGCCATCGTGCACAGCGAGCGCAGGAAAAACGTTCTGCCAAGCGTTTTGAAGCAAAGCAGGATCACCGGCACGTTGAACGCGAGTGTGCATAGGCCAATCGGCAGATCCGTAAAGTGGTTCAGTATGACCGCAAGGCCTGCGATGCCGCCCGGTGCAAATTCCGCCGCAGAGGCGAAACTGTAAACGCCCGCCGCATACAGGGCGCCTCCGATTACATCGGCAAGCAGGGCGCGGCCTGCCTTTTTAACGATTTTGAGCGCTGTGGTTTTCATGGTGCTCCCCCTCCTTTTTCAGTAGATCCACGCGGTTCGAGGCAGACGATGGAAGCTCCCGCAGCATCTCCCTCAAAATGCCGCAGGAGCTTCCCAGGAGGCTACCCCGTCTAACACACAAATACAGTATACCGGGTAGCAGGCATGCACGCAATGCGGTGAATTTATATGTCATACCATCTGTTTTACGCTTTGGTTGTAGAAACCTACAATGACTAATTAATGGAGAAAGGCTGTGCATCTATGGTTCGGATACGGGAAATTTTAGCGCTGGATCCTCTTGCGGGGTTCGAGCTTCTGGCAGGGGCAGGCGGCCTGGACAATGTGCTCACCAATGTAACGATCCTTGATTACGAAACGGACAGCATGGATTTCTCCGCATTCCAAAAAGGAGATTTTATCCTGACATCCCTGTTTTTTGCAAAGGATGCCCCGCAGCTTATCGTGGATGCATTTCGGGAGCTGCTGCGCCGCGGCATTGCGGGCATCGCCGTCAAAACCGTATTTTATAAAACGCTCCCTGCGGATATGCTGCGGCTTGCGGACGCAATGAATGTGCCTGTTTTCGCATACCATGCAGCCTCTATGGAGGAGATCATTCTCGCAGCACATTCCTACATGCTTGCAAAAGAGCAACGTGAGCTTGCCGCCATGCGGCTGGATGCAATGCTGGGCTTTGGGCGGGCGCCTTCCGCTGTGGCCGAAAGCGTGCGTGCGCTGGATGCTATGCTGTACCCGCACTGCGTGGCATCCTTCAGCACGCCAAGGGAAGGAGGCGCTCTGAATTTGGGGCAGAAAATGCCCGTCCCCCTGTTTTCAGATGGGCAATATTCCGCATTTTTCCCTTATCATGACGGGCTTTTGCAGCTTTATACCACAGCGGATGCAGAGCGCCTTGCAGGCGCGGAAGATGCGATGCTTCGCGCATATGAATCATGCGGCGTGGCGCCTGCCGCATGGCGGACCGGGTTTTCCGCCCCGTGCCATGCATACGATTTTTTCGATGCAGCCATCCGGCAAAGCCTGTATTCAAACCGCGTTTGCCAATGTTTTGAAAAGCCGCGCCTGCGCTATGGCACATTGGGCGTTTACCGCTTTCTTCCCGCCCTTTTGGAGGATAAAAGCGTGCTCGCAGAATATCGCGCTGCGCTGACCCGGCTGCGTTGCTTTGAGGAGGAAAGCGGAATTGCCATGTTGGACACGCTCTCTGCCTATGCGGCTGCTCACGGAAGCGTAGAGCAGGCCGCAAAGCGGATCTACCAACACCCAAACACCGTGCGTAACCGCGTCAAAAAAGCGCGCGCACTGCTCGCCCTCAACGACGATTGGTATGAACAAATCTTCATTTTAATGGGCCTCTATGCGCTTGAGCAGACATGATTACGGCGCGAGCGGCATCGCCGTCCCTGCGGGCATACCATCCGTTTGCGCTGCGGCCTCAATCCCGCCGACCTGTGCAATTGCTTCTGCCAAATATTCCACAGCGTTAAGCGCCTGCTCCAACGTATTGGCATTATGGCCAACCTCTACAAGCAGGCATTGATCGGAAATATGCTGGTTATACCGCCCGGTTTTAACGCGGATGTTGCGCACAAGGCGCTCGTCAATGCCGGCAAGGTATTCCGTGATGCGCTTGGCAAGCGCATAGTTTGCGGCAAAGTCGGGTTTTTCGCCAAAGCCCGTGCCCGTTGCCCCTTCCCCCGTTCCAACGACAAACATCATCCGTGCGACTTCCTTGCCGTCAATCGTGACGAAATCCGTGTTTTCTTTGGGGTTGTTGCCATATGCATCCCTGTGCACATCGATAAACATGGTAATGGAAGGATATTCCGCACGGCATTTTTCCATCGTCACAACCGAGCGGGAGTACGAGGTTGAAAGCTTCGGCGGTTCGTGGTTCGTGATGTCATGAATCACGCTGATGCCGTAGCGCCCGCGCAAAAGTTCCGTGAGCCGTTCACCCACGGTTACGATGTTCATGGTGTTGTCCTTTGTGCGCCATGCGCTTGAGGCGGTGTAGTTGTATTGGCTGGTGGGAAAATATGCTTCTGTGGTATGCGTATGGTAAATGAGGATGCGCGGCTCGCTGCCGGAAAGGTCAACCGGCAGCGCCGGGGCTTCCTCCACGCGCAAAAGCTCAATGCGCACGCTTTCGCTCACGCCCACGTCGATGTCTGCGCGGTCGATCCGGATGGGTGAGGGCAGCTCGGAAGCGTCAGGGGGCTGCACGCCTCCTTCTTCATCTGCCGTTGCGGAATACATCAGCGGAAAGCCAAGTGAAAGCAGTTCCGCCTCAATGCTGCTCCCCCCGGCGATGCGAAAGGCGGATTGCGCGAACAGTGCAACCGTGCAGAGAAAGGCCGCAACCGGAACTGCGGCCTTTGCTTTTTTCAGGTTGAGCGCGTTTGGGCGCGGCGCCCGCGTGCGGATTTTCCTTGGCGGCATATGATTGATCCTCCGCTCAATTTATATGAGCGGGTGGACAGGTTTATGCGATGAGCATCCGTACCTCGCCGTAATCCGCGCCAAAGAGCGCCATGTTAATGCCGTCCGCCACAATGCGCGTCATATCGGCCACGATGCTGTCGATCTCCTTAGGCGTTACAATGAGCTCCCCGATGTGCTCGGCGATGACCTTTGCCGCAAGCTCTTTCAGGCGTTCCTCGTCGTTGTGCAGGCCCGTTTCATCCGCAATAAGGCTTATGGTATCCTGCGAAATGGTGGTGGCGAACACCACAAGCGGAACGCCGATGGCAATCACCGGCACGCCGAGCGTTTCGCGGTCCAGCCCTGTGCGGTTGTTGCCCACGCCCGCGCCCGGGCTGATGCCGGCATCCGTAAGCTGCACGGTCGTGCTGATGCGCGCCGCGCGGCGCGAGGCAAGCGCATCCACTGCAATCACAAGGTCCGGCTTGCAGTGCTCCACCACGCCGCGCACGATCTCCATTGTTTCTACCCCCGTTACGCCAAGCACGCCGGGGGCAACCGCACTCACCGCGCGCACGGGCCCGGGCAGCGCATCCGGCATGTATTGTTTAATGTGCCGCGTTACGTAGATGCTTTCCACCACGCGCGGCCCCAGTGAATCCGGGGTGATGGCACGGTTGCCAAGCCCGACTACGAGCACGTTTTCACACGTGCCGAGGCCTTCCATCAGGCGGGAAAGTTCGTTTGAAAGAGCGCGGCTGACGCGCTCGAACAAATCAAGCGGCCGCGCGGAAAGCTCGGGCGCATCCAGCGTAACATAGCGGCCCTTGCGTTTTTCAAGGCGCGCGGCGGCATCATCCGTCGTAAGCGCGATGCGGGTCACGGCAACGCCTTCGTGCTCCTCCGATTCTTCCGTTACGCCCGAAAGCGAAGGGTGAAGTTCGCGTGCCTCCATGGCAAGGTCTGTGCGAATGGAAAAAGGCATGGGGAAACCTCCTTGAATTGTGTTGGAATACGCAGGATAGTATGCGCTCCGGCGCGGAAAAATATTTGTGAAAAAAGTCCCGTGCGCAGCAACAAATATGCTTGCAATCCCCGGTTTTGCGTGGTATAATCTCCAATGTTCGAGTAAAAAACAGGGGGGTGAATGTTTTGGCAAACCATAAGTCCGCTTTGAAGCGTGTGGGCATCACCGCGAAAAAGAACCTTCGTAATCGTATGATCACGTCCCAGGTCAAGACGGCGGTAAAGAGCTTCGACCAGTCTCTTGCTTCCGATGACCAGGCCGCAATCAACGCTGCTTACGTCAACGCCGTAAGCACTGTGGACAAGGCCGCCGCGAAGGGCGTTATCCATAAAAACGCTGCGAATCGCAAAAAGGCTCAGCTCGCAGTCAAACTGGCTGCCAAATAAGCAAGCCCCCGTTTTGCATGCAAATTTTAGGCCAACCGGAAGCGGTTGGTCTGTTTGCTGTTGAATGCACATATTCCGCCGCAGGGCTTTCATTCCACATTTTACCGCCTGCACTTTTGTTCCGAATCGCCGATAATAAAGAGTACAGCAAAATTCGGCACAACAACGGAGGAATCGGAACGACATGATAAACACTGAAAAAGCAAAGCTGCAGCGGTTTAGCCTGTGCTTGAGCGAAAACGAAAAAGCAAAGAGCACAATTGATAAATATACGCGGGATGTGGCTCAATTCCTTCATTTTCTGGGAGGGCGGGAAGCTACGAAATGCCTTCTGCTGGAATACCGCGGGCAGTTGCAGGAGCGCAACAAGCCGCAAACGGTGAACGCAAAGCTTTCCGCAATTCATACCTATCTTAATGCAATCGGCCTTCCCCATTGCAAGGTGAAGCTGATGAAAGTGCAGCGCAAGGTTTTTCTTGAAGAAAGCCGGGAACTTTCAGAGCCCGAATATAAGCGGCTCCTCAACGCGGCGCAAAGCCGCTCGAACGAAAGGCTGTACCTTGTGATGCTTTCGATTTGCTCCACCGGCATTCGCGTAAGCGAGCTCAAATACATTACATTGGAAGCCGTCCGCGCCGGCCAGGCAGAAATCACGCTTAAGGGAAAAAGCCGCACCGTGCTGCTCCCCCGCGCGCTGAAAAGCCGGCTTCTGTTCTATGCCGCGAAGAACGGCATCCAAAGCGGGCATATCTTTCGCACAAAGAACGGCAAACCGCTGGATCGATCCAATATCTGCCATGATATGAAGCGGCTTTGCCAAGCCGCGCATGTGGAGCCGCAAAAGGTATTTCCGCACAACCTGCGCCACCTGTTCGCGCGCTGCTTTTATGCTGTGGAAAAAAATATTGCACACCTCGCGGATATTCTGGGGCATTCTTCCGTGGAAACCACGCGCATTTATGTAGCAGCCAGCGCCCGCGCATACGAGCGAACCCTTCAAAAAATGCGGCTGCTCATTTGAAATGCAAAAAACCACAGAATTCCTATTCTGTGGTAAGTGGTTTTAGAAATGGGCATTTATATAGTTTTAATTATAAATGCTTTTTTGTCAAAATCAACTAGAAATAGATAAATTTGGAATTTGATTGCCAAAATTCCGTATTCTTACCAGGCCTGCAAAGCCTGCTTGTTTGCTGACCACATTTTCTTTTCCGCCGCGGCCCCGTTTTTCGGAGCTGCGGCTTTTTCATTTGCGCTCATGCGCTTGGAGCTGTCGTTTTGGCGTTACGATGCGCCGTGGAATACCACAGAATAGGAATTCCGTGGTAAGCAGGATGGATGTGGCCTGAAAGGAGGTGTCCCGTGCCAAATGGCGTTTTCATGCTCGTTGTTGGATTATCTTGCGTTGCGGATGGGGCTTACTTATCTTTCCGACCTGCGGTGCGCTCCGGTTGATGCCGCGCAGCTCGGCCGGATTCTGTCCGCCATCCAACCGCAGCGTTTCACAGAGCGAGAATGGTTGGATGCCTGTGAATACATCACCGGCAGGAAAGCCGGCTCTTCCGTTGAAGCGCGAGAATTTCTTTTTTGTTTTGCGGCAAAAAGAACAGCTTGAAAACGCTTGGAGCGCAATGCGGAGCTATACATGCCACGCGAAAACGATTTAACCGGCTGCTGTTTCGGTATATTGGCAGCATGCAGCGCATGTCCCTGAAGTGGTTTTGCAGCATGGTTGCTGTGGAAGCTACGCAATACTTTGTCAATAAATAATCCAAGGAGGATATAAATAATGAAACATCGTATCACAAAATTCTCATGCTTACTGTTGGCTTTGCTGATGGTATGCGCGCTGCTGCCGGCTACGGCATTGGCGGCGCCGCAAACCATCAGAGAAAGAATCAATGTGCGTATTTGGACCGGCCGTTCCTCTGTTACAGGTTCTTGGACTTACGACAATCCGCCTGCCTCCTACGGCCCCGTTAAATCGTTAACGACGGGTTCAGAGGCTTCGGGCGGCATCACCGTGACTGATTTTTCCTGGAGTTATACAAACAGCTCCATGGCCACCTTTACTGCGACAGCAACGGCTTCGGGCAGCAGCAGTATTAAATGG
>ERZ825670.2359-NODE-2359-length-18011-cov-4.213800_pt1 | contig 18011 bp, 15 predicted proteins | sample MGYA00519929_ERZ825670 | MGnify/ENA primary metagenome ERZ825670 (study PRJEB31778, sample SAMEA3449207) | human gut metagenome | biome: human gut; feature: human-associated habitat; material: faeces | place: United Kingdom | collected 2010/2012 ...
TTCGGAGCTGAACCGCGAAGGTACGACCGTCATCATGGTGACCCACTCGCAGCACGATTCGACTTACGCGCACCGGGTGCTGCACCTGTTCGACGGCGAGCTGGTCAAGGATCTCGCCAACAAACTGTGATTCCTGTCCATGGCCGATAAAAAGTTCATTCCATAAGCGGGGAGGCCGGAGTATTCCGGCCTCTTTTGTGTCGTTCCTGTCCGTGTCCTGTGCGGTGTTTGTTCTGTTTCCTGGGAGCAGACGGCCGGCGGCGGTCTTTCCCGGATGCCGTCCGGAGCCGTTCCGGGTCATTTTAGGTATTTTCGCGTATTGATCCATTGCGCCGGAATTACGACTTTTGTGAACCCAAACGATCTTGTTTATGAGAATGATTTTGCCTGTATTGCTGCTGCTCGGTGTGATTGTACCCGTCCGCGCGCAGCAACCCGACACGACCACTGCGACATCTTCGGTTGAGGAGCTTTCGGCGGAAATCGCGGCGCTCAAAGCCAAAACGTCTACATGGGACAAAGTGCTGGCCGCCCTGCCGGAAATTTCGGGATATGTCCAGACCGGTTACGAATGGAGCGACCGTTCGTCGACCTTTTTTATCAAACGTGTACGTCTGAACCTGGCGGGCGCCATCGCTCCGAAACTGGATTACCGTGTCCAGATCGAATTCGCTTCGCCGAAAATCGTCGACGCCTACCTGTGTTACAAACCGTTCGATGAGCTCAACGTCCAGCTGGGCGAATACAAGCTGCCTTTTTCGATCGAGAATACCGACTATGTGCCGCTCAGATATGAGTTCGTCGAATACCCCCTTTCGTTGTGCAAACTGATGGGGTTCAGCGACCTCTGCGGACTTTCGGCCACAGGCCGCGACCTCGGCGCGCAGCTGTTCGGAGGATTTTTCAAGCGCGACGGATACAGTATCCTGAACTACAACTTCGGCGTTTTCAATGGCGAGGGGCTGAACGTCAAGGACAAGAACAAAAGCAAGGACATCGTGGCACGCCTTACGGTCAAGCCCGTCGCCGGATTGCAGTTCGCGGGATCGTACTACTGGGGCGAGTACGGCGAGGATTACCTGAAGCGCCCCGAGGCCGACCGCCACGCGGCGATGGCTCGCTTCGGGCTTGACCGCAACATCCCGAAGATGCAGTCCGACCTGCGCCGCTACGGCATCGAGTACGACCAGTGGTTCTTCGAGTCGGAGCTGCACGAGAGCGGCTACGTCGCAGAGTCGGTGCAGAAGCTGACCGATCTGGGCTTCACCTATGAGAAGGACGGCGCGCTCTGGCTGCGCACCTCCGAGATCCTCGGCTCGAAGCTCCGCGCTGAGGGCAAGACCGAGGAGGAGATCGCCAAGCTCGACCTCAAGGACGACGTTCTCCGCCGCGCCAACGGCTTCTACACCTATTTTGCCGCCGACATCGCCTATCACCGCAACAAGTTCGAAAAGCGCGGCTTTGACAAGGTCATCAACGTCTGGGGCGCGGATCACCACGGCCACGTCGCCCGCCTCAAGGGCGCGATGGACGCGCTGGGTCTTGACGGCGAGCACCGGCTCGACATCGTGCTGATGCAGCTCGTGAAGCTGACGCGCAACGGCGAGGTCGTGCGCATGTCCAAGCGCACCGGCAAGGCCATCTCCCTGACCGACCTGCTCGACGAGATACCCGTCGATGCCGCCCGCTACTTCTTCAATTCCCGCCCCGAGTCGCCGGTCGAGTTCGACCTCGAGCTTGCCATCCGGCAGGACAGCGAGAACCCCGTGTATTACGTCCAGTACGCCCACGCGCGCATCTGCTCGATGCTCGCCGCGCTCGCGGCGGACGGGCACAGCGTTCCCGCCGCGGCGGACGCCGACCTCTCCCTGCTCGATACCGACGCCGAGCGCGAGCTGATAAAGCAGCTTGCCGCCCTGCCGGAGGAGATACGCCTCGCCGCCCGCGACTATGACCCCAGCCGCATAAACAAGTACGTCACCGAGCTTGCCGCACGCTTCCACCGGTTCTACACCGTCTGCCGCATCAAGGGCGCGGAGACCGGAGTGCTGGAAGCCCGCCTCCTGCTGGCGGACACCGTGCGCCGCGTCCTCGCCGTCGCCCTCGGCATCATCGGCGTATCAGCCCCGGAGAAGATGTAAACCGAAGCTGAAATAACTTATCCCCCGCAGCATCTGCCTTTTCAGGCAGACGCCGCGGGGGATATTTTTACGGCTTTCGGATTGTTTAAATTTTTTACGTATCCCATCATATGTGGCAGCCACATGACAATCCACGGGAAGAATGCCACGATCAGCGCGAAGAAGAACAGCGCCAGCATCCATGGCAGCATGGCTTTCGCTAGTCGAAGCATCGGCATATCCAGAATCCTCGCGGTGATAAAGGTGGTCATGCCGTAGGGCGGGGTCAGCGCGCCGAGCGCCTGCGGGAGCTTGGTGCGGACGATGACCTGACCGAACATGGTCGCCACGGCGAGCACGCTGCTGTATATGCCGACAAGAATGCAGCAAAAAACACCGGGACCGGTCTTTTACGACCCATCCCGGTGTTTTTTATTTGTCTGGGCTTTCTTCCGTGAAGCGCTCCCTCGTGCCGCCCTCGCGGCGGATGGTGAGGATATGGCAGCAGCCGGCTCCGAGGTATGACTCGATACCTGTCTTGAAGTCTTCAAGCATATCGTTCGGTACGAACGCCTGTATCGTCCCCGCAAAGCCTCCTCCATGCACACGGCACGCCCCTCTGCCGTTGAGCAGCCTGCCGCACAGCGCGAGCGCGACGGCAAGCTCCTGATGTCTCGTGCTGCCGGCGGGCGTGATGTTCTGAAGAAGCGTCCATGAGGATATCCCCGATCCGTTGACAAGGCGCAGAAATTCGTCAAACCGGCCGGATTCAAGCGCCGCTGTCTCCGCGTCGACACGGCGGTTTTCGTCGTAGATATGCATGGCTCTCAGGACGGCTCTGTCCCCGGCAAATTTTCTTGCGCCCGAAATGCCGAGGTAAAATTCCTCCTCCTGCACCTCCCGAAGATATTTTTTCCCGAAATACCCGCACAGCCTTGAAAGCTCAGCGGGTATCGCCGCGTATTCATCGGTCAGTCCGGCGTGATCGGCGCCGCTCTCGATTATGCACAAGCTGTGGCCGAAGCCGCCAAAGTCCGCGCCTACGGGCCTGATAACGGGATCTTCGGGGGCCGTGAAGTCTATCGCTATCGTTCCCCCCACCGCGCAGGCGGTCTGATCCATAAGACCGCTGGGCTTTCCGAAGAATACGTTCTCGGCATACTGCCCTATACGAGCGATCTCGACAGGCGTGAGGCCGAACTCTCCGAGGTCATTTATCACGGTCCCTATAAGGACCTCGAACGACGCGGAGGAGCTGAGACCGCTGCCGGGGAGGACGTCCGACGAAACATATGCGTCAAAGCCGCCGACGCCAAAGCCCCGCATGGCAAAGCCCGCCGCAACGCCCCTGACCAGCGCGGCGGTCGTTCCCCGCTCCGCCGTAACGGGCGAAAGCTCGCTGAGGTCTATTTCAAAATAGTCATAGCCCTCGGACTTTACGCGGATAACGCCGCTGTTGTTCGGAAGCACCGCAGCCCTGCTCAGCAGTTCGACCGCTGCCGCAAGTACTTTGCCGTGCTGGTGGTCGGTGTGGTTGCCGCAGATCTCGGTCCTTCCCGGAGCGGAGTAGAGTCTTTCCGGCGTCCGGCCGGGATAAAAGCTCTCAAACTTTTCTTTTATGCCGTTCATTATCTGTCCATTCTCACGCGCAGGACACCGATATCGCTCGTCACCCACAGGCCGTAATCGTACTCGTCGCCGTTTCTGATGATATTGACCTTATACTCGCCGTCGGCAGTAAACTCTCCCTCAGTTACGGAGAGGTATCCCTGTGAGCGCGTATTGAGAAAATCCCCGGCGTGTACCGCGCTGGTAAGCTCCTCAAGCGAGAATTTCGGGTAAAGCCTCAGCTTGTACGCGTCGCCGGTCAAATAGAACTCTCCGTTCCCGGCGTCCACGATAAAGCCCTTCGCCCTGTAGCCGTCATAGCTTGAGGCCATGTGGCGGTTGTCCATGCGTCTGACATTTCCGCCGTTGATGGGCGCAGACTCCATGTTGAGAAACTCGATCTCGCCGATATAGCTGCCGAAATCAAATACCTGATTCGCCGCTCCTTCATACTGCGCGACTGCATACAGTCTGCCCGTACCCTGATACTTTTCTATAAGGTGCTTTGAATGCCTGAGTATGGTATAGGAATCGGCTATCTCGCGCAGGAGCGCAGACTTTTTCGCGCCCTCCGCGCCGGAGGCCGCCATTGTGCAGAGCGCAGCCCTGTCCGCGGCGGCGGAGAGGATATCTATCCCAAAGGTGTGAACGCCGGTCAATCCGTATTCCGCGACGGCACGCATTGAGTTCGTCATGGAAAGCGGCATTGGAGAGGATTCCGGCAGATGGAAAATGTTCCCCTCCCCGGAGTACGTTCTGAAAAGCTCCTCCACCTCCCGGTAATCGGATACATAGATATCCGGGGCGATGGCGTCAACATGCTTCAGAAGGTGCTTCCAGAAGCGAAATGTCTTTGTTACCGCGCCGCCCGAGGGATAGTTCGTACCCGGTATGTGGGCGTACATCTCGCCAAGCCATACGTTTATGTACATGGGGAGGTCAAGTACCCGCTTGCCGGCCTCGGCGATATCGTCGATGTAGTGCGCGATATGATACGCGGTGAAAAACTCCGCGGCGTAGAAGCCGAAGGTCTCCTCCCATGTGCCGTCCGCGCCGATGAACTCTGCGGCGTCGGCAGGAATGCGCCCCTTGAAAAGTTTGGTAGACTGCGGAGAATAGTCCCTTGCCGCGCCGATAAGTCCCGGCTCGTTTTCGATCTGGATGCCGATAACGCAGCCGTCCGCGTTATTGCGGGCTATGTGTCCGCACAGCTCGCAGAACGCGCGCATGTCGGCTTTTTTCGTCTCCTCGCAGGTCGGAGAAAGAGCCCGTATCTCCGCGCCGTCATTCGCCTTAGCCCAGAGGAAGCGCTCCTTCTGCAGCTTGACCCACTCGGGGACATAGTGGGAGTTTCCGTTCTTCCACGTTCCAAACCAGAGGACAACGAGCCTCAGACCGCTGCGCCGTGCAAGCTCCATAAGCATGTCTATCTGCGCAAAGTCGTAAGCTCCCTCCTCCTTTTCAAAGAGTTCCCAGTGGATGGGCGCGGCAACGGTATTGAGTCCAAGTCCCACGCAGGTCTTAAAGGCCTTTTCCGTGAGCGCGGGGTCGGAGCTTGTGGAGTTATTCAGCTGTCCGCCGATGGAGAAAAACGGCTTTCCGCCTACATGAAAAAGTGAATCCATTGAAATACCTCGATTATCATAATTCAAAGCTGATGACCTCGGCCTCCCACGCGCCGAGAGTCAGCTTGCCGTCTCCGAGACCGTGCGTTTTCATTGTTGAGATGACGGTCCCGCAATTTTTATACTCCGCCGGCAGCGTGACCGTTATCTCCTTATCGGAGAAGTTGCCGGCAATGAGCCAATGCTCGCCGTCAAAGTGCTTTTCAAAGGCAAAGAGCGCCTCGTCCTCGGGCCACAGGAGCTTAAATTCTCCGTAAGGCATGATCAGATTATGCTTGCGAAGCTCGATAAGTCTGCGGTAATACCAGTAGACCGAGTCGGGGTCGGCCATCGCGGAGGCAACGTTTATCTCTTTATAGTCGGGGTTTAGCATTATCCACGGCTCGCCGGTGGTAAAGCCGCCGTTTTTGCTGTCGTCCCACGGCAGGGGTACGCGGGCGTTGTCGCGAGCCTTGCGCCATATGGCCTGCCACATAAAGTCCTCGGGTGCGCCGGTGTTGCGGCAGTCGTTCACAAAATTCAATATCTCAACGTCCCTGAGCTGATCGACCGAGGTCCACGGCACGTTCACCATACCGATCTCCTCGCCCTGATAAATAAACGGAGTGCCGTGCAGATTGTGCAGTATCGTGCCGAGCATTTTTGCGCACTGTACGCGGTAACGCTCGTCGGTCGTACCGAAGCGTGAGAGTGCGCGGGGCTGGTCCTGATTTGACCAGAAAAGGCCGACCCAGCCGTCTCCGATCCCGGTCTGCCACTTTGCGAGCTTTTCCTTGAGTTCCGGCAGCTTCCACGGGCGGTAGTACCACTTGCCCAGCGGCTGCGCGTCCATGTCGATATGCTCAAAGGAGAACACCGCGTCGATCTGGCGCTTTTTTCCGGAGGTGTATTTTACGCCCTCCTCCAGCGGCATGGCGCAGCACTCACCCACGGTAAACACATCCCTGTCTCCGTAGGTCTTTTCGGCCATCTCCTCAAGAAGCTCATGTATGGGCGGCACGTTGCTCATATGCTCGGTGGGGAAAACGTAGCCGTTCATGTCCACCGGGCCGGAGGCGTCGGGCAGTCCCTTGGTCTTGCAGAGGAGATTGATAACGTCCATGCGGAAGCCGTCCGCTCCCCTCTCGAGCCACCAGTTCATCATGGAGTATATCTCGTCCCTGACCTCCGGGTTTTCCCAGTTCAGATCCGGCTGTCTTTTTGAGAACAGGTGCAGATAATACTCTCCTGTCGGTTCGTTGTACTCCCACGCGGAGGGCGTGAAGAACGACGACCAGTTGTTCGGCTCTTTTCCGTCCTTTCCGTCGCGCCAGATGTAATAGTCGTGCTTGGGATTATCGCGGCTTTTTCTTGCCTCGATGAACCACGGGTGTTCGTCGGAGGTGTGATTCACGACGAGGTCCACAAGGAGCTTGATGTCATGCTCGTGGAGCTTATCGCGAAGCTCCTCCCAATCCGCGAGGGTGCCGAAGCCCTCATAGATATCCCGGTAGTCGGAGATATCATAGCCCATGTCATCCTGCGGGGACTTAAACACGGGGCCGAGCCATATCGCGCCGACGCCCAGCTCAACGAGATAGTCTATTCTGTTGATAATACCTCTGATATCGCCGAAGCCGTCCCCGTTAGAGTCCTGAAAGCTGCGCGGATATATCTGATAGAAAACGCATTCCTTCCACCAGTGACGTTTGATAGGCTCCATCTCACAGTCCCCCTTGACTTTCATATTTGTGTGCAGCACCTTACAGGACGATCTCTCCGCCGCTTTCGGCAGACCTATATATCCCGTCGATGATTTTCTGCACGGTGTAGACGTTTCTTTCGTTTGTGATGGTTTTTCTGTGCGCCTCGGCACAGAAAATAAAGTGCGCAGTCTCGTTCATGAAGCCCTCCGTCCATGCGTCGCCGCGCATGAAACGGGGCTGATAGTCAGTGAGATAGCCGTCGTCCTCGCCGTATATCACAAACGGGTTCAGGCTCGCGCCCTCCTTCGTGCCGTACAGCTTGATGTTGAGATCCTCGTCCGGGCCGTTTATCGCCCAGCTGACGGTGACGGTCATGCTCTTGCCCTGCTCAAAGCGGACAAGCGCCGTGAGAGCGTCCTCCACATCCATCGGCCCGCTGGTCGGGGCAACGGAGCCGTAGCTGTCAATACCCTTGGCATAGACCTTGCCTAGCCGGCTGTGAGCGACCGCGCTGACCGCCGTAGGTTCGGGACAGCCCATCAGGTACCACGCCGTATCGATGGCATGAACGCCGATGTCTATGCCTGGGCCGCCGCCGGAGAGGGCCTTCTGGGAGAACCACGGATTTGCCGGGACGCCTCTTCTGCGTATCCAGCGGCAGTCGCAATGATAGATGTCCCCCATACTGCCGTCTTTCCGCCGCTGGGCAAGTATCAGAGACTCGGTACGGAAGCGATTGAGCATGCCAAGCATGAAAATGACGTCGTTCTCCTCGACCGCGGCAACTATCCTCTCAGCCTCGGCGGCAGAGACGGCCATCGGCTTTTCAAGGAAAATGTTCTTGCCCGCGTTTGCCGCCGCGACGGCCATGGAGGCATGCATATCCGTGCGTGTGCATATGGAGACCGCGTCCGCGTCTGCCTCGCGGAGGAGCCTTTCATAGTCGTCATAGGCCTCCGCTCCGAGCTGTGCGGCAATACGCTCAGCCTTTTCTATATGCCGGTCATAGACCGCAGTGATCTTCGCACCGTTTTTTGTAAAGCAGGGTATGTGCTGGTTCTGCGCAATTACCCCTGTTCCGATGATAGCAAGCTTCATTCTCAGCCCTCGTGCCACAGCTCGTCTACGCTGACGACTCTTCCCTCCCTCGCGGAAAGAAGCACGGCGGCGCAAAGAGCCATTGTATTCATATTATCCTTGAGCGTCGGGAGCGCGGAAAATTTTTCACCGCCGAGCGCATGCACCAGCTCGCGCAGGATACCCGCGCGGTCAAAGCCGGGGAAGCCGGTCTCTTCAACGGCCGGTATCTCTCCCGGATGGTCGATCGCGGGGTAAAGCTCCATCTCCGGATGACCGGACAGCCATCTGACCAGCCCCTTAGACCCCTGCACCTGCCAGTTGCCCTGAAACTCCGTCTCCGCGCCGACCGAGCTCATATGATTCGAGAAGCAGGCGCGCACACCGTTTTCAAACTCGATGGTGACAAAGTAAGACTCAGGCCCCTTCGTGATCGCCCACTTTGGGTTCCACGCATTTGCGTAAACGGTCTTTGCGTTGCTGCCTGTCAGAAAGCGCATCATGTCATAGTGATGAACGGCGCACTCATAGGTCTGCATGCACACCTGCGAGCCTCTCCAGCCCTGTATGTTCCAGATATGCTCCTCGGGATCGGTCGACTTGCCCGTGCGGTAGTCGACCTGAATAAACTGAAGCTCGCCGAGCTTCCCGTCCTCGAAGCCCTCCTTCATCTGCCACAGCTCCTTGCGGAAACGGTAGTTGTGACTGACAAAGACCTTTTCTTTACGCCCTTCCATCCAACGGAAGAACTCCTTGGCCTCGTCAAGATTGTCACAGAGCGGTTTTTCTATCAAAACATTTTTGCCGGCGAGGACCGCCTTCTTCGCAAACTCTATGTGGGCGTAATGCGGCATGACGATAATGACCACATCCGCGTCGACCTTGAGCGCCTCGTCGATATCGGTAAAGCACATGCTGTCGGGCAGATCCCACTTTTCCTTCGCCTTGCTGAGGGTCTTTTCCGTTTTTACGCACAGAGCGGCAAGCTCGGAATCCGGATCCTTGTTGATAAAATCTATCCAGCTCTCGCCCCAATAGCCGTAGCCTAACTGAATTATTTTCATTTTTTCTCCTAACGCTGCAACTGATTTACAAGGCAGAGCAAGGTCATAGGCGCCGCTCTGCCTTGTCGGTCAATATTTCTCTACCAGCTTCTGCATGAAATCAACGAACTGATATGTGCATTCACGGTCAAACTGGTGCATTTCCTCAAGGCAGTTATAGTGCTTTTCGGGCAGGATGAACGCGGGTTCAGCCATGAGTATCATGTTCTGCTTTCTCTTTGCCTTCTCGCAGATGGCCTTCATTATAACGTCAAAGTCCATAATTCCCTCGCCGAGAAGGCAGCCCTTGAGGATCATGGGCATATCCTGCCACAAATGCTCGAACACAGGGTTATCAATGACCTTAAAATCCTTGAAATGCGCCGCGACGGCCCACGGCGCGAGATACTCGACATCCGCCATCGGGTCGCAGCATATGACAGCGCCGTTGCCGATATCGAACATTCCGCCGATGTTGGGATGATCCACCTCTTCAAGGATAGATGCGATCTCCCTGCCGGTGAAGTCGCAGTGATTTTCATAGGCCATCATGATATCCGTACCCTCAAGGCAGCGTCCAAGCTCCTTGAGATTTCCGACCACGAACTTCTTTACCTCGTCAAAGCTCACTGCTTTGTTATATCGGCTGTACTTGGTCTCAAGTCTGCCGTATCCGCCGCCGAGAGTGTTGATACCGAAAATGTCGCATATCTCGATGATCTTGTCAAGATACCGGTGCGCGGCCTCGACGCTCATCGCCGAGGGGCCGTTCACGGGGTGGTCCGCGCCGGACAGGCTCATCGTCGGGATACAGTAGCAGACATAGTGTACGTCCGCCTCCTTCGCGAGCGCTGCCATCTCTCTTACATAGCCCATGTCGGCAAATTCGAGATATCCGCCGTCGTACTTCTCGCCCTCCGGTATCTTTTCGACCGGCATCATGGACAGAGAGTGCGCGTTCATGCGGCGGCATTCATTTATATACCACTCGAAGGATTCGCGGCCGGGCTTCAGGCTCTCCGGGCAGCGGTTGGCAAACTGCTGAAAGCCTACCTTAAAATTAAAGCTGTTGTTCATATCATAACTCCTCGGAAGCGTTTATCAGACGCCCAGCTTATCAAGAGGAATAGGCTCAAAGGTGGACTTGATGTCCACGACATGACCCTCCTCCGCGGACTTGTACGCCGCCTCGATTATCTCGATGACGTGGCGGGCATGCTCGGCGGTGCAGTAGGGTTCGACACCGTTGAGTACCCAGTCGGCGAGCTGATTTATGTCCTCGTAGATGTGCGGCTCGCCAAGCGTGGTCTGGTGGTCGGTCAGATGCGGGAGACCCATGGTGCTTCTCACGCGCTCCATGTCGAATTTGTTCGGGTCAAACAGCGTGACGACGCCGTTTTTGCCGTATATCTTGCCGTCCTGTATCTTTCCCTCGGTTCCGAAAATCATTGACATAAAGCCGTTGCCGTTGCCGAAGTCGTTTTTCAGCGAGGAATATGCCACGCCGAAAAGGCCATCGCCGAAGTCGAGTATCATCTGGTTTGAGTCGTCGACCTCGGACTCTATCTTCTTGCCGTCGAACTCGAAGTCATGATAGCGCTGGCCGCACATACAGGTGACGCGCTTTACGGGTCCGAAAATGCCCGTCATCGCATGCAGCGCGTACACGGTGCAGTCCCAGACGGGGCCGCCGTCCGGCTTCTTGAAGTACCACGAGGGGTCTATCTTGGGCATGCCCTCGCCCATTTCCCTGTTTGCCTGCTGGCAATGCCAGAGCAGAACGCCCTCGGAGCCGCCGATGGTCCACGAGGGGATACCGATCTCGCCGGTGAGGACAGCCTTTCTAACGCGTCTGAGAGCGGGAGCGGTCATCTGTCCGGGGGACGAGACGATCTTTACGCCGTATTTCTCGGCCTCCTCGATAAGCTGCGTCGCCTCTGCCGTAGAGATGGTCATGGTCTTGTTGAAATGTACATGCTTGCCGGCGCGTATCGCCTTCATGCCCTGCTCAAAGTGGACCTTGATCGGCGAAGCCAGAGTTACAAGGTCAACGTCGGGGTCCTTGAGCAGTTCGTCATAGTCGGTATAATATTTCGCGACGCCGAACTTCTCCGCACAGTACTGCGCTCTGCCAGGGACGGGATCCATTACAGCCGCGGTGTAGACGAGATTGCCCTTGTCCTCCTCGCAGGTATGCTGAAGCACGGACTGTATACCGGTCGAGCCGCAGCCGACTACGCCTATTCCCAACGCCTTTTTGTTTTCCATTGTTCACCCTCCTGTTTTTATTGTTTCGTTTGTCTCAGCCCTTTACCGCGCCGCTGACCGTCATTGCCTTTTCGACCTGCGCGCTGAAAAGGATATAGATTATTATGGTAGGTATACTTGCGATGACCATGGTCGCGCCCATCGCGCCCCAGTCGGTGGTATGCTCGCCCTTAAAGAATATCATGCCGAGCGGCAGAGTCTTTATCGCGTCACGTTGGAGAAGTACCAGAGCAAGATTGTACTCGTTCCACACATTCATGAACACGAATATCACGACCGTGGAAATAGCGGATTTGACGTTCGGCACGATGACCTTTATAAAGCAGGTCCAGAGCGACGCTCCGTCAATGCAGGCCGACTCCTCCAGCTCATACGGCAGACTTCTCATATAGCCGTATATTACCATCACGGCGAACGGGATGTTGAACGCGATGTACGGGACTACTACCGCCCAGAGGGTATTGCTGATGTGCAGGTCCCTTACGAGGACGGCAAGCGGTATCATGATACACTGGAGCGGCAGGAACATGCCGATCATGGTACTCATGCGCAGGGAGTCGCTCCCCTTGAATCTCAGCCGCGCTACTGCGTAGGCAAACATGGTGGAAATAACGACGACCACGGCGATGACCACCAGCGTCACCTTAAGGCTGTTCATGAAATACGTCGGGACATTGAACGTGGTCCACGCCTTGACGTAGTTCTCCCAGTGGAATATCTTCGGGAAGCCAAAGGGATTCGTGACAAATATCTCGCTGTTATTCTTGAACGAATAGAAGAACATCCACACTATGGGATAGAGACTGATAACAGCATAAAAATAAAGAAATATCCTGAACAGGACTGAACCGACAGTAAACTTTTTTCCCATATCCGCCACCTCAATAAATGATCTGCTCGCGCGCGATGAACTTGTTGACGCAGAACGAGACGATCAGGCTCTGCACGACCAGCAGCACCGCCGCGGCGCAGCCGTAGCCGTACTTGTTCACGACAAAGGCCGAGCGGTACATCAGGCACGTCAGCGTGTAGCTCGCCGTACCGGGTCCGCCGCCGGTCATTATGTTCATGACCGCAAAGGAGTTAAGACCGCCGGTGATGGCAATGATGAGGCAGTACTTGTACGCCTCCTGCATGAGCGGTATGGTGATACGCATATGTGCCTTGGGCTTGGAGCAGCCGTCGAGCAGCGCGGCCTCAAAGTAGTCGTTGGGTACGGAGTTCGCGGCGGACAGCAGCAGGATGAACTGATATCCCGCGTACTGCCATGTGCCTACGAAGGCAATGGCTCTGATCGCGGTGTCATTTCCGCTGAGCCAGTTCTGTCTGTATGCAAGGCCGAGAGCCTCAAATATTTTATTTATAAGTCCGTAGTCCGCATCGTATATCGCCACCCACAGCTGGCAGACGACAGTCACGGAGAGAACTGCCGGAATATAATACGCAATTCTGAAAAATTTCTTTTCGCCTTTGCTCACGCTCTTTACGGCGAACGCAAGCAGCGTCGCGATCGGTATCTGATAGCAGGTCTGTATCGCCGCGTAGATAATGCCGTTTTTAAGACCCGTGTAAAAAAGGGGGTCCTTGAACAATCTGACGTAATTCTTAATTCCGTTGAACGTGGCTGGGTTCAGTCCATCCCATGTGGTAAAGCTGTTCCTCATGAGAACGACGAGTGGATAGAACACCATCACTATCATAAAAAGCATGACAGGGGCAATGAACAGGATTATCATCGCCTTGTTGCCGAGATATTTTTTCATAGCAGCTCCTTTTTATCAAGGTTGGGGAAAGGCTGACGCCTTCCCCCAAATATTTGCACTATACAGGAGCTTAGCCCTCACATGCAAATGCGACGTTTGCTATAAACTCTTCGGGAGTCATCGATCCGGCCATGATAGCCTGGGCGCCCTCCGCGATAGCGGTGCTGATCTCGGGTTTAACGCCGGAGAAGAGAGTGTTGGTGTGAGTGAGAGCGTTTCTCATTATACCGATCTCCTCAAGCATGGCGCAGGGTTCGACCTCGCGGGTAAGGCCCTCAGTGACGTTAAGGGCAAAGCAGGTCTTGCCGCGGTAAATATAGTCGTGCTGGACCATCAGTTCGCACATACGGCACGCGATGTCAACGGCAAGCTCGTAATTCTTGGAGCCGGCAAAGACGCTCAGACCGGTGCAGGCGCCCTTACCGCCGACGACGGTGGTCTTGGACTCCTCGATGGTGTCTTCGGACGCGGCGGGGTAGTATATGACCTTGGCCTTATCGCCGAGAGCGTCATAGGTCGCGTCGGCTTCCCATTCGCCGTTGAAGAACATTGCAGCCTGGCCGTTGTACCAAAGCTCGGTGCACTGCTCGTATGTCATGTTGGTGACGCCGGCAGGAAACGCGCCCGCCTGCTGGAGGTTATAAAGCGCGGTAGCCGCCTGGAGGTAGGCGTCGTCGTGGATGCTTGCCTCGCCGCTGTAGAGGGCGTCAAGGCCGCGGTTGTCGTATCTGGTGAGGATCGCGTTGAAGAATGCGTTGGTTATCCATGCCTCGGACGCGAATACGGGAAGCGTGCACATTCCGTTCGCAGAGAAAACCTTCGCGCACTCGACGAGTTCGTCTATCGTCTGAGGGATCTCAAGACCATTGTTCTGGAATATCTCGGTATTGGCGAAGAAGTTTGCCATCTCGGTGCCGGTAAAGGGGAGGCAGTAGGCATTGCCGTCGGTGAAGAAGACCTTGACCTTCTCGCTCTCGATCACTTTATCAAGGAAGCCGTTTGCCTCAAGCAGGGGGGTCATGTCCTTGATGGCGCCATACTGGGCGAGGGACGCGATAAGATCGGTGCCGGAGAGGCTGAAAATATCGGGCATGTCGCCGGTCGCGGCCATCGCCTTGAGCGCTACGCCGTCGTCAGCGGGCATGGCCTCGATCTCAATGGTGACGTTGGGGTACTCTTCCTTCAGCTTCTCGACCGCGTAGTCGATACGCTTTATGTTGTCCTCGTCGGAGTAACGTGTGTAGAGGCGAAGAGTGACAGGTTCATCCGCCGCAGCGACGTCTGCCGCGGGAGCATCCGTCTTGGCAGGCTCCTCGGTCTTCGGCTCCGCCGTCTGACCGCAGGCGCACAGCGCGAAGATCATTGTAAGTGAGATAAGCAGTGTTATAAGTTTCTTCATTTTCTTCATTTCTTTCTCCTTTTCAGTGTATTTTCCGAATAATTGCAGATACGCAAATGTATCATACATTTGATACGGGTATAGTATAGCGCGTCGTTTTGATTTTGTACAGTGATTTTAGACATTTTAATTCAATTTTTTTATTTATTCTGTGTTATGCACAAAAGCGGAACGATTTTTTAGTGCAATGTGCATATATCATGTATTTCCCCCTCTAAAGTTAATTTATTTTCAATATTTTTTTGTAGCCCCTATTGACTTTCGTGATTAGTTACATTACAATACAAATGCAGTCATGTGAAAAGTACATGTTCCTTCATTGCGTTAAATGAACATTGCTTGTACGCGGACCTTTGCAGAACATTGCAGATGTTCAGGCTGTAAGCGGCGCCGGGTGCTGCCGCCGAGAACCCCTCTTATCTTAATTATGGAAAGGATCTACTACCATGAAGCCTGTGAAAAAAGCAGCCGAGATGACCCCCGCAGAGCTGGGACGCTACATTGACCAGTCCGTACTCAAGCCCGAGTTTACCGATGAGGATATCCGCAAGTACATTCAGGAAGGCATAGATTACAACTGCGCTACCGTATGCATAAACCCCTCCTCCCTGCCGATCGCGCGCGAACTGTGTGCGGGTACCAACACGGGTATATGCGTGGTGTGCGACTTCCCCTTCGGGAAATCCACCACGGAGTCAAAGGTGGCGCAGGCTGAGATCATCTGCCGGGATGGTGACATCGAGGATCTTGACATTGTCGCAAACTACGGTTGGATACGCTCCGGAAGATGGGACGACGTGCGTGAGGATATCAAGGCCGTCGCGGACGTGTGCCATAAATACGGCTCTAACCTCAAGGTCATTTTTGAGGTCGACTCTCTCACCATAGAGGAAGTCAAGCGCGCGACCGAGGTCGCCATCGAGGCCGGCGCGGACTTCGTAAAGACCTCCACCGGTTTCTTTACCGGCGGTAAGAACGAGGGCGCGACCTACGAAGTCATCGAGGCCATGATGGAGGCAGCCGACGGACGCTGCAAGATCAAAGGCGCCGGTGGGATAAGGGATCGGGAAAAGTTCCTCAGGCTCATCGACATGGGCATTGACCGCATGGGTATCGGCTATAAGTCCACCGCGAAGGTCCTTGGTCTCGACAAGTGATAAACACGGCCGACATTATTGACCGGCTCAGCAAAAAGCCCTATGCGGACTTCAAGGCCTGCATAGGGCTGGATGGCTTTGTCGACAGGATAATCAGAGTCGTCGACAAGCGCCGCTCCGCCGGAGAATGTTCTTACGTCAGAACACTTGCCGATTACGGCAGGCTTATCTCCGACGCTTCGGGCTTCAGTCTGAACGTGGAGCTTATATGCGAAAAGAGTCAGCTCGGCGGAAACGGCCCGATAATGGCGTACGCTCTCGCGAGGCTCGGGAGGGACGTGAGCTGCATTGGCGCTTTCGGTCTCCCTCGCCCCGCCGCCGAGTTTGAAAAGCTTGAAAAGCTCGCGCGTCTGTATTCCCTTTCGGAGCCTGCCCGCACCGACGACTATGAGTTCGACGACGGAAAGATCATCGCCTCGACTCTGAACTCCCTGAATGCGCTCGACTGGAACGCCATAACGGAAAAGCTCCCTCCGGAGCAAATATGCGCCCTGTTTGACGAGGCCGACGTCATCGCGCTCAATAACTGGACGATGATCCCGGCCATGACCGGCATATGGAAAAGGATCCAGTCCGACATACTCCCCTCGCTCTCGGATAAGGAGCGTCTGTATTTTATTGACATGGCAGACCCCGGAAAGAGAACGGACGCGGATATCGCGGAGGCTCTCCGGGTCATGGCAGGCTTTGAACGCTTTGGGCGGACGGTCCTCAGCTGCAATCACAGGGAGGCGATCCAGCTTGCAGGAGCGCTGGAGCTTTCCGCGAGTCCTAACAGCTGCGCCGCCCTTGCAGATGGCATACGGGAAAGCCTCGGGATATGGTGCGTATCTCTCCACACGCTCACGGGTTCGTTTGCCGCGACAGTGTCCGGAGTCACCGAAGCCCCCGGCTTTTACACTCCGAAGCCCCGTGTCTCCATCGGCGGCGGGGATCATTTCAACGCGGGGCTGGTCTTTGCGCTCATGGACGGATTCACGCTTGAGGAGGCATTGTATGTTGCCTCGGCCGTCTCCGGGGCCTATGTACGGACAGGAGTAACGCCCTCACTCACGGATCTCGTGCGGTTTATTTCTGAAAATATAGAAAATAGCTGATATTTGTCCGCTGAATTATTGATTTTTTTGTAAAAAGTGTTATTATTAAGAAAAAGATTTGGAGGCCTTCGTCTGGATGAATTTTGACTTTTCCAATGAGATACTTCCGGATTCTCCCGAGTCTATCTATCTTCAGCTATTCAACATAATACAAAAGCAGATCGAGGACGGAAAGCTCGTTCCCGGTGATATGCTCCCGTCTGAGATGGAATTTTGCAGCGCATATCATATCAGCCGGACCACCGTCCGTCAGGCGCTTCATGAGCTGGAGCTGATCGGCGCGATAGAACGCAAGCGCGGGCTGGGGACCTTTATCTCTTCGCCGAAGCTGTCGAGAAACATCGGAAACCTGTACAGCTTTTCCGATGAAATGCATATCATGGGCAAGGTCCCTTCGTCTAATATCATTGACTTCAAGCTTATCGAAAAGGAAAAGTGTCCCTCGACTGCGAGAGAAATGGATTCCAAGCGGCTCATTGACGTGGTCCGTATACGGCTTGCCGACGGCTGCCCAATGCTTATCGAAAACACCTTCCTCCCGGTCAGCCTTTGTCCCAACCTATCGTGGGAAATGCTTGAGACAGAATCGCTGTACTCCATTATGTCAAAGAAGTACGGTCTCAAGATTGCAAAAGCCATCGAGACCTACGAGGCCGTTGTAATGACCAAGGAGGAGAGCCAGCTGCTCGAATGCAATCCCGGCGACCCGGCGTTTCTCATAAAGCGCGTCACATGGGACGATCACGGGAGAATGATAGAGTACACCAAATCCATCACAGCCAGCGCGAGATCAAAGCTTGAGATAACCATGTATCCAAACGGCGTTCAGGCCGAGCGGATAACGGTTTGACCTCCGTGTGATACTGCAATTAAATATGCAGAATACAGACCCCCTGACGCAGGTCTTTCTCCCGCGTCAGGGGGCCTTTTTGTGTCTTAATGTCTGGCCTTATCAGCTCCGACGTTTTTTGCCCGGCCACGGTCTGAGTCTATCATGGTCGACTATATTCGAGACGGGCGCAGGAGACTTACTCCGATCGGTGAGATGCCGATACTCTCCGGAATGCTGTTCTGTGCCGACTGCGGAGCCAAACTGTACCAAGCAAGAGTCTCCGAACTGGAGGCGGCTATTGCGGAGGCTCGGGAGCAACGCCTGAATGTTGATTCCT
>ERZ825670.2360-NODE-2360-length-17997-cov-4.289878_pt1 | contig 17997 bp, 17 predicted proteins | sample MGYA00519929_ERZ825670 | MGnify/ENA primary metagenome ERZ825670 (study PRJEB31778, sample SAMEA3449207) | human gut metagenome | biome: human gut; feature: human-associated habitat; material: faeces | place: United Kingdom | collected 2010/2012 ...
CGAAGGGCTGGTACTTCTCTTCATATGCCTTGCGCATAATCTCGATGACCTTGCGGTCGACCTTGTTGAAGTACGGATCGGTGCCGTTGACGGAAGCCCAGGAGTACAGGCGGTAGAGCGTCTCGGCGATGCCGCAGAGGGCGGCGTAGGGGGTCTTGAAGTAATCCCACTTCTCAAGCTCGATGGTGTTCTGCTCGTTCATGAGCTTTGCGTACTTGAACAGCTCGTCCCAGTCGTACTTTACGCCGTATTCCTTCTCAATGAAAGCGATGGTATCCTTAAGGACCTGAGTGGAATAGGGGTGTGCGCCCGGCTCGTTGTGGATCATGGCCAGCGTTACGGGGAAGTCCGGCAGGTTCACGCGGCGGCGCTGGATCATCGAGGTGCACTCGGAGGCGTTGCAGGGCATGTTGGTAGTGACGAAGGCCTTGCCGATTATCGGGAAGGCGTCGTCTATCGCAACGCCGGTTTCAGCCGCGCAGCGGGAGCAGACGTCAGCAGGCAGACCGAAAGACTCGGCAACGTCGATATAATACGGCTCGATATGCTGGTCAACCTCGCAGATGATGAACTCAGGCAGCGTCTGGAGCGGGAACGGGATAAGACCCTTGAAGCCGGTCATGAACAGCGGAGGCAGAACTTCGTCAAAGGGGATGAAGTCATCGCTGCGCGGGCCGCCGCCGAGACGCTTGTCGTTTGCGAGGACGAGCGCAATCTTGCCGGTCAGGCTCTGGACGATGGCGTGCATGTTCATGTGAGCTATCTTCAGCTCGTAGCCGCGGTAGCCCTCGAACAGACGGTCGATGAACATGAAGGTGCCGAGGTAGGAACCCATCCAGCGGTATTCCCAGAAGCCCTTGAGGCAGGGGATGGGAGCGGAGGCGACCATCTTTGCCATGGCGAGGAGGTTATTCAGCCATGCGACGTAGTCGACCATGGTGTCCTTCACGCCGCGCCACTCACGCCATTTCGCAACGCCGGTCTTGTCGTAGTAACGGCTGCGCTGGCCGCCTACGCCGTGCTCGGCCTGCCAGATGGGGTCGAAGCGCTCAAGCTTTTTATCAATAGAAGCAATTATTTTGTCAGTAATCTTCATCTTATTTGCCTCCCTGAATGGACTTGATTTCCAGAGACTCTATGAAGGCCTGGAAGCGGGTACGGAGCTGACCGACTGCGCCGAGAGCGTATTCCTTCTCGATGGTGCAGCAGGGGATGTGCAGCTCCTCGGTAAAGATATGGTTCGCAAGAACCTTTTCATAGCTCCAGAACTCGCAGAACTTCATGTTCTCATAGATAACGCCGTTTGCCTTGAAGTCGTGCACGAGCTTGGTGACTTCGGCGTGGCGCTGGTCGATCTTCTCGCCGTCCATGAAGCGGGCGCACTGGTTCCAGTGCAGGTAGTGGCGGCAGATGGCGTCGAACGCGGTCTCGCCGGGCAGAATCTCGATCTGTTCGCGGCTGGGGAAGCTACCGAAGCAGTAGCGGTCGGCAACGACCATGGCGCCGCAGGTCTCGATGAGCTTGGTGAACTCCGGATCGTCCACCTCGGAGCCGACGAGGACTACGCGGGCGCGGAACGGGAACTTCTCTTCCGGTTCGCGGGTCTTCAGCTCTTCCAGAGTCTCCTCGAGGTAGGGCTTGATGAGGTAGTGCGGGCATACCTGGCTGACGAGGTTGATGACGTGGAACTCGTAGCCGGTGATGTTCGGGTTCTCGCTCTTGCGGAAATCGCCGATCTCGGTGATGATGCGGCTGATCTCGTTGTGATCCTCAATGGCCTTGCGCATTGCGGCGTCGGACACGTCCACGCCAAAGCGGTTCTTGAGCTCATCGACGACCTTGAGCTTGAGCTGAGCCTTGTAGTAGTCGAGGTTGGTCTTGTCGCCCTTCATGGGAGGGTCGATCTGAGTGACGAAGAAGCGGGGGTTCTTTACGGGGTTGATGAGGAAGAAGTGCTCTTCCATACGCTCCATGGTGGCGCAGGATTCGGCGCCGAGCAGCGCGTCGAGGTAGTTGTAGCCGCCCTCGATGGCGCGCTCGAGAATGGAGCGGGCGTAGGGACATGTACGGGTGGTCATGTAGTAGCTTGCGAGGTCGGTAGACGTGCAGCGTGGCGCGCGCAGGCGGCTTGAGAAGCAGCCGGGCAGATTCAGCAGAACCTCAGGGACGTAATAGCAGTTGTATCCCAGTGCGTACATTCCTTCTTCGACCGCCTTCGTGACAAGCTCGTTCTGAGCGTCCTGAAGGAGGTTTTCAAAGTAGATAAGATGCTTAAGGTCTTTCAAGCAATACACCTCTTTTTCAAATTTACCACACGAAAAATTTTGATTCCGGGCATGGCATATCTGGGAAAATATTAACACAATCCCGCCCAAACGTCAAGGAAAAGCCGGAGATATGAGCAAGAAAGGCGATAGACAAAATGCACGTATTGTATAACTTGGGTAAAAATATGAACCAAGCCAGGACCGGACGGCCCTAGCTTGGCTTGAGTGATATAAACTTTATCTGCGCTTGCCCGCGACCTGATACATATCCTCGTCGGAGATGACGGCGGTCACATCCAGGTACCTGCCGAATATCCCCGCAAGCTGTTCGGCGGGCATCAGACCCATCGACACCTTGCTGGCGGAGCCGTGATGGTGCGCGTCGATCTTCTCGCGGCTCATGCCGTGCGCCACGGTGAGCACGCCGCCCTCGGCGAGCAGCCCCGACAGATGCGTTATCAGCCGCTCGGGGTCGGGGAAGTGGGGGAAGGCGTTGTAGACCACGATCGCGTCAAAGCCCTGCCCGACATCGGCAGTCTCGATGTCGCCGCAGATGAAGCGGACGCCGGTTCCGGCATATTTCCGCTCCGCAAGCTTTATCATCTCCGGCGAGATGTCGATGCCCGTGACATCCGCGCCGCGCCTGATGTAATCCGGTATCAGAACTCCGGTGCCGCAGGCCACGTCGAGAACGCGGCTGCCCTCTCTGACTCCGGCGTTGTCGAGGATGATGTTTATCTTCCGGTCGCTGCGTATCAGTCCCGCGTCCCAGCTTGGGGCGCAGCGGTCAAAGAATTCTATTACGTCGGCTTTATCTATCATGGAGCTCTCCGTATCACGCGAAGAAGGACGCGGTGTCGATCTTCTGGTAGCCGCCGAAGCTGGAGGGGCAGGCGAATATCTCGTCGGCAAGCTCCTTGCCGAGGAACGCGGAGGTGATCTCGTTGGCCTTTGCGGTGATGTCAACGTCGGCAAAGAGGTCGGGGTAGACGGACTTTGCGATGAACCAGGTGTTTATCAGCGCTATCTCATAGTTGGTGTAGTAGGCGTTGTAGGCCATTTCCAGATACACCTCGCCTGTCTGCCATGCCTTGCAGGAGTCGAACATGGTCGGATCCTCCTGATACAGCGGCTTTATGTTCTTGACCGCCGCGGCGTCCATGACGATGATGTCCATATCCGCGCCGAGGGCGACGAACTTCTCCTCCTCGATGGGCTGCACGCCGTTCGCGCCGAGGTCGGTGACAACGTTGCGGATGTTTGCGACCTCAAAGGAGGCGTAGGTCTGGGAGGTCATGAGGTGGTTCGTGGTGCCCCAGTTGCCGAGACCGCAGACGTAAACGGCGGGCTTGTCCTCGTCGGCAATGCTGGCGGTGCGCTCGGCGATCTCGGCGGTCTCCGCCGCGATGAAGGATACGAGAGCTTCGGCTTTCTCTTCCTCGCCGAAGATCTGACCGAGCAGGGTCATGCTCTGGCTGAATGCGTCGTCGAAAACGCCGTTAGGGCCGGACTTGAGCGTCACGACGGGCACGCCGAGCTGCTCCTGAAGAGCGTCCTCTTTCTCAACGTCCTCGTACTCGGAGATGACGATGTCGGGATTGCAGGAGAGGATCTTCTCGGCCTCCGCCGCTTGAGCGTTGGGGCCGCCGACGCCGCAGGACGGGAGCGTGCTGAACACGTCGCCGTAGGCAAGCACATAGGGGCGCGCCACGGAATCAAACATCTTGGGGCGCTCATCAAGCGTGGTGTTGTCGATATCCTCAACGCCGCACAGCAGAGACACATCACCGATGTAGCTGTACATTCTCAGCGCGCCCGCACCGATGCAGACAACGCGCTTATATCTGCCCGGCGTGACGGTCACTTCGCGGCCTATCATGTCGGTAATGGTGATCTCTTCCGGCTCTGCTGCCGGGAGTTCACTTTCAGCAGGCGCTTCCGCTGCCGGGGCTTCCGCCGCGGCGAGGGCGGCGCTCTGGCTGCCGCAGGCGCAGAGAGACAGCAGCATTATAAGTGCCAAGATAAGTGCGGTGATCTTCTTAGTTTTCATATTGTTTTCCTCCCAATATTATTTTCTGACCGTCATGCTCAATGATTTTTGAATTTATATCGAAGATATCCCTTATGACATCCGGAGCAAAGATATCCTCAGAACCGGAATACTTTATAACGCCATCCTTGAGAAAATAAAATTTGTCCCCGAAGTACATTGCCTGATTGAGATCGTGCAGCGAGCTTAGAATGGCTATGTTCTTATTCTTTGCGACTTTCTTGGCTTCCTCAATAATAAGCTCCTCGTTTGCGATGTCGAGATTACCTGTTGGCTCGTCGAACACGAGCAGCTTCGGCGACTGCGCAAGCGCCCGCGCAATGGCGATTTTCTGCTTTTCGCCTCCGGACAGATTTTCAGCGTTGCGGTCAGCAAATTCTTCCAGCTGCATCTCGGAGATTATTTCGTCGACGACCTCATAGTCCTCTCTGCCGGCGCGCAGGCCAAAATAGGACACGCGCCCCATAAGTATGGAGTCGTATACTGTGAGTGAGCCAAAGTGAATGTGCTGCGGCACGTAGGCGATGAGCCGCGCTCGCTCACGCTGCGGCAGCTTGAGGATATCTATGCCGTCAAACAGTATCGAACCTTTTTCCGGTGAATCGATACCGAGAATGTTCTTGAAAAGAGTCGTCTTTCCCGAGCCGTTTTTCCCAAGCAGTATACCGATTTCGCCGTCGCAGAGTTCAAGGTTTATTCCGTTCAGCACGGGCTTGGAGTGCTTGCTGTAACGAAAGCGCAGGTTTTCTATCTTCAGCATTGGCCGTGCTCCTTCCGCGAAAAGATTATTGCAATGAAGAACGGAGCGCCGAGCAGAGAGGTGATTGCCCCGACGGGAAGCGCCGAGCCGTTGCCCATACTGCGGGAGAGCGTATCGGCGATGAGGAGCAGCAGACTGCCGCTGAGCGCGGAGACCGGAATGGAATATCGGTGATCCTGTCCCAGCAGCTTCTTCGTTACATGGGGACAGATAATACCGACAAAGCCGATCACACCGAGGAAAGACACGCACACTGCCGTAATGACCGAAGCCATAAGCATCGACACGAAACGCAGTACGTCTACATTTACCCCCATGCTCTTTGCGCTTGCATCTCCGCTGAGCAGAACATTATAACGCCATGACAGCAGCATGAACACAAGCATACCTGCAGCTACGGCGATGAACATAAGCAGGTCGGTCTTATATGTCGCGCGGCCAAGGTCGCCGAAGTTCCATATCACCGCGGCGGAAATGCCGACGTCGGTCGCGTAAAACTGCAGCACGGTCGTCGCGGCAGTCCAGACCGCGCCTACCGAGATCCCGGCCAGCACCACAACATTCGGAGAGAACGAACGCACTCTGCACAGGGCGAGGATCAGCAGAATGGAGAGCGTAGAGAATATAAACGCCATGACCGAGGTGGCATACGGGTTCGCCCCGATGGCATAGTTTGCGACATTGCTGCCGGTAGAAAGAAAGCCGCCTGCGAAAGCTATAATAGAAAGATTCGCGCCGAACACTGCGGCATTGGATACGCCGAGCGTCGAAGGCGAAGCCATGGGGTTGTTCAGATTTGTCTGCATAATAAGCCCGGAGACCGAGAGCCCCGCACCTGCTATAATAGCGGCGAGCACGCGGGGAACACGGATGTTCCATATAATGCGGTTGTTTGCGGCTGTGCTTTTCTTTGCCAATGCCGCGAAGCAGTCTGACACTGTCATGCCGGACGAGCCGACAAACAGGCAAATAGTGGCCATAATCATAACGGCAGCAAGCAAAACGCACACTGCCGCCTTTTTTGAGCTGTGCCTGCGCAGCACATTTCGTTCCATTCCGTGTTTTCTCCTGTTAAATCGGATGACTTTGATTATATACGAGTTTTAGCCCATGTGTAAGCCCCCTGGGGGGATATGTGCGCAAAAATCACAACTTTTTTCTCTGTACTAATACTTAGAGTGTTCCCTTCAAGGCGGTTCACTGTGAACCGGGGATGGGTGCAGTATATAGGTGCAGTTGCCCCTTGGCGGAAAACTCAAAGGTCATTCGTCAACCAACACATACAAATTTGAAGAACGGCTGCCGCTTTCTCTGTATCGCGGCAGCCGTCGCATATATCCGTGCTTCTCCAGATCGTGCAGTGCTCGTTTTACTGTGGAGCGGGAGCAGTTGAGCTCGGCAGCAATGGTGTTGATCCTCGGCCAGCACTTGCGCCCTTTGTCTGACCTATCGCGCAGATACATATACACCGTCTTTGCCCGGACGGGCAGACTGTTGTCAGAGTAGATGGTAGAAAAGTAGCTCACGAGTAATCCTCCTTGTTTGGGACATGAAGAGCTTCCGGTTTATCCGCGACAGTGCGCTCCTGCGCTGGTGTCTCACGCCGCGCGCGGCCGCGAGGACGCTCCAATGATTCTTTCGGCGGGTACTTCTTCAGTATGCTCCGTATCAGCTCGTCGCGGTCGGCGTATGCGACCTTGCGGTTGGCGCGCTCTTCTATTTGGTACGGCTCGTCAAAGGTTATGCTCCAATCGAGAAACAGCCGCAGCTTTACTTGCATAGGATGCCTGCCGGTTTTCATTACGACAAACGTACCTTTCGGAATTGCTTTCAGCTCATCCGCCGTCATGAGCGGGCGCTCCATCATTTGCAGGCTCTCGCTCGGATTATCCTTGCTCCGACTGACTGAACCGGATAGAACCGTCCTGCTTCCGAGAGCTTTTGAAAGGACTTCCGCCGTCTGTGAGTTCGGCGCGAAGCCGCCGAAAATCGTGTCCTGTACGTTGTCCACGATGATCTCTGCACCCTCCTTGCTGTAGTTTTTCTCAAGCTGTGCGAGTGCCTGGATTATTGGCACAAGCGTAAGGCGGCGTGAACGTCCAGCGCTGAACAACGGGAGAATATCAAAGGCGGGCATAGTACCCAGCTCATCGCAGAAGAACACAACACGGTTTTGCAGCTTGCCGCCGTGTTCATCCGCGACAGAGAACAATTCACGCGAGAGGTTCTGTATCATCAGCCCTGCCATGAAGTTCTTGGTCTGGTCCTCCTCCGGGAGTATGAGGAAGATAGCGGACTTCTTTGACGCGAAGCTCTCGGCATCCATGCTGCTGTCAAAGCAAAGTATCTGCTCAAGCTCCGAGTCCAGAAACGCATTCAGCCGCGACAAAACTGTGGACATTACTGATGCCATAGCCTGTTCGGATGAGTTCAACGCAGCTCCGGCAAACCACTTTGCCTTATGCTCTGGAGGCAGTTTGCACATCAGCATCTGAAACTGTGTTTTCCCTTTTACGCCAGACGGTTCGAGCAGCTCCTGCACGAGCTTGAACACCGAAACTATATGCCGCTTCTCTGGTTCACCGGCATTCGGCGGGAGGAATTCGGAAAGCAGCAGGATAACGGAACATAACAGTCCCTCCGCCGCTTCGTAAAAATACGCGTTCTGCCCTCGGTTTGAATCATCGCCGCTGGGGTTAACGATAGTCTTGGCAATGATCTTCGCGTACTTTTCGGCTTTGGCTTTTGCCGCGATATTCGATTCGTCTGCTAACGCCATATCCATATATCTGTTTATGAGCGTGAGCAGATTGCTCCCATCAGAGCGTGTGGGGTTGCGCAGGTCTATGACGGATACGTCGTAGCCATAGTATCTTTTAGCTATCGTCGCGTAATTACGCGCAAGGTCGCCCTTGGTATCACTGGCAAAGAAACTCATTCCGCTTGCACAGGCGTATTCAAGGTTCGGGTACAGAAAGTATGCCGTCTTGCCGACACCGGATGCGCCGATCATAAGGCAATGTACATCGTCGCTGTCCACCAGCGCTATGACTTTACCTTTCTTGCCTCTGCTGCCAAGCACAAGCCCCTGTTCCGTGGGCAGGTTCTTACCCTCACGCCATGACGCGACGTCGAACTGGACGAGCGCAAAGGTTTTGCGTATCTCATTCTCAGTCGCCCAGCGAGCAGTGCCGTGCTGACCATCTCCGACGGTCTTGGACTTGATGTTGCCGAGAGTATAGTTGCTTGAAAGCATAGCAAGCCCACCGATCACGGCAAAGCCCAATCCCGCAACTATAAGGAGAGTCCAGAGGTTTGAGTCCATTCCTGTTCCTCCCTTCGCAGATCGTCGTTCCAGTCCTTAAGTGTTGGTACGACGATCTCAACATATACGCCTCGCTCAGATAATTCAGCCTCCATGCGCTGTGCGGCTTTCTGCCCGGCAGAGTCATTGTCCAGACAGAGGTACACCTGCCGGAGCTGGGGGAGCTGCCGATGTCCTGACGGCGGAGCTGCTCCAGCACAGGCTGAATACTTGTGCCGCAGCAAGCGACGTAGCTGTGAGACTGCCAGTCGGATGGGTACAGTGAAATATAGGATAACAAATCTATGGGAGCCTCAAAGACATAGAGGCTCCCATCTGTACCTGTGTAATTAAAGCTGTGCTTCGGGTCGCTGCCCTCGACGTTCTGGCGGAACGATTTGCCCTCGCTGTTCGTACTGCGTTTATGAGCATGGCGAGCTATGCCGTCAGAATCTAAGCCGACGAATACGGCGTTGTGGTACTCTGCATCTTCGTATATGAGATGCGCCTTTGCAAAAGCTGAGACAACATTGCGGTCTATTCCGCGCGTCTTACATAGATACGCAAATACACGATGCATATTCTTGCTGGCTGGCGGCAGAGCAAATGGCTTTTGCTCGGCAAGCTTTTCTGAGCGTTGAGGATAAGCGACACCAAACTCGTTTCCGAGCAGCGTGGACACGGCTTCGGCATAACCGACGCCGTAATGCCGCTGTACGAAGCTGATAGCTGTGCCGCCTTTTTCCTCAGCATGGTCGTACCACTCATTGCCGCATATGGTCACGCTGTGGTCGCTGGCAAGACGCATGTCTCTGCCGGATGAAATAAGCCTTTCCCCACGGCTGCGGAGAAAGGCTTCAAGGTCAACAGAGGCAGCTTTCTGCTTCTGTTCGTCTGTAAAATGTATGTAGGTTAAGTCAATCACCTCTTCAAGATATTATATGTCCTCGCCCCAGAGATACTTCTGCCGCAGGTATTCAGCATGCTCAGGTGTTATTGCGCTGTCGTTTATCTGCGCAATGTTACTGCTGCCGTACAGCTCACCCCATAGGCAGTCCATGAGCGTCGAGCCATTTTCCAGCCCATCCTTGAATGCGTCGAGATCATGCTGGAGATACACCGGCAGATCATGTTCATATAAGCGTTCACGATCTTCTCTGCTTAACTCTTTGTATGGCGGCAGTTGCCGAGCTTTCATTTTTATCACCCTTTCGAGCAACACATTATACCCAAAGACACCGAAATAGCAACCGAAACTAATACGCGGGCTTCGGATAATTTGCAGGATCTTCGTGATCGTCCTCGCGATGACCGAGTGCAATTTTCCACGCCTGCAATTCCTTGCGGCGCTTTTTGTCAAGCTGCAAGCCACGGTAACCGGTAGAGCCGACGTTATCCCGAAAGATATTTCCCATGTGGTGCAGCATGCGAATCATACAGGCAGAGACGGATTCAGGTGGCGGAGAGTGGTACTCAGAACGAGGTGGCGTATTGGAAGTGGCTGTTGGCGCTGAAGTTTCCGAGGCGGATTCTAATTCAGACACAGCCTGCTGCCGCCCATCCGAATACTCGACACTTTCGGATTGCAATTGTTCCATCATCTGCACTACTTCACGTATGACCATATTACGCACGGGCTTGAAGTCTTTCTGCTGTGACAACGGCATACGCTCTGGTTTTGCTTTCGAGTAAAAACTGAATACCTCATCGCGCATATCCTGCCAGAGTAAGTATGCCTCTGCGACACGCTCATCACTTGCAAGCTCGTCAACGATAGCGTCGACTATACGCTTGGTAGCCGGTGGCAGATAACCGTATACTTTTTTGCCGGAGTAGTTTCGCAGACGTTCAGCAAGCTCAGTGATGAGCAGTTCGAGTTTCGGATTTGCTAACTCACCATCCTGCATTTTCTGAATCAACGACTCCATGACCTCAAGCGCATTCTCTTGGAGCTGGTCTCTGTATGCAGTCTGCTGAACATAGATGTTCTTCAAGTCATCTTTGAATATCTGCCGCGTGAGCGCAGACCGCAACTCAAGTATTGCAGGCTTGGTGAGGTATCCTTCGTTCGGATCAGTTGAGAAGATGACCAGATGCACATGTACGCTGCGCTCCTTTTCGTGGAACGCAGCGTACCATTTCAAGTGTGACGGCAGTATCTTATACGCTTTCGCTATCTGGTCTAATTCGGAGCAGATGAGTGCGCGCCAACTATCGGCGGAATCATATCCCAAGCGTTCCGCATCTGAACGTTGTATCGCAATGACCGGTGTCCAGACGTTGCCCTGATGGTGCGCCACTTCATCGACTGCGTTTTGCAGCACAGGAACTTTTCCGTCTGCATTCCATAGGCCGTGCTCTCCGAGCTTCTTCACTCCTGGACGGTTCGCTACGTAGTCAACGTAGTTCTCACGCTTATCCAGCAGATATGCATAGTTTTCCTGCACCTGAGAGATGAACTCCGCAGCGTTTTTCTGAGAATGCTCCGCGTTGTAATCTTCATACTCCGGCATCTCGCGAGTATCCGGAAACGTTTTGAGCAGCCGAGATATAAAATCCTGCTGCTGTTTTGTTGCGGGCAAGTCGCTGTCGGTATCTTTGAGCAGCTCAACGCCTTCGCGAGTAGAAATATACTTTGTGAGGTTCGCAAGCTTTGCCGACTGCTTTCCTCCTTTGAGATATGGCGAAGAGAAAAATACACCAGCCATCAGTCATCAGAGTTACCGCGCTGAATATCCAGAGCGGTATCGAAAGAAATATTACCGTATGTGCGTTTGACCTCGTCCGCGGAGTACCCGCGCAGAGCACGGAGGTCGCCTATATCGTCCTTGAAGTGTGCCGCGACTATGTGCATCATCATGTTGAGCTCCACACTCCACTTGAACATGAGCTTTGAGATTCTGTTCGTATTCTCTGACAGCATCCCACGAATATTTTGTGAGACAGACTCGCAGACGTATGAGCTGACATCGTCTGTTGTAAGGTATCCCATATAAAATCTGAGCGCCTTGCTGATGAACTCACTCCTGTTTTTACAGTTGGCGGTCTCAAGCCAACCGTCCATGCGAGATAACAGCTCCGGTTTGAGCCAAACAACTATGCGTTTTACGTTTTCTGTGCTTATTTCTATCATCTCCTCCGCAAACGCAAAGAACCGCCGAAGCCCTTGAAACAAGGGCGTTTCGCGGCTCTGCGTTCACCTGAAATTTTGAGTTTCTTGAAAATGTGTACCTTGCCCGAAGGCTGAAAAAGACCCGCGTTGCGGGGCTTTGTGGGTGGGAGGTGCGCCCTTGGGTGTACCTCCCTTTATCATAGTGCCATTTTCGAACGGGCGCACCCGGACGAAAATGCCGCGAAAACGCCCCCAAACGCCGCGCGTTCTCCTGCCGGGGTATCCACGCCCCACCGCCCGCCGTAAAAGCGCACACAGCGCCTCACGTGGGCAAACACGGGCTACAGCTCCGGCGTGAGACATTCGGTTTGCATCGCGTCACAATATTCGTCAAGTGTCGTGCCATCACACTCCTGACAGTACTCGTCCATCTTTTCGAGAACTATTTCTTTCTCAGCCTCAGATAATTTGTACACCGCTGCCTTGTTAGCGCCGACGCCGCGGCAGATCATAATGTCAAGAGTGTCGTCGACCTGCCGCGTCAGGACATTGTAGTTTGCGTAGACATTGAGATAATCATCCGGGGCGATCCCGCCAAGCTAACCGAAAACACTTCTGGCATCACAGTGCAGCTCCATGTAGAAATTCAATTCGTCGTTGCACTCCAAAATCTCATCGACGAAATTGAAATCGTCCTCGGCCAAGCTGTGAAGCGGCTCCGTTTCAATAACTGCAATGGGAATCATATCGTAGTTGCCGTTGTCGCCGAGCGTAGACATGATCTCGCGCTGCTTGGTTTCGTTCAGGTCGTCCCAAAATATTTCGATGCTAATGATTCTTCACCTCCATCCATAGTGACCGGCGCAGTGTTAACTGCAGGTGAAATTTCCACCGGCTCTTCAACTTTCTTCGGCGCTGCCGGTTTTACTGTGCGCTTTGGCTTTGTCGGAACGACTACATCATCCTCGTCAATATACTCCCGCACGGCAGCCGGGACATGTTTTTCGTAAAGATGCACCAGCGCGGCCGTGAGCTCATCCTCGGCCGTCAGCTCCTTCTTCTTGAGATACTTGTTCAGCGCTCGCAGCTTCACATCATCGAAGCTGACGGATATGTTTATCTGTTTCATTGTTGACCTCCTCAGTCGTAAGAAATATATGGCACCTGAAGCCAGTGCGTCCAGCCGCGGCCTTCGAGCTGCGTCTTGACAACACCATACTTCGTGCCCATCGCCTCTATAACTTCACCATTGCCTATGTATACGCCTATGTGCCCGTCGTGCCAGACCGCAAGTCCGGGAGTATCAGGGATGGTGTCTATGGTACCTGACACTGCGGCGTTATAGTACATCTGATTCGCGCCGACATCGGGCATACCGTTCGTACCATAGCGCAGCTCCAGCGTCTCCGCATCGAGCCAGCCGTAGCCCTTGATGAGTCCGACACAGTCGGCAGTCCTGCCGCCGACCCAGTTGGCCTGAATGAAATCCGCGTAGCTGCCGACTCCCTCCGGGTACTGCTGGAGCTTCGACGCGAACAGCTCCTCGGTCATGATCTGACCGTAGGTCCCCCAGACATAGCCCCAGCCGGACTGCCAAGCGTTAATGGCGTAAGCCGCAAGGTCGTGTGCGTTCTTCGTTGACGGATCAGAGAATGTACTGAGGTCTATCTCCACGCTCTTTTGCCCGCCTACTTCATATGCGCCGGTGTAATTCTCAACGCCCATCGGCCCTGCAATCATAGTGTAGATGTGCCGGATGTTATCCTTATCCTCATCGCTTATCTCTCTGCCAAGCTCGGCAGAGAGATTTGTGTATGCACTCTCAAGCGACAACGGAGTGATCGCAGTGTACGTCTCTGTCTCGGTGACAGTCTCGCCATTTTCATCCTCGCTTTCGACCTCGCGCGTCAGTTCCTGCTCGGAATAGAAGCAGTCAACAAATTTTCCTGCCGCACGTCGTGTCGGTGCGTCCTCACCGAAGCACAGAGCAAAGAAAACAGCCTTGACCATTGTCGGGTCAAGGCTTCCGGTGCTGTCCGCGCTTGAGTTCGCGGCGGCTATCGCCGAATCCAGAAGAGAAAAAGCTTCCCGCATCTCGGAGACGTGCGTCTTGAACTCGCTCGGAACCTTCTCCGTGTAGTTCGGCCCGTAGAAGCACGCTTTCACAGTAGTGTTATTGTGCTCCGCGCCGCCGCTTGCGAGGGAACAAAGCACTGCGGTTATGAGAATGAGCGGAGAGAGCGCCGCCGCGAGCATCCACGCTATCGTTTTTCTGCCCGTGTCGCTGCCGCCAACAGTTAGAGCGAGTTTTGCAAGTACAGTATTCATCATCGTCCACCCACCGTGCCGAACAGCGCTTCCTTGTGCGGCGGGGCATGGACTTCGAGCAGATAACGCTCGTTGCCGCACTTGTAAAGACATACACCTCTCTGCGGGTAACGGATGAGATCGTACTCGGATTCTTCAAGCTGGAGCATGTCCATATACGACCGCTTGTCTATTGACCCGGCGTTAAAGAGGAACTGATGCGGAGGAATAGAGAACAGCGGCTTCGTCATTTCACGGACATTGGGCTGGTCGAAGTCGTCGAGGTTCTGTGAGGCGAGGATCATCGCGGATTCCTTCTTGCGCACGCGCTTGAGGCAGTTGCGGATGTACTCTATCGCTGTGGGATTACTCAGCCAGATATACAGCTCGTCGAGCGTGGCGACGGTGTTGCCTTCGGTCAGAAGCTTGTCGGACATATAACTGAGAATATTGAAGAGCATGGCGTTCTGGATATTCCGACCTGCCATGAGCAAACTCTTTACTCCGAACACAAGGAAGCGCGACGAAGTTATATTTGTATGCCCATTGAAGAACTGCGAGTCAGCACCTTTGCATATAGAGTTCAGTCCGAGCAGCACCTCCTGCAGGAGCTGCGGAGTATAAAGATTGTGCGCCGCCTCATCGTAGTTTTTGTATTCCTCTTCAATGAGATCGTACAGGTCAGAAAGCACCGGATAATCCTCCGGCTTGAGCTGCGCGAAATTTGTATAGTCCGAAATATGAAACTTGGAATACAGCTTTGAGAGCAGTATCTCTATCGTGTCTATCTGCGGATCGGTGAAGTCTTTATACGCGCGGAAGAAGTCCCGCAGAAACGAGAGGTGCTGAGACAGTACAGTTTTCTTCCTGAACGTCTCAGGCGTTGACGGATCGTCCTCATCCTCGCCGGTGCTCCAGCACTTCGGCTCAAGCACGTTGATGATGTACTGCCCGCCCATGAGGTCAATGAAGCAGCCGTCAAGCGCGGCGCAGAGTTCGCCCTGTTCATGCTCAACATCCAGCGAGATGATATTCTTGCCAGCCTCACGGCAGTTGACCATCAGGAGCTTCATAAGATAAGACTTGCCCTGACCGGAGTTGCCGAGTATGAGAACATTTGCCGAGGTCTTGTCCTCATCGCGCTGGTCGAAGTCCGTGAGGATGTTGCTGCCGTATCTGTCCTTGCCGATGTAGAAGCCGTGGGCATCCGTCTTACCGGAATAATTATATATGTATAAGTTTGCAACGCTCGACGCCGGGAGCACACGCTCAAACTGAGTGCCGAAGATGTTATGACCCTGCGGGCAGGTGGAGAGGTAGCCTTTTTGCTGGCGCAGTCGAAGCCTATCCACATTGAGCTTTGATCTCAGCAGCTCAGATATTACCTCGGATTGCAGACGCTCAAGCTCCTGCATCGTCGGGGCGCACAGCTCAATGAACACAGCACAGTGGATGAGCGGCTCACGCCTTTTTCTCATGGCATTTACCATCTCGAATACATCCTGCAGATTACCCTCGGCAGTGATCATCTGCTTGGTGTCATTGGTGTTGGCACGGCTGAGCCTGTTCTTGTTGGTTGCGTTCTGGATAATGCGGTTTTCCTCCATCACGTCAACGATGCGCGTGTATATGCGGATGTTGACTCCGCATTTCTCACCGAGGTGACGGAGTATAGCCTGATCCTCAGTCGCGGCCGGATACTCCTTCAGCGCCCAGACACAGCAGTAGAGGTTATCCCGGATATACAAGTCAGGATTAAACTTCATAACTCCCGGTGCGATCATATCTAAGAACGTTTTACGCGGAGGTGTGGGCTTTACGGACGCGGATTTATATTTCTTTTTCTTCAGCTCTGTTTTCACAGGTGCAGATTTCTGTTTCAGATGTTTTCCCATGTAGTTTATCCTCCTTATTCCCACTGCTGACCGTCATAGTCCGGGTACGGGTCAACGCTGATGCTCTGCCCGTAGTAAACTGCCAGCAGCTTTTTAAGCTCCTGCCGGTCGGCACGATGGACGGTAAAACCCTGCTCGTGGATGTATTTCTCAACGTTGCCGAGGTGGGAATAGATATCTCCCTTGACCTCACTGCGTATGCGCAGGACAATGTAAAACTGACGGGACGACGCCGTCATGACCTGTATTCGGTCGAGGTGTTCTATGTCCTGCTCCAGCAGACGCCTCACGGCGGGGCAGCTCTCTTTCTCAAGCCTGTCGCGGTAAAAGCGCTTGTTGTATTCAAACGACTGCATCGAGTCCGTAGCGATCATCTCTATCCCGTCGTAGCCCTTGATGATGTTGAGCAGGGCGTTTATCCTTGCGTCAATGCTGTCAGCGGGGAGCACGCTCAGGTTGGTAGGCGCAACGGAAAAGAAAACGAGCTCGCCCTGCTTTGTAGAAATACCGTAATCCGTTATAGCCTCAATGCCGAGCAGCTCCTGTGTAGATTCTTTCTTTTTGAAGATCATGTGGGATCCCTCCATTCAAAGTATTGCTGGCGTGTGAAGAAATACGCCGCGGCATAGCGGATGAAATCCAGTATGCTGGTGTTGTCGAAGCGGATGCTGAGAAAGCCATAGGCAACAACAAGCGCCAGCGGCAGCAGCGCGCCTGTGCGCACGAGTGAAAATATTCCGATGAGAAAACCGATGCCGATGATGGCAAGGTCTTTGAGTTCCCACAGCCAGAGCGTCGCCTTGGCTGCAAGGTTGTCCGGGTAGATGTACATTGTTTACCTCCTGTGAAAAGTTTAAGCCGCCGTGGTCTCCCATGACGGCTTTAATGATGTATGCGGTTTTATTCTGTCGCCTCTTCATCTGCGGCGTCGGTAAGTGCAGCCTCTATGAGCCCGATGATGAACTCTTTCTGTGTCAGCCCATATTTGCTCAGATGCGCCTTGATCCTTACGAAGAGTTCCTCCGGTATCTGCAGTGCCAGTGTCCTTGTTCCGTTTGCCATAGTTTTGTCTCCTTCAAAGTGTTCTCTGATGATCTTCTCGACGTAATCGCTCAGTGTCAGTGCCAGCTGCTCCTGCTCCTCGCGCACCTTGATGTGCAGCGACTCCGGGATCATGGCGCAGAGGTTTTTCTTCTTTTCGTCCATGAGCTATACTCCTTTCTGCTTTCGCAAGCGAAGTATACCCGAAGCTCCGGCACAAAGCTATTCATCAGAAGCAATGAAGATCACAGGCAAAACGAAGCAGATGCAACAAGCTATGCACCATTCAGCGCCGCGGCAACTCCGTGCATTATATAGTCCACGCACGGAATGGCGACACTGTTACCGAGGGCTTTGTAGCGAGCCGAGTCCGACGCGCCGGGGATATCTGTCCAGCCGTCAGGAAATCCCTGCAAGCGTTCGCACTCCAGCGGCGTGAGCCGGCGAATGAGATACGCGAATGGCTTCGAGCCGTCGAATACAAGATCGGTCGCGTCCTTGTACTGCCTGGCGCTTTGGGTGCTTGCCACATCATCCTCCTGAAAAACATCCACACGCTGACGGACAAAGACCGCGTGCCTATCCGTCGCGGTGATCGTATACGACAAGTCCTCACTGACGCCGCTACCGTTGCCGCCGTTTTGCGGCTGACGGTCGATCACGTTCCCGGCTATGCACAGCGGCGTATCGTCAACGAGCGGCAGGTTACCCCCGCCGGTACCAGCTCTGGCGGAGAGTGTGGGAGCAACATCAAACGGCCCCTTATACCGGCTGTCTATCCCGTGGTTCTCATATAGCCGCAGTACTGCCGGAGTCGTATTTCCGCCGTCAGCACTTTTGAGCGTCGGTGCAACATCTTCAGTATAGCCAACGCTCCCGGCCGAGCTTCCGGCTCCCGGACTGAAGCCCGCGACGAAGGTCTGCATCTGGAGATTCTGCGTTGCCATCAACGCACCAGCAACGCCGTGCAGGTCTATCTCTTCGTTCCTCTGGTTTATATGGTAAGCATGGATATCTGTGTCTATATCCTCACCGTCACTCAAGCCCGCCTGCACCAGCAAAGCAGCTTCCAATCTTTTGGGCAGCGGTTTTCCACGAACCTTCGACCGGCGCAGTATACCCAGGCAGGCTTTCGGGCTTAAATAATATCTTGGGTGCGGTGAGTCCTCCAAAATCTGCGACAAGGTATATACGTCTTCTTCGCTGAGGGGTGCGGGGCCAGTATTGAGCATCGAAGACCCGCCAAGCCAGGGAGAAATCA
>ERZ825670.2363-NODE-2363-length-17992-cov-4.860512_pt1 | contig 17992 bp, 19 predicted proteins | sample MGYA00519929_ERZ825670 | MGnify/ENA primary metagenome ERZ825670 (study PRJEB31778, sample SAMEA3449207) | human gut metagenome | biome: human gut; feature: human-associated habitat; material: faeces | place: United Kingdom | collected 2010/2012 ...
AATCACTTTATACCCTAAATCTCCCAAATTTTTAATCGCTTTTTCCACTTTTTGAATATCCTTCTCCTTGCTTATTCCACCAGACGTAGCAGTAACACCTATTATATCCCCTTTTCTTAAAGGCTCTGGAAAAATCATCCTATCTCCTCCTCATAAATTTTTGTTTAATAAGTTTAATTAAGGACGGAGAAAAAAGAACAAAACTTGCTCTTTTTCCTCCGTCCCCAATCGATCCAAATTGTTATTTCTTTAAATATCCATCAAGTGGATTTACATATTTACCATTTTCTCTAACTTCAAAATGAAGATGTGGTCCTGTAGCATAACCAGTCATACCAACTAAAGACAAGGCATCACCACGTTTTACCTTATCGCCTTTCTTAACAAGTATCTTCTGAGCATGAGCATACAAAGTCGTAATGCCACCACCGTGGTCAACTACAACAGTATTACCATATCCAGAAATCCAACCAGCAGTGATAACAGTACCATCAGCAGCTGCTGTAATATTTTTTCCGTTACATCCTGCTCCAGCAATATCTATACCAGTATGCATCTTATAAACTTTTAAAACAGGGTGCAATCTATTTCCAAAAGGAGACGAAATTCCGTAATATCCAGGTAGTGGCCAAGCCATCGTACCACCAGTATATTTTGTATTTGTAGAAGAAGCAGCTCTAATTTGTGCAACTAAAGCATCAGCTTTCTTTTGAAGTTCATCAATAGAATCACTAAGCACATCTTCAGACTTATTAAGCTCTGCTAAATACTCTGTTCTTACAACTTTTGTCTCATCTAATGCACTCTTCTTTTCTTGTGCTTCTACTTTTTTATTTTGACATACAATCTTATTATTTTCCAATTCTGCCTTTTGAACATTAATTATTTCTTGGTCTTTTTCCAAGTCATTTAACAAATCATTGTCATACTTCATAACATCATCAATAATTTGTTTTCTATACATAAAATCCGAAATACTTTCTGAATTTAAAAGCATCTCCCAATAAGATATACTACCATTTTCATAATAAGTAGCAGCTCTTCTCTTACGTATATCATTCTTTTTATCATATTGCTTTTGCATATAATCAATATTATCTTCTGCAATTGAAATAGCACTTTCCAAACTCTTTATTTCGCTTTCAAGTGAAGCTATTGTGCTTTCTGTTGTAGTAATTTGTTTATCCAAATTATCAATTTCAGTTAAAGTATTCTTCTTATCTTTTTTTATTTGCGTTAATTGATTTTTAGCATCTTTTATATCTTTATTAGTTTGATTCAATTGATTTTGTGCATTCGAAGCCGCAAAAACAGTGGTAAATAGCATTATGAAAATCAAAAAAACAGATATTATTCTTTTCATATGTATCCTCCTCTTTTACACATCCAAATACTTATTGATAGACATTGAACTTCCTACCGTTCCTATACCTATACTTACAAGTAATAACAAAGTTGTAAGGGATGATAAAACCTCAGCTTTAGGAACCAAAAAGTCAAATAACTGAACATTAGCACTTGCATTAACAATACTTCCATAAACAACATTCGTTAAAAGCAAAGTTATACCAGCTGCTAAAATTGCGATAATTAGACCCTCTATTATGAAAGGAGCTCGTGCATATCTATCAGTTGCACCAACATACTTCATAATAGATATTTCCTTTCTTCTAGCATAAAGAGCAAGCTTAATAGAATTCATCATAACAAAACAACCCATTATAGTAACCAAAATAAGTACCGTAATTGTAATTATTCTAACAGACATCGCAACCTTTATTGATTTCTCTGCCCTTTTAAATCCAGAATCATTTGTAATCGCCGAATACAATTTATCAATACTATAAATTTCATTTTTTATTTCAGAAGTGTTTCCATTTTTTCTACCGTCAAGAGTAATTACAAAAGAAGCTTTAAAGACACCATCTTCTGGTGATATATCTTTTACAAGATTTGGACTCATTTCTTTTGCTTTTTCATAAGCTTCATCTGTATTAACATATTCAACATCAGATATACCATCAATATTATATAAAATCGATAGAATCTCGGTTACGTCTTCGTCGTTAAGTCCTTCAACATACAAATTAACCTTGCTTTCATCTTCCTTTAAATCACCCATAAATGCATTGGCATTTAAATACAAAATATAAAGACCACCAATTAAACTAAGTACAACAAACATCGTACCTAAACCAATTAAAAAAGTTTTGCTATTTTTCTTTATTCCCTCAAGGCTTTCTAAAATCCAATACCCAATCGTACTTATACTCATTTTGTATATACACCTCTCTTAATATCGCTATGAATAACACCATGGTCAATCGCTATAACTCTTTTTTGCATCTTATCCACGATTTCCTTAGCATGAGTTGCTACAACAACAGTAGTACCTCTCCTATTAATATCATTAAGAAGCGACATTATTTCCCAAGCCGTATCAGGATCTAGATTTCCAGTAGGTTCATCGGCAATCAGCATCATAGGATTATTTACAATAGCCCTAGCAACCGCAACCCTTTGCTGTTCACCACCAGATAATTGATCTGGATAAACTTTAGCCTTATGTAAAAGTCCAACAAGTGATAAAGCATTTGGAACTTGTTTACGAATAATCTTAGGATTAGTTTCAATAACCCTCATCGCATACGCAACATTTTCATAAACAGTTTTATCTTGTAAAAGTCTAAAATCTTGAAAGACGATTCCCATACTTCTTCTTAAATATGGAATCTTTTTCTTTGGCAAATTAGTAATATCCTTACCGTTTATATAAATCCTACCAGATGTAGGTTCAACTTCTTTTAAAAGCATTTTCATAAGTGTAGACTTTCCGCAACCGCTTGGTCCAACAATAAAAGCAAACTCACCTTTTTCAATTTCCAAACTAACATCACGGACAGCTTCAGTACCTGTAGCATATCTTTTAGATACATTTTCAAAAGTAATCATAGCTCGTCCTCCCATTTTTCCACTATGCAATTTAATTTTACCAATAAATTCTAGTAAAATCAATAAATTAAATGTGAATTTTTTAGGAAAAATTTTCCTAATCGGCGAGACTTTTTACATAATAAAAAATCTAGTGTGTTTTTTAAATTTACACACTAGATATATTACCATGCTTTTATTTACATACCCTCAAAATATAATATGTCTCTTTTTTTAATAAGTATTATTATTTAATATAAGGGGGTGAAAAAAATGAGTAAACTTTATAACAATTATTTAGCATTAAAAAAAGAAAATGAATCAACTTTATTTCTTTTCAAGTCAGGAATCTTTTATATTTTCCTAGACGAAGATGCCACAAAAATATCTAACATTTTAGGACTAAAGCTAACAATGCTTAATGAAACTATTGTTAAATGTGGCTTTCCTGCATCTGCTTTAAGTAAATATATAAAACAATTAGACGAATTAAACATATCATACAAAATAATCGACCCGAACATCCGTGAAATCAATTCTATAAGTGAATATGTTGAAAACACAGATGCACTACAAGTAGTAAAAACAATTAAAGAACTAGACCTAAATAAAATCAGTCCAATCGAAGCACTAAATATTTTAACAAACATTAAAAACAAATTGACAAAAGAATAGGAGAAAAAATATGGCAAACAAAAAAATATCTGATTTTCAAATTTATCAAAAGTATATGGATTTAATATTCTACTCAAACGATTTAGTAAGAAAATATCCAAAGTCCGAAAACTTTGCATTAGTGCAAGAAATCAAAAATGTTTTATATAGCGGTTTGAGAAACGTCATATATGGCTTAAAAACATATGACACAAAAGAAAAATTAAAATATCTAAACGAATTAGATATAAATCTCAATTTATTAAAAATACATATACGAATATCTCACAAATATAAATACATAACTACCAAAAACTACACTACTTGGAGTGAAAAACTAACCAACATAACAAACATGTTAGGAGGCTGGATAAATGCATGCCTAAAAAAATAAAAAAATGTTTCTATAAAAATTTAACTTTTCAAAAGCTAATTGAGGCTCACTACAGAGCTAGAAAAAGTAAAAAATATAAAAATGAAATAATAGGATTTGAACTTTCATTAGAAACAAATATTACAAACTTACTAAATATAATAAAAAATCACAGATATTGTCCGGGAAAATATAGAGTCTTTACAATCAAAGAACCGAAAGAAAGAATTATTAAAGCACTTCCATACGTGGATAGAATTGTTCATCAATGGTATATAGAAGAATTTATCAAACCTTATATAGTCCCTAAATTTATTTCAACATCATATGCATGCATAATAAATAGAGGTACACATAAGGCAGCCGAAAAAGTACAAGAATACATGAGAATTTGTAAAAGAAACAATGAAAGATTTTGGGTATTAAAATGCGACATCAAAAAATTTTTCTATCAAATAGATAAAAAAATTCTATTTAAAATAATGAAAAAATACATTGCCGATTGTGAATTGCTTAAGTTTACAAAAAGCATAATATTTGATACAAGTGAACAAATCGGTATCCCAATAGGTAATTATACTTCGCAATACTTTGCAAACATTTATTTAAACGAACTAGATCAATTTATAAAAAGAAACTTATGCCTTAAATACTATGTAAGATATATGGACGACTTTATCATTCTACTTCCTAATAAAAATGACTGCATAAAAACAAAAGGTACCATAAAAAACTTTATTAAAGAAAATCTTCATTTAGAACTGAACGAAAAGACAAGATATTACCCAGATAAAATGGGAGTAGATTTTTGTGGATATAGAATATTTACAACTCATAAACTTTTAAGAAAATCTAGTAAAACTCGAATCAAAAGGCAAATAAAAAAATGGAATAAACTTTATAAAGAAAACAAACTTAATTTTAAAAAACTTCAAATGCAATATATGTCATGGCTCGGACATGCTAGCCACTCAAACTCATATAATTTGGTCCGCAGTCTGATACAAAAAGGTAATTTTTTCTATAATTAAATATATAAAAAGAGTGTGATTATAATATTTACTCTGTCTATTTAACAAAGTACATAACATTTTAATCACACTCTTTTTCTACTAAAATGTATTTTTGGACGTTCATCATTTTACTACTAGAACAAAAATACTGTCTATGTGTTTATGACATGAAAACTTAGTTCATATCAAAGGAATTAAACTTCTTTGATACAAATCTACTCGGCAAAGTCCTTAAACTTTACCCCTCTGAGATAGAAGCCTCTATGCTTCTTTGTGTATCGAAGTGGCACGACACCACACGCGACTAAGGCACAAGCACTACACGAAAGCCATGGCTATGGTTGCCTCCACCGCCACTGCGGTAGAATGCAAAGACGCCGGCAAACGAACTGTTGTGGAAAGGGCCTCCACGAAGGACGAAAGGAGAACCGCCAAACGGGAAAGACGAGTAATCGCCACCCCATGATGTGCTACCTACCCCGCTTGTAGATGTTTCTATCATCGCATCACCTTTTTTATCTAGATTTTCGTTGTAATTTGCCTTTGACATAGTTCCCACTGTATCCTCTGTAGAAACTTTATCATCTTGTAATGATGCTTTATATATATTTGCATATTTCCCTGCTAATCCTGTACCATATGTTTTTACTTGATAACTATCATTGTCTATATATGCTGTTACATATTCCCAAGCTCCTCCTGCCATGTCATATACTCCATATATATTTCCTGTTGTACTTCCATTTACTCCATTTGATGAATTATATGAATAATATGTTTTTGTTGTTTCCGAACCTTCTGTTCCGTTGTTATTTATGCTCTTATATGTTATCGTTATACTTCCGTCATCATTATATGTTTTTTTGATTTTTTCTGCATAATAAGGTCCATAATCATCTTTACCATTTCCAACCATTCCTGTCATCGTTCCACAATAATTGTACATTCCATAGTCACCATTTGACGTCGTCGGATATATTTCTCCCTCAACATAAGGATTATTCCAGATAGAATTATTACCATATTTACTTTGCGCTAAATAAGCTACTGCTCCCCACTCTGTATTTTTCATCATATGGCTATCTACATTTATTCCATGTCTATTTGCTACTTCTTGAGCCTTACTAACCATATTTGGTATTGAAGTGTTTCTCCAACTTGTTACATTTGGTCTTATTGTTACATATTCACTTCCTGTATTTGTTTTTCCCCATGTAGTACTTGTATTACTTACCTTTCCACTTCCTATTATCTCTATCTCCTTATTACCACCATTTGCCTTTAATGTTTTATATCTGTTTGGTGTATCGTCTACTAGTTTCGTTTGACTACTACTTGATTCAAACTTCGCCACCCAAATTCCAGCTAACTCCTCATCCCAACCCCCATTATCAGGATTATTTGTAAACACTGGATGCGTAGTATACGCATTTCCCGTTCCTATTGTTCCTCCACTAAACTCGTTTGTTGTTCCTTTCAAAAATACTATATCCATTGTATTTCCTGCTATTTTATATGCATACCTTGGTATCCATACAAAATAGCCTATAATGTCATCTTCTGCAATCTCAACTCCAACTCCAGCTGACTCGTATATATTTCTCATACTAGATTCTACTGTTACCATATTTGCCCATTGTTTTGCTCCATAATTATACCACTTTGGTTCAGCAGAATTAGTGGCATCTGCTTTTCTCCAAACCGTTCCATCGTAATATACCGGTATCATTCCAGCTGTTAAAACTGGTGAATTTACATTTTCATTCAAATCATAACTACCATCAAAATTACCTTGAGCTCCACTAGTTCTTATGTCGTCCATAGAAGCATATAATTTGCCTTTATATTCATAGGGTGGATCTAATATGACCTTTCCATCTGTTGTTCTTATCTTCCATGTTTTATTCTCGTACTGTGGTATTGATACATTTAGTTTATTATATTCTCTATCTATCTCCACAACTTCCTTTTCCGAATCACTCAATACCTTAACATACCAAACAAGAGAATTACCACTTGAATCAACATCTGGTAGTGATGCATTGAAATCGTTAGCATTACCTGCTGGTACCATTACCATTCCAGAAGTAGTTGGATGATCCCCTGCTGCTATCCATCTATATATATCTGAACTATGAATGTTCTTTCCTTCTATAGCATATTCTGAATACTTATCCCCATATCTTTGATCAACTGTCTCTTGTAAATTTGATAAGTCACTTGTAAACTTCGCATATCTCGCGGATTCTGGAGTATCTAATCCATTAAAAATTACTACACTTGCTAAAATTATTATAACTATTATTGTTATGATTAAACTTATAATTGATATTCCTTTTTTATCTTCCATACTATCTCATGCAGTGTCTAAATTACTGCTTTCTCCTTTCATAAAAACTTTGACTTAATTATAAAAAACAAAGATAGACCAAACAATAAACTTAAAATTATAACATTCTAAGTTTTTGTTTGATCTATCTTTTAACCATCTCTTATTAAACTTTGAGCAATACAAATAATTCTTGCTCCCCAAAATTTGCAAGAATTATTTTCAAATCTATTTATTAAACGAATATCCGTGTGTGTGTGTGTGTGTGTAGAGCCTCAAGGGTTACAAGGTTTTTACTCATATATATCTATTCCTTTCAAAAAATATCCTAAAATTAGGATATCATTATATGTCAAAATTTTCAAGACTTGTAACACAAATGTAATATTTAAATGTTGATACAAAATAAAGCTATTAATTTTATTATAATATTATTAAACCTTCTTAACTTCATCCACAATATATTTAGCAGTAATCTTGTAATAATCCATAAGCTCATTCCATTTGCCAGATTTACCAAACTCGTCATTTATTCCAAGCTTTGTAAGTTTCTTTGGATATTTTATAGCTAATAAGTCTGCAACAGCACTACCAAGTCCACCAATAACACTGTGATCTTCAACAGTTATTAACTTTTTAGTCTCTTTTGCAGCCTTTACAATAAGTTCTTCATCTAAAGGTTTTATTGTATGAATATCTATAACTCTTACTTTTATATTCTCGTTTTCTAATTCTTTTTGTGCCTTTAAAGCTTCGCTAACCGTTACACCCGTAGCAATTATTGTTGCATCAGTTCCATCTCCATGTTGAACACCTTTTCCAAATTCAAATTTAGAATTTATATCGTATATCTCCTCAGTTGCAGGACGAGTTAATCTTATATAAACTGGTCCATCATGTTTTATAGCCTCTTCAATCAAGAAATGCGCTTGATTATAATCTGATGGTGACAATACTGTCATATTTGGTATTGCACGCATAAGTGCAATATCTTCTAAAGCCTGATGAGTTGCACCATCTTCACCAACAGTAACTCCAGCATGAGTTGCTGCTATCTTTACATTCAAGTTTGGATATGCTATCGAATTTCTTACTTGATCATAAGCACGTCCTGCTGCAAACATAGCAAATGTACTAGCAAAAGGTATCTTGCCACCTATAGCAAGTCCTGCTGCAGTTCCCATCATGTCTTGCTCTGCAATTCCCATGTCAAAAAATCTATCCGGATAAGTATTTTTAAAACCTACTGTTTTTGTTGCTCCAGCTAAATCAGCATCTAATACAACTAAATTTTTATACTTTTCACCAAACTCAACAAGAGCATCACCATAACTGTCCCTAGTCGCCTTCATTATACATCCTCCTTTTAAATAATAATTAGTTAACTAACTATCATATAATTTTCTACATATTTTCTATATCTTTTATTGCTTCTTCATACTGCTCTTTATTTGGTGCCTTACCATGCCATGATGCTTTATTTTCCATAAAGCTGACACCCTTTCCTTTAATCGTATTAGCTATTATCATGCTTGGTCTATCACTCTTTTTAGCATTATTCACAGCAGCTATTATCTCTTCAAAATTATGCCCGTCTATTTCTTGCACATACCAACCAAAAGCTTCGAATTTTTTATCAACTGGACTAACCGTCATTACTTCATCATTTGAACCATCTATTTGTAATTTATTATAATCTAAAAAAGCTATAACATTATTTAATTTATAATGACTTGCAGACATCGCTGCCTCCCAAATTTGCCCTTCTTGAATTTCACCGTCACCTAATATAGCATAAACATGATTTGGCTTTTTATCTAGTTTAAAAGAAAGTGCTATACCATTTGCAACAGATAAACCTTGTCCTAAGGAACCACTTGAAACATCCACCCCTGGTGTATATCTAGAAGATGGATGCCCTTGCAAAATACTTCCTAATTTTCTTAAATTTGGTAATTCATTTTTCGAAAAAAATCCCTTTTCTGCAAGCACTGCATAAAGTGCAGGAGCTGCATGTCCTTTAGATAAAACAACTTTATCTCCCTCTTCTATCAAATCAAAATATATCGAAGTCAATATATCTGCACACGAAAGAGAACCCCCTGGATGTCCTGAATTTGCAGAATAAACTTGAAGTAAAATATCTTTTCGTACCTCTTTTGAAATAGCTTTCAAATCCATCACTTTACCTCTTCCTTTCAAATTTCATTTTTAAATCCTCTACCAATAGCTTCTGAAACAGTAGTAACTATAACAAAAGCTGCATCATCTATTTCTTTTATTTTGTCTTCTATTTTAGGAATCTCTCTTTTATTTGCAATACAAAGAATTATATTTTTGTCAGTTCCAGAATATGCCCCTTGACCTTTTATATAAGTAACTCCTCTTTTAATATCGTTCATTATATACTTAGATATTTCTTCGCTCTTGTCTGAAATAACAAAAATAGCTTTTGAATATTTAGCACCGTCTAAAATTAAATCAATAACTTTTGTCATCACAAAAACAGCAATACCAGAATACAAAGCTATTTCAATACTCTCAAATGTAAATGCTGCAAATGCAATAATAAGTCCATCTATAATCAAAATAATTTCGCCTAAATTTAAGTGCTTATTTTTTGATTGAATTAACTTAGCAAGTAAATCTGTTCCACCCGTAGTACTTTCACCCTTTATCGCAATAGCTATTCCTACGCCAATAATCACACTTCCAAAAATAGATGCAAGTAACATATCCGAAGTAAGTGGTGTCCAAGAAGCACCAACATTTAGCATAAGTGAAAGAGATAACATACTAAGTAACGTTCTAAATGAATACTTAACTCCAAGCATCTTCATAGATACCAAGAAAAGTGGAATATTTAATACAAGCGAAACAACAAATACTGGTATTCCAAAAATATAATAAGCAAGCATTCCTATTCCATTAAAACCACCTGTTGTAAGCTTTAGCGGAATCAAAACCCAAGACTCACCAATACCAACTAAAGCACCACCAATAATTGCAAACAAAAATTTTACAAAATCTTCTAACTTATTTTGCTTCACAACTATTATCCTCCATTTCTCCTATGTGATTTTATTTTACCTCATCTAAAATCTTATTTAGTGTTTTTGTTCCAATTTCTCTAAAATAATTTATTTTAGAGAAATAATCAACTTTTTCATTATTCATAAAATTATCTACATAGCTTAATATCTTGTCCACAGCTATGTCGTCATAAGTACAAACTGGTGTCATATTTATAAGCTCCAAAAATCCATCTATCTTAGGATCATATGAAATACCAACAGTAGGTACATTCATAACTGCTGAGAAAACAAGTGAATGTAATCTAACACCGATATTTACATCCATAAGTCCCATTGTCCCTAGAATCTCAGATGGCAAATATCTATTTGGCATAAGAACAGCTTTATCTTCATGCTTCATCTTATGCATAATAATTTTACTAATTTCAGCATCCTTTGGCTTATGGAAAGGGAAAAATACAATTCTTGCATCATACTTTTCGTGAAGAGCATCAGCAAGTTTTGCGAATAAATCCGTTCTATCTTTATCTTTCCATTCTCTAACCGATAAACCAATTAACTTTTGTCCTTCTTTTAAGCCATGAACATTATCATTAAGAATTTTTAGGCATCTTTCCTTTGCTGGAGGTTGCATCATAAAAATCATATCAGAAGAAAACATGATTTTATCTTCTTTAATTCCAAGCTCCTTAGCAAACTCAATTGCATGTTCGTCTCTAAGTGCAACTAATTTAACACTTTTTTTATTTAAAATACTTTTAGTCATCTTTCTATATAGTTTTGTTTTTAAAGGTCCCATTCCTTGATAAGCAACGCATACTTTCTTTCCAAGAAGTTGCGCAAGCTTTACAATTCCTAAATAGTACCAAATACTTTTCTTACTAGTTATGTCTTGAAATAAAGTTCCTCCACCACTTATAACCATATCTGACTTTTTTATAGCTTTTACAATCTCAAAAAATTTATACCTATCATAAGCTTGTACATTATAAAGTTCTTTAGTTCTCTCAGGATTTGAAGAAAGTACTATTAGACCATAGTCTCTTTTGGCTAAAAGTGTAGACATGGTCTCAATCATTGCTTCGTCTCCAGTATTATTAAAACCATAATACCCTGAAATCAAAATATTTTTCAAAATATCACCTCATCATATTTAAAGCTTCTTTTGCTGCCTCCATCTCTGCTTCTTTCTTACTTTTTCCATTACCTTTACCTAGTAACTTACCATCGCAAAAAACCTCAGCTGTAAAAAGTCTATTATGTTCTGGTCCGGTTTCATCCACAATTTTATATTCAATTTTTACATCACCATGAATTTGTAACTTTTCTTGCAAAGTAGTCTTATAATCATTACTTCCTTTTGTCAAATATTCTTTTACTTTTTTTACGACCCAAGAAAGTATAAAATTTTTAGCTTCATCTAATCCGCCATCTAAGAAAATAGCTCCAATCACAGCTTCAACACTATCTGCTAAAATAGAATTTCTGTATCTGCCATCAATTTTTTCTTCACATTTTCCAACAAGTAAAAAATCACTAAAGCCATAGTTATTTGCAAGCTCAGCTAAAGACTCTTCACAAACTGCATATGCTCTAGTTTTAGTCATTTCTCCCTCAGAAAGTTTTGGATAATTTAAATAAATATATTCACTCGAAATGAGCTCCAAAATAGCATCACCTAAAAATTCTATTCTTTCGTTGCTCTCTCTTCCTTTTATTTCGTTTGCATAAGAAGTATGGGTTAAAGCAAGTTCTAAAAGTTTGTCATTTTTAAAATTATAATTAATTTTATCTTGCAAGCTTTTCATAAAATTTCACCACCTTTTGTTAATATAAAAATTATATCATAAATTATTATTAAATAATATCAAAATAAATTTGCTTCTTAATTTATATTATTTTTTACCAATGTTTCTGGCAAAAAAATATCATTCTAAGAAAAATTTTCTTAGAATGATACTTAAATCTTTCTTATTGGTTATTTTTAATGTATTCAACAACATCATTAACCGTTGAAATTTTTTCAGCCTCACTATCAGGTATTTGCATATCAAATTCTTCTTCAAGAGCCATGATAAGTTCAACTATGTCTAGTGAATCTGCTCCTAAATCATCGATAAATGATGTATCTAATTTAATATTTTCATCTTCTACACCTAATTGTTCAACAATAACCTCTTTTACCTTTTCTAAAATTGCATCTGGATTCATTCCAAATGACCTCCCTTCAAAATCATTTATGTATGTACCTCTATAAAAATACAATATTATATGTTAGATTAATTGTCAATATTTTTTTTATCTTCTTTAGATATAATTGTTTCAATCCCTTGTACAACATTGTTTTTAGCAAACTCTTCTGCTTGATGAAGAGTAAATTTTACTATCTTGGCATTTGCACTGCCATGACATTTTACCATCGGCTTTTTAATACCTAAAAGTAATGCTCCACCATATTCACTATAATCCATTCTCTTTTTAAATTTTTTCAAATATGGTTTAAGTAGTAATGTTAAAAAACTAGACCACCAAGACTTCGTAAGCTCTTCTTTTAGAAGTTTAGTAATCATAAGTCCCATTCCCTCAATAGTCTTTAGTGCTACATTACCAGTAAATCCGTCCGTAACAACAACATCTACGTCGTCATCGAACATATATCTGCCTTCTACATTTCCATAAAAATTAATACTTTCGTCTTCATCAAGTTTGATATACGTTTCTTTCATTAAATCATTGCCTTTTCCCTCTTCTGCACCGATGTTTAAAAGCCCTACAACAGGATTTTCGATGTGTTTAACATTCTTCATGTATACACTTCCCATCTGAGCAAATTGAAGCAAATTATTAGGTCTACAGTTCGTATTTGCACCACTATCTATAAGCATAAAACCTTTTCCACTATGTGATGGTAAAATAGGACAAAGAGCAGGTCTATCAATACCCTTAATTCTGCCAACTAAAAGTAATCCACCAGCCATAAAAGCACCTGTGCTTCCAGCAGAGATAAATACATCTCCTTCACCATCTTTTAGCATTTTAAACCCAACTACCATAGAAGAATCTTTTTTACTTCTGATTGCTTCTGTCGGAGATTCGTGATTTGAAATAACTTCACTTGCATTTTTAACGGTTAGCTTAGGATTTACTTCTGCAATACTATCTTTTCCATAAAAATCTTTCACTTTTTCGTTAATTTTGCTTTCATCACCAATTAAGATTATTTCAGATTCTAATTCATCTACTGTTTGAACACAGCCTTTAATAATCTCATCTGGGCTATTGTCTCCGCCCATTGCATCAATTAATATTTTCATTTTGACTCCTTTCCAAATGTTATATATTAATATATGTACAAAGGCAATTATAATACATAAAATATTCAATTGCAATTAAAAAATCACATAGATTTACTACAATAAAAAATAAGACGAATGAAAATTCTTATTTAAAGATTTTTCCTCCGTCTCATTTTCTTAAAATCATTATTCGTTGCTATTATTTGATTCGTTTTCTTCTAATTTTTCAGCAAAATTTTTACCCAATTTAGAGTTTATTTCGCTTGTATTTCTACAAATCACTAATAATATAAGTAAAAATTCATAAATAATTCTAGTAATTAAGTTTCCTATAACTAAAATTCCTAGGAATGATAAGAAAGACATTCCAATAACGGCAAATGAAAATAAAGTAACAAAAATAGTTGTAATTAAATATAAAACTCTAAGTAAATTTTCTAAAAACAATTTTTTGAAATTTAAAAAATCATACATCCATCCCCAGAATTTTTTGAATTTACCATCATTAGATTTTCTTAAAAATGTGAAGTACAATACTATGCCTCCAACAACTGCTAAAACCAAAGAAATAATTGTCCAAATAGCAGTATCTGCAGCTCCTCCTTCATAATAATCAAACACACCTCTCCCCCCTTTCCTTTTTACATTATTCTACCATTTTCTACATTTATTTTCAACATTTTTTAGGAAAATGAGAAAATGGGGACGGAGGAAAATTCTCATTTTTGAGAAAAAGGGACAGACCTTGAAAATATCAAGCTCTATCCCTTTTTTACAACCACTTTCTATTTATTATTCAACCATACCATAATACGTCATATCGTCATAAAGTAGCATATATGAACCATCATCATATATCTCACACATTCCATCTTCGCCACGATGTTCAAAAGCATCTTGACGAATTGGATAAAAAATATTTATCATTCGTGACTCAAGCGATCTAACTCCCGTGCCGGCTTCCAAAACCTCATCTGCCACATTTTCAATAAATTTTTTGCTAATATACATATCGACATTTAAAAAATTAGCAATAAATCTAGTTTGCTTAATATATGGAGAGTTTTTGCCCTGATAAATTATCTTTAAAACATCATCCTTATCAAGTTTCCTAAGCTCAGCAATTATATTAATTCTACCAATGCATTCAGGAATATACCCAAAATCAATAAAATCTTGCGGTATATACCCTTTAGCCCTAATTTCATCATCAGTCAGTTCATCATTATTGCTAGCAAACCCTAAAGTTTTCTTGCAAAGTCTCTTTCTTCGAATATCATCAAGCCCAACAAAAGCTCCACCCAAAATAATAGTAAGTTTGTCTGTCTTAAAAGGAACTTTGGTCCTATCAGGCAAAACAATATCAATTTGAGACGGCTCTAGCAGTTTAAGAATTTCTTCCTGCACAGCCTTGCCATTAATATCTTTGCCAGCACTAGTCTCTTGCTCCCTCTTTTTATCAAACTCATCCAAATAAATAATTCCACGTTCAGCAAGCCAAAGGTCACGATTGGCGATTTCAAAAAGTCTAATAAGAACATCTTCGACTTTATTTCCAATATATCCTGCAGAAGTAATTGAATCTACACTATACTTGGCAAGTGGCATCTTAAAATGATTAGCCAATGCATTTATACTACAAGTTTTACCCATACCAGTATCGCCAACCAAAATAATATTATTTCGTTTAGGCAAATCGCTATAACCCAAGTCCTCAGCAAGATTTATAAGCTGATTAAAGTATGCAACATGCACAATCTTCTCAATAACCTCGTCTTGACCAATAACTTCTTCACACATTTTCTGAGCAATATCACTCGGCGAACTATTTAAACATTCATACCGAGAAAATAGTCCTTCAAGCTCATCCGACAAAAATGCAATCGCAGCCTCTTGCGCATTCATCTTCTTAGAATTCTTCGAACTCACATCATTATTATTAGCATAGCCAGTAATCAAGTCAAAAATCCCCTTTCTGGCAGCATACGGCATATCACTAGCAGACATGGTGGTCCCTCCTTCACATATTCATATTAAAGGACTTCACAAAGTATTTAAAGTATGTCGAGATTATATCGCAAAAATTTACATATTTCAAGTACCTTTAGCAAGGGATATTTTCAATTGTTATCTTACTTATTTTTCCATCAGTTATATTAAAAGTTATAGATATAAAATCAGAATATTGATAGCACCATACACTTTCATTAACATCAGGTACTTTTTCTAATTTATCCGGATATGCCTCTTTTAATTTTTCTAAGCTATCTCCAACACTTATTCCCCTTTTGGTTTTGTAATTTGGTGATGTAGTTTCAATAGCCAAAATATAATAATCATCTACATAAGAATCAAGTGATCCCCAAACTTGTAGGTCATCATAAGCATATTCTCTAATATGAAAACCATCTGTACTATTATACTTTGATGCTATTAGCTCTTTGTTTATAGTTTTAACGCTTGCATTTAATTGAACTTTATTTCCATCTAAATCAGTTAAAGCAAATTCATCATTTAATTCAACTTCAACTTTTGGTATACCTAATTTAAATCCATCGTAAGATTTCTCTAATTCTGTTTTTACCATGTTAATATCTGCTTCATTTAAATTATAGCTAGCTATCCATTCTAAATATGCTAATTTGTACTCATAATCAGCATAGTGCAAATACTCATATCTTTCATACTGTTCATCAGTTAATTCTTCACCGTCTGCAGATTTTATTACTGTCTCACCATTTCCGCCATCACCCTTGTAAATTGTCCTTTTACTAGCTAATAATGTTTGATTTATATTTTCGCCTTTCATTACCAACTCATATTTAGACTCTAAATACTCTGCAGGACCATTTCTAGTTACGTTAGTAAAAACATAATGATATTCATCTTGTACTTTATCATAAAAAACTTTTGAAGCTCCATCCATTATATATGTTTCAATCTCTTCAGGCTTTAAATTTGTTGAAACCTCTACCAATCCATTTAAGTTTTCATTTACTTCATAATATTTGTTATGAGAATATAGCCCTGTACCATCACAATGCGAGGTAACTATCTCTAATCTGCCATTACCATCTAAATCAGTTATTGCGTACCCATAAGTGTCATACTCTTTGCTTTCACCAGATAAACTCCACATAGATATGTTATCTAATATCACTTTTAATTGCTTTTCAGAAGTATCTGCATTTGTTTTCTCACCACTAGTTATAGTAGGAATAACATTTTCATTCTGACTATTTCTAATCGAAATAAACGCAGTCGCTATTACCACCAAAATAGCAATAATAACCGTTATTAAAATTCCTACCTTACCTTTCTCACTTAATATATTTTTAAATCTGTTCTTTGCGCTCTTTTGACTTTCTGAAAAAGCTGTTGAAAGTATTGGAGCTTTTAAATATTTCTTCATATTACATTCCTCCATTTTCCATAGTTCTTAAAATTACTCTAGAATACTCTTTTCTTTGCTCTAAACTTAAATCTTTTGTAACGATATCATCACACGTATACTCAATATCTTTACTTGCATATCTCCTCTTTGAAATTATAAAAACAAAAATAATAACAAATGACATAGCTACAGATATTTCTAAAAAATTCTTAAACACCTATTTAGCCTCCTCAATAAATTTACTTAATTCATCAATGTCCTTTTTAGAAAGCTTCTTTCCACCATACAAAGATGCAAGCAAACTCGAAATAGAATTATGATGCATTTGTTTTAAAAAATTTTTACTTTCCTTTTGCAAGTAATCTTCTTTTTTCACAAGAGCAGTATAGTGATTTAACTTACCATTCTTTTCGCAACTAACAAATCCTCTAGAAAGAAGCCTATTTAATAAATTAAGTAATGTAGGCTTTACCCAAGTCTTATCTAACCTCTCCATTATATAGTCTGATGTAACAGTTTCATTTGCCTCCCACAAAACCATCATGACTTCCAATTCAGCATCCGGCAATTTTTGATTATCTTTCATCCATAACCTCCTTTTACATTTGTCTAAGTCAAACTTATTATACAATTGTCTAAAATAAAAGTCAAAAAATTTTTTAGTTTTATAATACCGGGTTTTTAAGATATTTCAATTGGCTTATTAACTATACCCAAAAGTAGCTCTTTTAAGCTGTTTTTTAGATGCAATTTGAAAAGTACAAAAAAAGCTGGTGCAGAGCAATTTTCATGTTACTCCACCCCAACGATTGACAAAGAGCCCTATTTTCAAGTGCTCTGCTCAACTATTAATAAAAAGCCATGATATAGCAAAAAGACCTAAAAAAAAACAAGCAACATAAGTTACTTGTTTATGGCTCCCCTTGTAGGACTCGAACCTACGACCTACCGGTTAACAGCCGGGCGC
>ERZ825670.2364-NODE-2364-length-17991-cov-4.991916_pt1 | contig 17991 bp, 16 predicted proteins | sample MGYA00519929_ERZ825670 | MGnify/ENA primary metagenome ERZ825670 (study PRJEB31778, sample SAMEA3449207) | human gut metagenome | biome: human gut; feature: human-associated habitat; material: faeces | place: United Kingdom | collected 2010/2012 ...
TTTTTATTACTATTTATTTTTACCATTTTTCAAATTTTCATTCTTCTTTTTGTACCTGTTTTTGGGGACGGAGCAAAAAAAACAGTTAAAGCTCCATTGTGTCAGCTGCCGAAGTAGCTATTGGTTTTGTATAAATCGTATTTTTCTCTAGCTAATGCTGTCAAATATATTTTTCTTAATTTTGCAATTTTACTTGATTTTTGTGCATCATTCTCATATGTATCTGTATTTTTATTATATACTTTTACTTCTCCATTTATTATGTCATCAATACTATATGATTGTGATACATTTACCATACAATCATAGCATTTGCTATTTGCGTGTGGATAATATGCATATGATACTCCATTATTTTCAAATGTTTGCATTTCAAATTCTGTTCCTTTATATGCCGCTATTACCTTTTTATTGTTATCTATTACGTCTATGCTAGCTGGTGTATGTATTTCGTCGTCATTTTCTAATATTCCATTATTATTATCATCTGTTATTATATATATTGTATCTTTTGAAACAAATTCTTTGTTTTTATTATTTGTTATTACACAATAATTATTAAAGTATTTTGCTCCTATTGGTATTCCTTGCATAAAGGTTGCAACTGATATATTGTTTACAAGCTTATCCCAGTCTTCTTCTGTAAATACAGGCATTGCAAATTCATAATTTGCATTTGACGAATAATTTGCTATTGCTGTATTTAAAGTGGTTTGTATGGTTCTTCTTATTACTGATATTCTATTTTGATTAAATATTGAATCTTCTAGCATTGGGTTGTTATTGTTATTATCTAATTTAAATATTTTTTCATTTTTAGTATTTATCACAAAGTCTGTTATTTGTTTTCCGTTTTCATCTACTGCATCTTCTTGTGTTATTCTTGCTAAATATTGATTTACCCATGTGCTAAATTCATATGCTTCTGCATAATATTGAACTGCACTATTGCTATATAAATTTCCATTTATCGTCATTTTTTGTACAAATGCTAGTGTTTCTATATCTGTTATATTTTGTTTTTCGTTTTTGTTTAGCCAAAAGTATGAATTATTATCTTTATCGAAATAGACTTTTCTATTGTTATATGTTACATATTCATAATATTTTGGGTTTTGTACTACATTGTTTTCTATTAATGCTAATTGTTCTTGCAAAATTTCCTTTTCAATATCTATTCCATTATATTTTAAGGATACCACATAGTCTTTTTTATGGTAATTTCCTGCTAAGTCTGTGTATTCAACAGTTTCTTTGTTTCCTAACTCTACTAAACTAGGATTTATTAATGTTCCAGATTTTGTTAAATACCCTAAGTCTCCAATTTTTCCATACACAGTTATGTTATTATCTAATGTATAGTTTACCACAAAATCATAGGTTCCAGAATTATTTTTGTATCTGCAAGAATAATATATGTATGGCTTTAATCCATACTGATAATCTCCTATTTCTTCATTGTAATATTTTCCATAAATATAGTATCCATCATACATTGTGTACACTATTGCTGGTATAAAGGCTTGCAAACTATCTTTGTCATATCCACTGGCGCCAAATTCTGTTCCTAATGAATTGTAAAAGGTATTTATTGATGCTTCTATATCTCTTATTTTTGAATCACTTAATGATGAATATTTGTTATTTATTGTATTTAATTGAAATGCTTTTATTGCATCATGTGTAGCGGTTTGTAATTCTGTACTATATTTGCTTTGAAGGGAAATTGTATCTATTTGTGTTTGTATATATACTGTTACTACCATTGATATTGGCAGCATTATTATTACAAATATAATAGCTAAATGTTGTAATTTCATTATTTCTTCCTTTCGTACTTTTATTAAAAAAGGACAGATTAAAAAATCTGCCCGCTTAAATTTTATCTAACACTTGTTGTTCCTTTTGCAGTAACTATTCCTGAATGTCGAGCAGCAATTTGATATGTATCATTTCCTGCTATTTTATAAAAGAAGTTTTTTAATATTTGTGATATTGTTTGGTTTGTGTTTGTTGCTGTAACTGCGATTCTATCTCCTTCTTTTAATGATATTTTTGAATTTTCTTGTAACATTGCTTCTACTTGACTTGTATAAAAATTATAATATAAATTTTCTCCTATTTTAGTCATCTCAGCTTGTGTTGTTTTTACCCCTGGATTTTCATCTAGTTGTTGAATTTCTATATTTACATCAAAGGCATTTCCCGTTGATGATATTGTTTCTACATATTTGTCATAGTCCTCTAAGGTAAGGTTTCCTGTTGTTCTAACTTTATCCACAAATTCTGTTGTTGCAGTTTGTACTGCAAGTTGTGATACATCATCTGTTCTTTCTGACATTGACATTAATGGAAAAACAAACATTAATACAGCTGCTAAAAATATTGCTACAATGGTAATTAAACTATCTCCCATTTTTTCTCCTCCTTATTTACTTAATCAATGTAAAAATAATTATTCTTTTTTTCTTACTTTTTATTAAACTATTATCAATTGAACTTCCATCTTCTGTATCACTTGCTTGGCTACTAGAATATTCGTATTCTCCTACTGTTTCAACAAATTTTGCTGATTTGTATTTACCTATAAAACCGCCTGTTTGTAATGGTGCTTTTTTATAGTCTATGTATATAGCTCCTTTGTTACCATTTGCAGATAAGTTTGGGTTATACAAATTTGGGTTATAATAGATGTCTCCATTTAAGAAGCAGTCCAAATTTTCTTTTGTTTTTTCGTAACTACCTGTCCAAGGTTCATGCCTTAAAGTTTCTTCTTCCAAATCAAATGAGAAAATATTTTTACTTAAACTTTCTGTATATCCTCCGCTAAAATATTTGCTATACTTATTTTGCATGATTGTGTCATAATTTTTTCCCCATAGTTGAACTCCTGCACTAGTTTTAGCATTTGAATTTGTTATATAGATAGGAAGAGGCTTTGCTTCAGAAAATTCACCTGTTGACGTATTGTAATTTGCCTCTCTAAACACTACTGTATAATTTTCTTTATAATATTTATATAAAGTAGGTATTATTGTTTCTAAACCTACTATTCTATTTTCTGCTGCTTTTCCTGTAATCTCACTATCTTTTATGTATTCATAATAGTTAGTTTCGTCTTTCGAATATAAAACTACATCTGCTGTTTTTTTTACATTTCCGAAGGCTATTATGCTTACTGTTAATGCCATTACAAATACTAGAAAAGCAAATGCCATTTTTAAAGCCTCTATAGCATTTTCCATATTCTATGCATTCCTTTAATATTTACTTATTAGTTTCCTGTTTTTGTTCCAGCTTCTACTACTGTTATGTTATTTACATATCCTGTTTTTGCATCATATTCACAAGTTATAGTGTATGTTTTTCCAGCTTTAAAACTTGCTTTTGCTGCATTAATACTTGCTGTATCATTTTTTCCATTAATTCCTACAAGTAAACTTTCATCTTCTGCAGCAGTTGTAATGTTATGGTTTCTAACTGTATCACATAAACTTCTTGCTCTAGTACCATTTACATTTGTTCCTTCATAGTCTGTAAACGTTGAATTATATGTTGCTATTTTTGTTTGGTCCATTCCTGTTCCAGTCATTGCCTCTTTTGCTTGGTTAAATACCATCATTCCAAGTCCTATAATTAAAATTGATAATAATATTGCTCCTGCAATAATTAATGCTTTTGATGCATTCTCCATAATAAATTTCCTCCTTAATTTTCACTTTTGTTTTTATATTTTTTAAAATTAATAACTAAATTTGTTCAAATAATAAATATTTTATTTGGTTTGTTTTTTTATGATATTCTTTTTTAGAACATATAAAATTTAAATTGCTATAATTTTTTATAAATTCTTCATATCCCATGGCATAAATTGCTTCCATTGCATATGTTTTATCTGATTCTTTAAATTTTACTTCTACTTTTATGGAATTCTCGTTATTTTCTAGGTAACGATTTTTTTCATTTTTTGCAATTTCATTTTTCTCATTTTGGTCTACTGCCTTATTTATAATTGTTAATAATGTTGACCCTTTAATTTCACCATTTGATATATATTTTTCATATTCCATATTTGTTTGGCTTGCAATTAATACTGCCTTCTTATAATTATAATAGAAATATGTTAAAATTACAATAATTATTAAGAAAATTCCTAATATTATAAATAGATTCCTTTTCATTTTACAAGTTCCTTTATATTATAACATTATTATATTTTTTATGCAATTGTAAAAAATATATTTTTTTGCAATTTTTACTATTTTTCTTTATATTCATCAAATTTTATATACATAACTCTATGTGTTTTTTCACTTACTTTTATATCCGTACACATAAAATATTTTGTTTCTAGTGTTCCATCATTATTTTGTGTTAATGAATTTTGCTTTAAAAAGTTATTGTTTTCTTCATCTGTTTTAGTTTCAAAATGCAAATCATTTTTTACTTGTACTTGTACATAATATGTATTTTCGTTATAATTTTGTTTTCCTAATTCATAATTTGTATTGTTTTGCTTTGCACTATTTGCTACACTTATTATATCATGTGCAGTTACTTTTATTGGTTTTATTTTTCCACTTTCATCTGTATAACTTCCATAATATTTTAAATATGTATTATTCCACTGTGCAATTTTGTCACTTTCTACTTTTTCAGCTGTACTTTTTCCAAACTCTGAAAAAGTACTAAAAAGTGCAACACCTACTGAAATAATCATAACTCCTGCTAATACGGAAGCCGCTATAATTAGTGCTTTTGATGCATTTTCCATGCGTTTTTTCCTCCAGTTACTTTTGTAATTTATAATTCAAACTTATTATTCTTCCTGTTTTTTGGTCATATTCAAAGTTTTCATATTTGAATACTTTTTCTTTTATTTCAGTTAGTAAATTTTTTATATTGTTGTAGGCTTGTATATCACTTGTCATTTCTGCTGGCAAACTTTCTTTTTCATCATATCCAAGTAAATTTTTTATATCACTGGTTCTCATATTAGCCAGTTGAGCTGTTGTTCTTGAAATTTTATCTGTTGTTCTATGGTAAAATATATGCCCATCTTTTTTGTTTCTACTAGAATATTTATTTACCTCTGCTTCTATTTTTGCAACTTGCTCACATATTTGCTTTGCTGTATATGTTTTTCCTTTTACAAAATATGTTTCATTTGGAGTTTTTTCAAAGGTAATATATAATTCTATTTTTGTATATCCTTTGTTACTAGCTTCACGGCTATTATAGTCATCTACCATATTTGCAAGTGATAAAATTTCACTTCCATATATATTTCTTGAATATACTTCATATTTTTTGTTAAATTCTTTTACTGCTTCTACATCTTCATTTGATTGATTTATTCTTTGTACATCTACTACATTGTTATAAAAAAATACAAGGAGGCTTATAACTAATAATGCTATTAATATTCCGCCCGCCATAATTAGTGCTTTTGATGCGTTTTCCATAAATTCACCTCTTAATTCTTAAATTCAAATGATAGTTGTTTAACTTGTCCATTATTGTGATACTCTACATTTCCAGGTTTAAATGTTGAACTTTTAAATTCTGAATATTCCCTATATTGTTCTATTTCAGTTAAGCTTATTGTATTTCCTGAATTATTTTTTACTACCTTACCAACTATTTCTTTTATTTTTGTTTCATAACTATTTTGATTTTCAGCTTTTGCTTGTTTTAATGTATCATAGTTTGCAGATAATTTGTTCATAGCTGACAAAGTATAAGTATTTTCCATAGACCTAAAATTATTTAAATCTGCTGAAAAAATTGTATTACTATTATTTATTGTGTATGTATCTTTTGTAAATAATGAAGTTATATTTTTAACTCCATATTTAGATTTAAATTCCTTCATGTTAATAACAACTGTAATCTTTTTTGTATAATCAACAGAATTTCCAACTTCCTCTTTTATATTATAATCGATTACTTTATTAACTAAAGATATTAATTCATAACCTTTTATATCATCATATGTATATTTTAAATATTCTTTATTAAAATCTGCTAATTGTTGAGTTTTTTCAGAATCAGTTTCAGTTCTTTGATAATATGATAATTGGTTAAACATAAGTACAAGAGCTCCAATAACAAGTAATGCTATTAAAATTCCTCCTGCCATAATTAGTGCTTTTGATGCATTTTCCATAAGTTTTAAGTCCTCCTTCTAAAAACTTGTTGATGACATTTGGCTGAAGGTTGATGACATTGATGTAAGTCCTATAAATACTAATGGTATTATTAAGTAACCTACAAATAAGCATACCATAGGAGCAAATCCTATTACTTTTCCAACCATTGCTTTTTTGCTTATTAGCCTTGCATTTGATTCTTTTCTTTTTTCTCTGTAGTAATCTCTTTCTGCGTCTAATTCATCAAATGCATCTTTAATTGGTATTTTTTCTACAGCTGCTTGCATACTTTCTACTATCCTTATTAGTGGCATATATGATATTGAATTTTTTAATTCTTCTAATGCCTCCCATGCGCCTGCTTCATAGTTGTTTACACATTTTGTTATTTGACTCTTGAAGATATTTGAATATCTCTCTAGCCATTCTAGTATAATTTCTACGTTCACTCTTTCTATTCTCATTAACATTAGTATAATTGTTTGGAATTGCATTACTTCGTCTTCCATTTCTAATTGCCTCATTTTTACTTGGAACATTAAAATCCATTCTTGAGACATATAACCTAGTATTCCAAATACAAATGCTAATAGTAATTCAAACCATTGTAAATATTCGCTATTTACAACTTGGATTTTTCCATATATTCTTTCTGTTGCTTTTTTTATTTCTTTGTCTGTTGCATCTTGATAATATTTTGAATTTTTTATTGCTCTTTCTACGTCTTTTTCTGTTGTTTTTAATTTACCTCTAAACATATCTAAGAAAATATTATCTTGTTTTGTTAATTCGATTGCTTTTTGTTCATCTTTTGAACTCATTCCGCCCATCAGGTTATAATCTGTTGTCGGCTGTGTGTATTCATAATCAATTGCCACTCGGTGCAATTGTACAAATACCAGTAATGATACACAAAATGTTACAATTGCTATACAAATTCTGTTTACATATACCCATTCCATTTTTAATGGTGACGCTGCATCTGTTAATAGATCTGTCATTTTTTTGTAATCTTTTGTTCCATCTTTTGGTATAAATAAATCTATTATTTTCTTTGCAAATTTATTTTTATATACTTTTGCTTGCCATGGATTTTGTGTATTTTGTGTACTTGTATTTACAGAACCATTATCTTTTAGTTTTCTTACTAATACATAAGATATGAATGTTATTACAAGTATTAATATTTGTACTATTATTCCTGATTTTCCATTGTACCAACTTCTAACAAATGAGAAGTTTGATATTGCCCAATTTTTTAGTGGTTCTAAGAATAATACTGGTGCTATTGAGATTAATGACAAACTTCTAAATACATAGTTTAATTTATCTCTTTTTAAAATCTCAATTTGCATTTCTTGTGTTATGTTATCAACATTTTTTAGGTATAAAGAAGCTCCATCCTCTTCTCTATCACCAAATTCTTGTGTCAAATATGAAATACCAGCAAATTCTTTTAAATAGCTATTGGGTGCTACATCATAATATTTTTCAAGTTCTGTTTCTGGATCTTCTGAGCTTAATATTTCATAAATTTTTTCACCTTGTTTAGAAACACTTTTTTCATCATCTAATGATACTTGATATATTGCTTCTTCTACCATGTTAAATTCATGATATGCATGTCTTATTTCTGCAAAAAAGTCTATTTGTTCTTTTAATAAATTATTGTCTATTTTGTCAACCATTCCATCTACCATTGTGTCTACAATAAATAGTTCAAAAATTAATAATATTGACATTAGCAACCAGTTACTATGTGTTATAATAATTGTTGCTATTGCGACAATTAAAAATATAACAATCGCTTTTGTTAATATCTTTGCAGCCTCTTTTCTTGTCGTATATTCATCATCAATATTAATAATTTCTAATCTTCTTCTTAGTTTAAACAAATATCTTTTTAAAAAAGGTGTTTTTATAAGTGTTATGTATATTTTTTGATACATAATATCTGATGAAAATCCATTTGCTTTAGTACCTTCTTGTAATTTCTTCATCTGAGCATATTCAGATTTTCCTATCATCTTTTTTAATATAAAATATGCTATAATAACTATTGCAAATAATATAAATACACCAATAATCATATATTTTAGCATTTCATCACTCATGTTATAAGAACACCTCCAATGTTTTTATTATTTTTGTATTTTTGTTTTTCTTTCTTTTTTTATTTGATCTCCCCAGTAGGTTTCAACAAAATTATCGAAATCTTCTAGGTCTGATTCATCCATGTTTGCTCTCATTTCTTCAAGATTTTTATCTGTTATTTTATTTGTTATTTGATATTCTCCATCAACATATTCTAGTATATTTTGATATCTGTATAAATTTTGTTCTGTTACTTTTGAAAAATATGTTGTTGCATTTTCAAAGAATTTTTGAACTTTTCCATCCATAGTCTTTTCGCCTTTATAGTCATGATCATATGTTGTTCTATCAACTACAGGAATACATTCTGTTACTCTCTCTATGTATCTTCTTCCTCTAAAGTCTTTTTGTAAATGAATATCAAAGTTTAATACTTGTACAACCTGTTCTTCGGCTGTTTTTTCGTTTTTGAATACTCCTGCTCTTAGCATTGAGTTACGAAGTGCTGTTACTAAGTCTGGGAATGTTTTAGCATGGTGAGTAAATAATGTAAACTTAGATGCAACCTGTGCAGATTGTATCATCCAAGATGCTACGGGGTCTGTTGCAACCTCTCCTATAATGTTTACAGAACCATCAGTTTTTTTCTGAACGTCCAAACACTCTTGACCAGCTATTGTTTCTGTCTCACGCATTGACAAAATGTTTCTTGTTGGATAAACTTTTCTTAAGTGCAACTCAAATGCTGTTTCTGTAATACGTAAGTTCATTGTTTCATATATATTTTCAATCATACCCATAAGTAATGTTGTTTTACCACATCCCTGTTCACCAGTAATTGATGTGATTCTTGCACCTTTTACTAAGTATTTTAATAAATCTATAACTTTATCATTTCCTGGCATATTACCAGTCCATTGTTCAACAGTTGCTCTTTTTACATCAAATTTTCTTACAAAGAATGCCCATGTTTCTGACATGCTTGGTCTAACTACAACAACACGTGAACCATCTTTCATCTCGTTAATTTTATATCCATTTGTATCTGACAACTGTCCTGGATTATTATATTTGTAAATATTTTGACATACTCTTTTCAATTCTGATTCAGTTCCAAATGATAAAAATGCTAAACGTATTGATTTACCTTGGAAAAATATCCATATACTATCACAAGCTCTTGGCACTTTATGTTCTGCCACTTGATCTAAATAATCTCCATCTGTTTGTGCAACTTGGCTTAAAAAGCTTTCTGGTAAACCAGATACACCACCAGATACACCATCTATATTCATATCTCTTATTTCATCTATTGTGCTATATCCCTTATAATGTTGATATATCCTTTGTACAACAACTTCTAGCTTGTCCTGGAAAGATAATACAATCTTTTCATTTTCATATATTTCATCTATTTCATCATCTGTTATTACATAGCAAGGTTTTGTTTCTCCTTGAATATATTTTAATATTGCTAAATTGTATCTTTTTATTAATTGTGTTAATGCTTCATATCCAAATTCTTTTTTGTAAACATATATTAAAATATCAAACTTATCCTGCGAAGTAAGTAATGATGGCATATCAAATGGTATTGAACTTGATATATTTGCTTCATTTACACCATATTCTTTTGATAGCAAATCAGAAATAAGTTCTTTAACATATCTTTTATCATTAACATCTCCATATGTACAACCCTTTAATGCCTTTTTTAAAGCATATTTTTTATTCTTTCTACGCTTTAATTCTTCTTCTGATAGTCCAATATCATATAAATTTACTTTAGTTATTTCGTCTAATCTTTTCTTTACATAATCTCTCATTGCTTCTAAAGTATATGTCTTTTCATCTTTTTCTATTTCCTCTTCAATTTCTGCATTCTTATTCTTTTTTACAAAATATGCTATCCCTGCTCCAGCAAGTATTATAACAATAATCGTTAATAATATATTAGTTAATGACATTTTCTCACCTCATCTTCATTTGCAACTCTTGCAATCTCTTTATAATTTTTTCCATTAGTCTTAGCACATCTTGCATAAAAATATAATTTTCATCTGATGTATCTTTTACATTCTTCAATTTTAAGAACAAATCTGTAACATTTGCTTCTTCAGCTGCTTCAAAATACAACAGATTGAATGGAACTACGTCAATTTCTTTTTTTTCATCTAAATATCTTGTTATATTTCTGACATTATATTTTGAATGTCTTGTATATTTTCCAATAACAGGTAAAGTTTTAGGACTATTTATCTCATCATTTTTTTCTACCAATTCTTTATATCTGTCTAAATTTACCTTTTTCTGTGATAAAACAAGTACATTTAAATTAGATGCTTTAAGAATTTCCTCTTGCACTTCTCTTATTATTGTTTTATCTAAGTCGACTAATACCATATCATAATATTGATTAGCCATTTTAATTAATTCTGTATAATATTTCTGTATTTTTTTATATTCCTCATAATTTTCTTCAAACGAGTTGCCTTTTATTCCTTCAAGACCAGTTATAACTTCTAACCTTCCTTTAAAAACAACTTTAGTATAATCTGTAATTGCACTAGGTGTTAATTTATTGGCAGTTATCAATTTAATAAGTCCTTCTATTCCATTTTCAACAGCAATATTTGTAACTTTTCCGCCAAATAATTTCAAATTTCTTTGAACCTCATTGCCCCAAAAACAGTTTTTCATTGTTGGGTCTTGAAAACTTGTTGAAATTAATAGTATTCTGTTATTACGTTCTATTGCCATTCGTGTTGCAACAGCCACAGAGGTCAAGGTTTTTCCTGTTTGTTCTCTATCATCGTTCCAAAAGGTTACAATTGACATTTTCTAACTCCTTTATAGTTCTTTTATTATGTTTCTTATCTTTTTTCCGCCTATTTCATGGTCTATATCATTTGCTAAGAATTCTATATTTTTTTTATACTCACTGCTTAGATTTCTTAGTTTTATTTTTGATATTCTCTGATTCTCCATTATTGCTGGCAAATCCCCATTTTCCAAAATGAAATACACTTTTTCTTCATTCCAAATCGCCTTTGAGCCTAATGACAAGTATTCAAAATATTCTTCCTCTTCTCTTAATAGGTATTTAGAATAAAATATTCTAGTAATTCTAGTTGGTACTCCTAATTGACTTAATATTTCTACTCCTTTTTTTAAGGAATACATGTCAAATGATGTTACAAAATATACTTTGTCTGCTCCCTGTAACCCAAAATTTGCAACACCTGCAAAACTGTCAGTATCTACTATTATATAATCATATTCTAGTGTTTCATTCTCTTCTAATCCTACATATTGTTTTAAATTTTCAATGTTTTCAAATCCTACTGCTACATCTATTTCTTCATAAGTTGTTATATATGATTTAGTGGGGTTTATAACTGGTACAACATATTTACATTTTTGTGTTATCGTATTATCCATTACTAAAACTTGTTTTCCTGCCATTGTAAGAACTTTTGCTATACTCAGTATTACATCTGTCTTATCATAGGCACCAATAAACCCAATTTTTTTCATATAATTTGGTCTTCCTTTCTTGCATTTATGCATATTTCGTTTAACCTAAACTGTATATATAATTACCTTAATTAAAGCTCTATAGCAAGGGGCAATATGCCCTTTGCTAAGTGCTTATTGATAATTTAATGATTCTAAATATTTTTGTCTTGTAGTACTTTGTTTTTTTGCATCCTCTTCTACTTTTCCTTGTATATTTGATGTATAATCTTCTGAATTATTTATTATTGATTGTAAATAATCATTTCTGTTTTTCTTTGCTGAATCTGAATATCTTGATGCTAGTTCTTCACTTGCAACATTTACAATATTAGGATTTGACTGTATTTGTGCTGTAACCGCTGCATTTGGCGTATATGTTGGTGAAGATGGTTGTTGTAATCCAGGTTCTACATATCTTGTAGCATATAGTTTTGAGCCTAATAGTCCATAAGCTTCTACTATTGCACTTGACATAGATAATATTTCATCTTCTCTTAAATTTACTCTCATTGTATCTGTTACATATGACCCATCTGAATTTACAGGAATATCAACTTTAGCTTTTGATACAACAATAAAATCTTGTCCAGCTGGTGTCATCAATCTTATATCTACATAATCATCTGTCATCAAATCTACTGGCAATACTACCATATTGTATTCTTGTTTTCTTGTGTCATCTGTTACAACTTCATCTGATTGAACTACTAATTCTTTTGTCATTACTGTATTAGCATTCATTCCCACCTTTGCAAGTACTGGAACATTTTGTAACTCTAAATATTCTTTTACTCTTGCAACATTGTTTCCTGTGCTCATTGAAGAATTATCTAATTTATAGACATAATATTCCCCTGTTAATGCTTCTTGGTATACCCTTGTAATCTTATCTACAGAATTTGATGTATCAACAACATATGCTCCATCATCATCTTGTACTACTTCATCTCTTGATGACACTGTTATTTTCTCTTCCCCTGAGTATTTATATCTTTCTCCATTTTCTTCTTTAATTTCTAATATTGAATCTGGCTTATTTAGATATAGTCCTTGAGAATCTGTATTAACCATTGTTCCATCTTTTGTTTGTAAAAACCATGTATCTATTACTGAAGGTAGTGCTGTTGCATTACTTGGTATAGAATCTTTATGTATTTTCTTTAACGCAAACATGTCTTGTGTTAATACTTGTCCAGATTTTACATTTTGAGTCAAAGTATAAACATTAACTTTAGCATTTAATTCTGCATTTAATTGCTCAGTTTTTTGTTTTAATTGTAAAAATAGTAATGCTATTATTACTCCTGTTATTAATAATGTTAATATCATCCCCAATAGGAATGAATTTCTTGATTTTCTTTGCATTGGATTTGATGCCATTTTTTATTCCTCCTTATTTTCGCATTAATATGCTATCTTTTTTTATTTTAACTCTTTTTTTTAGTAAAATCAACATGGTTCGTATTTTGTCATACAAACTTAATATTTTTGTAATATTCTTGTAACATTATAAATTATGGCCATAAATTTTCAAGAGCTTGTGCTACACCATCTTCATTATTCGATCCAGTAATTTGATTTGCTACATTTTTTATAACAGGCGTGCTTTCTCCCATTGCTATTCCTAGTCCTGCATTTTCTATCATTTTTTTATCATTCACATTATCTCCTATTGCTACTATCTCTTCTGTCTTAATTTGCATTTTTTCTTTTAAAAATTCTATCGCATTCCATTTATCTACATTTTGAGCAGAAATCTCAGTGTAAAAATATTCTATAGGTACTTCGACACTGCCTTGTCTTATAATTTTTCTAGACATATGTGATACTTCCAGTACTTCTATCTCTTCAATCTCTTTCAATTTTCGCATAATAGAATTAAATATCACTTGATTATTATCACATATTGTTATTTTTACAACTTTTTCATCTCTATCTACTATATAGTCATATATATTTTCCACAATATTTATATGAGTTTTATTTTTTTCTTCTTTATTATATATAAACAAATCTTTAAATTTCATTAAGCATCCAATTATTCCAATTATCCAAATTAAAAAATATGAATAATATATTTTGTTTGACATTATCATAGAATTATAACCAAATATTCCTACAAAACTTTTTAATGTTACATTTATCCATTTGTCTTTTGTTAACATATTAATAATTGATTCGTTTTTTCTTTGAACTGTGAGTCTTGTTGATGGTTTATATTCTTCACTAGCATATTTATCTCCACATTCGTTTTGAGCATTAATTCCTAAAAAATCTCCATTATAAATTATTGCATTTCTTATAAACCACCATCCAGCTACTAAAAATGCCATAATTGCTACTATTAGTACTTTTTGAATTATTTGTTTTGTTTTCATTTTATTTAATATTACTGATATTAAACAAAGAATAATACTGCATAATATATAACCATATGCATTATAATATGTAAGTGTACAAAAACCTATTGCAATTCCAAGAAGTACACAATGCTTATTTTTCCAATTACTTTCTAATCCTAAAATCCACAAATAAATTATAACTGTTGTTACAAGCAATGCTGTTGAATCATTATTTATATACGATGCCAAAAATGCTGTAATTGGCTGAAATGCTATGAATATAATAAATAAATACTTATAAATTCCTTTGAAAAATTTTTGCGATATCTTTATTGTAAAATATATTACTAATGTCATACTTATTGTACTTACTAACCTTGCTGCCATCACTAATGCAAATTGATGTGTTGTAAATATAGAAATAATTTTCATAAAAACTGCACCAATCATATATGTAAGTATTGGTTGAAATCCATAAGAAATTCCCCATATAGGATTACGTATTGCTTCATCTTCACCATGTGGTAATTTATTATTTTCATAAATATATTTACATATGTCCCATTTCATTCCTTCATCAGGACATGAATTAAATGGTTGTGAAATTGTCCAAGTTAAATAATAACAAAATATGCATATTAAAAATAATGTTATTAGTATTTTTTTATTTTCTTTCATTTTTTCTAGAATTTTAGTCATCTTTTGTTGTATCTCCTTTTTCAATTATATATGGTGGTCTTCTCCTTGCAGCATCATATGTTCTCCATAAATATTCTCCTAAAATTCCTATTGAAAGCATAATTATTCCAAATCCCATAAGCATAATCATTATTATTGAAGCATATCCTTCAACATCAATTAATCCAGTTGCTTTTTTGTAAATTATTAAAATCAATACTATTAATGAAATTAAAAAGCTTAAAAATCCTATTGTTGTTATCATTTTTATTGGAAAATATGAAAAACTCAATAATGAATCATATACTAATTTTATTTTTTTAGATAATGTCCATTTTGATTTACCTATTTCTCTCTTTTTTCTCACATATGGAACTGTTGCTGTTTTAAATCCAGCCCATAAAATTTGACTCATTAATGATGTATTTCTTTCTTGCATTTTTACTAATAAATCTATTATTTGTCTATCTATTAAAAATGTATCGAAACCACCTTTTGGCATATTAGGAAGTGCTAATTTTCTCATTAAAAATGCATATAAATTTGAAAATGCTTTTTGAGAAATTGGTTCTTCTCTATCAGCTCTCACTGCTAAAACTACTTCGTTTCCTTCTTCATATTTTTTTATCATTTCTAAAATCATTTCTGATGGTTCTTGTAAGTCTGCTGCTTTTCTAACAGCACAATCCCCTGTGCATTGTGATAATCCAGCAAGAAGTGCTGAATGTTCTCCAAAATTTCTTGATAATCTCAAATTTTTTATGTTTTTGTCTAATTTTGCTATATTTTGCATTACTTCATAAGATTTATCTTTTGAACCATCGTCAACAAATATTAATTCGTATTCCATATTCAACTTCGTAAGTACTTTTTCTTTTAAATCTACATATAATGGTAACAAATTATCTTGATTATAATATACTGGTACAATTATTGATATTTTTTTCATTTTTCTTTCCCCTTTTTACTGTCAATAAATTATTTTAAGCATTCTAAAATTTTTGGCATAAAAATCATTAATCCTATAATAACTGAAATTATTGCCATTACTAAAACAGCTCCAGCAGAAGCATCTTTGGCTAACTTTGCTTTTGGATTTTTTTCCATTGTTATTAAATCAACGGTTGTTTCAATTGCAGTATTCATTATTTCTAAGGCAATAACTCCACCAAATAATAATATACATACAAACCATTCAGTTTTACTTATATTAAAAATCATCCCAAAAACAATAACTAAAAACATAATTACAATATGTATTTTTAAATTTCTTTCTTTTTTTATAGCCGACCATATTCCTTCAAAAGCATATTTAAAACTATTTAACAAACTTGTTTTTTTCATTTTTTCTCCCACTTTTTTTTCTTATTTATACACATATTAACATTATAATTATTTCTTATATTTTTTTCAATATGTTTTTCATTTTTTTACCCAAATTGATACACTTTTTTCTTTTACATTAAAGTTTGCACATCCATCTTCTTCTATTGTTATTTCTTCTTGACAATTACCTAATGCATCTATATAAATTTCTCCTACATTTTGATTTCCTACATACATCCTTTTATAGCCATCTCCTGCTGTTGAAATAACAACTGCTATCCCTGATTTTATATGTTCTTCATCCCCTTCTTGTGTCCAACCAATATAATTATTGTTATCTAAATAATCATGTTGCATTCCATAAGATTTTTCTTTTCTTATTTGTATTAGTGTTTTTAAATCATTCATTGGTTTTATATCATCATGTGATATTCCATAATAATCACCATAAAATACGCAAGGATAGCCATCATTTCTAAGTAATATTATTGAGTATGCTATTGGCTTAAACCAATTTTCTACAAAACTTTGTAAAGCTTGACCTGGTTGTGTATCATGATTATCTACGAATGTTACTGCTTTACATGGATTTTCTTTTACTAATGTATGTTCTAATATTTTTGACATATCATAATTTTCATCTCTTGATGCATTATAAAAATTGTAGTGTAATGGAACATCAAATAATGATATGTTTCCATTTGTTTCTGTTATATATTTGTGTAATTTATTTACATCTGTACTCCAATATTCTCCTACTGCAAATAATTCTTTTTTAGTTTCGTCTCTTAATTCTTTAATCCAATCTCTGTAGAAATTTGCATCAATATGTTTTACAGCATCTAATCTAAATCCATCAACTTTTGTAAAATCTAAATACCATTTGCCCCAATCTGTACATTCCTTTACAACTCTTTGGTTAGAAAAATCTAAATCTGCTCCCATTAAATAGTCATAATTTCCATACTCATCGTCAACTTCTTCTCCCCATTTTTTGTTTACAAATTTAAATATAGCATTTTCTCCAGTTTGATTATTGTAGTCTATTCCATCAAAATCTGTCCAATTCCATTCGAAATCAGAGTATTTATGTTTCCTTCCAGGGAACGTAAATTTAGTAGCAACTTTGACTGTTTCTTTTTGGTAGTTTTCTTGATTGTGGTTTGTCCAATCTACTTTTGTTGCAGGAATGGTTTGAATTGCATCTGCTCCCATTTTATGATTTAAAACTATATCTGCATAACTTTCTATTCCTGCTTGCTTTAATGCAATTATTGCATCTAAATATTCATCTTTTGAGCCATATTTTGTTTTTATTGTTCCTTTTTGGTCAAATTCTCCTAAGTCATATACATCATATACTGCATAGCCAACTTCATCTTTTCCTCCCATTCCTTTATAGGCTGGTGGAAGCCATAATGCTGTTATTCCAATTTTTGATAATTCTTCTGCATTTTCTTTTACTTGATTCCATAAGTTTTGATAGCAGTCCATATACCATTCAAAATATTGCATTATTATTCCATTAATTTTTTTCATTTGCATTACCTTCTTTTTATTTTGTCTCATTATAACACTAAAAAATATAAAATGCTACAAAAAGTGGAATAATACTTAAATTATTCCACTTTTCGTTATATTTCATCTATAATTTTCTAATAAGTTTTATATTTAGTTGCATTGTTGCCAGTTAAGTTGTTGCTACTTAATAAAAAGTGCTGGACGGAACCCTTGGTTCGTGCTAGTATCAGATGCATAACCGTAGTCACGGTAACAAGCAGGGCGACTCGCATATGTGTTGTAGAAAGAACCACCTCTAATCATGTAGTAATTATTTGATAAATCATTCGCAATTTCTTCTGTCCATTCCCATAAATTTC
>ERZ825670.2370-NODE-2370-length-17962-cov-6.066622_pt1 | contig 17962 bp, 16 predicted proteins | sample MGYA00519929_ERZ825670 | MGnify/ENA primary metagenome ERZ825670 (study PRJEB31778, sample SAMEA3449207) | human gut metagenome | biome: human gut; feature: human-associated habitat; material: faeces | place: United Kingdom | collected 2010/2012 ...
CAGTTTAACAGATTTTTGGGGATTTTGCGACTGCACTTAAAGGGTACTACTCCAATGTTGCCAAGTACACCTACTCCAACAAAAAGGGACGAAAAGCAGAACGAGGAACAATCAAACCAAAGACCTTTGTTGCGTTCACCTATCGAACATCGGCGTAGCATCATAGACAGAAAAAGGCACGGGGCTGGTATTTTGAAATGCCTGCCCCGTGCCATGTTTTTTTGTAAAAACCCGTTTTAAGAGCTGAAAAGCGGCATTTTCAGAAAAATAAATGTGCCGCCTACTTAACAGCACCGCAAAACCGCAGAAACAGTAATGTATCTTTGCTTTAGACTGGTATGTCGTTCTCGTTTTCCAACAAGTCGATATACTGTCAAAAAAATTGATGCATATTTTGGAAAGCTGCAACAGAGGAAAGTCTAAATACAAATCTCAACAAGATTATTTACTGTATCAAAAAATCAGGGAACGCAAAAAAGTGTCCCCGTGCCTTTTTTGAAAAATACAGGCAGTTTCGCCCGTTAAGGCAAAACAGCCGCTTTCTCCCATGTGTGAGAAAGCGGCTGTTCAACGATATCCTGTCGAAAAAGGTATTGCAATTCTTAAAATGTTAGGGTAAAATTAGGAGCGGAAACATAAATAGCGGCAGAGCATAGCGGGTTGCCGCCCGCTATGCTCCGATGATGGGTGATACAGGCACTCAACACCACGGTTTTACCGCACCGTAAGTCTCATTATACAGGCGCAGTATTTCTTTTGCAAGAAAAATTCGCCGGAATGGGGCGGTGTTTCGCTTTGATTGATAAACAGTCAGGCGGTGTTGAGGCATACGCTCAACACCGCCTTTTTATGTTTCCGACAGCGCCCACGGACGGGGAATGTTCCCCGTCCCTGTGGGCAGCTGGTCGGAAATATGTGGGCTGACTTTGATATGATTTTGTGTTGTGCCGCAGGGAGAAAAGCCCAAAGGGAAGGAGCAAAGAGAGGGTGAAACGGCACAACGACAAAATATGAAAGGAAGTTCAAACATGAAAAAGTTTTTGAGCCTTTCCCTCGCGCTTATCCTTTGCGTGGCATTGTCTGTCCCCGCGTTTGCAGCCAACTACACCAGCTATACATGGTCTAACGAGTATACGACCATGAAGTTCGACGCTGCCGCCGTTGCTACGGAAACCATCAAGGCTTGGGACTACGACAGCGAAGAATATACGAACCAGAATGTTACCATGATTACCGTGAAGCCCGGCTCTTCCGTAACGGTCACGGGCGACTCCATGTTTACGCTTTCCGAGCTGACCGAGGACGGCTATGGCGAGGATTACATGGGGGCGGAAATCAAGACGGGTGCTGTTGATGATATTTTCACCAATTTCCCCGCCGGTGCTCTTTTCGTGGTTGAGTATGGCAAGACCTATATCAAGCTGGGCGGTGTGGACGAGCAGCCTACCGCTCCCGCGCAGCCTACCGCTCCCGCGCAGCCTACCGCTCCCGCGCAGCCTACCGCTCCCGCACAGCCTGCTGCTCCCGCACAGCCTGCTACTCCCACGCAGCCCGCAGCGCCCGCTGCCGCTGGCACTTACACCGTGAAGAAAGGCGATACTTACGGCACTATCGCGCTGAACAATTATGGCACTTATGGCGTGTGGAGTGAGCTTTACAAAGCCAACAAGGGTGCAAAGCTGACGGAGGGCACGACGCTCGTTCTGCCCGAAACGCTGGGTAAGGTTGCCCGCATCAACGCTCCTGCTGCCGCCAACGGCGAAATCCTCTATACGGTCAAGGCTGGCGATACGCTGGGCGCTATCGCCAAGGCGACCTATGGCGATGTGATGAAGTACAAGACCATTTTTGAGCGCAACGCCGACCGCCTTGTAAATGCTAACACCATTTATGAGGGACAGGTCATTGTCCTGCCTGCGAAGTAAGTACAACAGGAAACAATAGAAATAAGTAAAGTTCCCCCGTCCACTTCCTCTGAAATGGACGGGGGAGCTTTTTTTGCTAACGGATTTTCTTATCTTAACAGTGTTGTGTCTGTCGACAGGCGGGGTTCCTTTACAGCTATTCACATAAAGGTGCAAAGCAAAATCGGGAAGAACACGGCGGGGACATAGTTCATCACCTTGATCTTCGTCATGCCGAGCATATTGAAGCTCAGACCGATGATGAGCAGCGAGCCGACGCACTTCATCTCCGCGATGACGACCTCGCTGAGAAACGGCGCGATGAACGACGCACAGAGCGTGATGAGCCCCTGATAGAGAAACACCGCGACGCCCGAGAGCGCGACGCCCGCGCCCATGGTCGAGCCGTAGACGATGGAGGTGATGCCGTCGAGCGTGGACTTGGCGTAGAGCGTCGCGTGGTCGCCGGTGAGGCCGGAGTCCAGCGCGCCCATGATGGCCATGGCGCCCACGCAGAAGAGGAGCGAGGCGTTCACAAAGCCCTCGGAGATAGAGGTCTTGGACTGCTTTTTCGCAAAGCGGCGCTCCACCCAGTCGCCGAGCGCGTGGATGCGCCCGTCGAGGTCGAGCAGCTCGCCGAGGATGACGCCGAGCACCATGGAGAGGATGGCGACGAGCGTATCACTGCCCGCGAGCACGCCGTCGAGACCAATGTAGAACACGCACAGGGCGATGCCCTTTTCAATGGCGGAGTTGAAGCGCTCGGGGATGAAGCGTCCGAGTGTTACGCCGACGAAGCAGCCGGCGAAGATGGCGAGCATATTGACAAGGCTTCCGAGCAGCATCATTTGACCTCCTCCTTTGCGCGGCGCGCGAGGTCGAGCACGGCTTCGCCGCCCATCATCAGTCCGCCGCAGCCGGGGACCCAGGTGAGGCTTGCCGGAACGCTGCGCCGCCCGGGCGGGGGCGTTTCCTTCTGCTCCGTTGCGGCGGGCAGCTCGGGGGAGAAGAGCACGCGCGTGTGCAGGATGCCGCGCGCCTTGAGCTCCTTTCGCATCACGCGCGCGAGCGGGCAGCCGTAGGTCTTGGAGATGTCCGTGATCTGAAGCTGCGAGGGGTCGAGCTTGTTGCCCGTGCCGAGCGCGGAGAGAATGGGGATGCCGCGTGCAAGCGCGGTCTCGATCAGGTCGAGCTTGCAGGAGACAAGGTCGATGCAGTCGAGAATGTAGTCGTATTTCGCGTCGAAGAAGCGCTCGCGGCTCGCGGCCTCGTAGCGTCCCACGATGGGGTGGAGGACGACCGCGGGGTTGATGTCGCGGCAGCGCGCGGCGATGGCCTCCGCCTTGCTCTGCCCAAGCGTGGAGTGCAGCGCCTCGAGCTGGCGGTTGAGGTTCGTCAGCGCCACGGTGTCGTCGTCGATGAGCGTCAGCTCGCCCACGCCCGAGCGCACCAGCGCCTCGACCGCGTAGCTGCCCACGCCGCCGAGACCGAACACGGCGACGTGGCTGCGGCGCAGAGCGTCCATGCCGTCCGCGCCGAGCACCATTTCGGTGCGTAAGAATTGATTTTCCATAGGTATTCCTCTTGAAAAAGCAGGGACCGACAGCCTTGCCGGTCCCTGCCGCGTTGCGGATGTGCTCAGCCGACGTACTCGATGGCGTCGAGCTGCTCGGCGTTCACGCCGTCGGTGATGGCGTCATACCAGTCGTTCACGGCACTGCTTTTGAGCGTGTTGGTGGCCTTGTACTCCCAGTAGGGAAGCTCATTCGTTTCCACGAAGTACATCACATGGTAGCCATACTCGCTCTTGATGATGTCCGTGTCGCCGCTCTGACGGCTGGGATCGAAGCACCAGTCCTCGAAGGCCTGCACGGTCTGCCCCTTGCGGACATCGCTCATCAGGCCGCCGTTGGAGGCAGTGCCGCTGTCGGTGGACTTGGTGGCGGCGAGAGTGGCGAAATCGCTCTCGGTGGCGTCGCCGGCCTTGAAGTCGGCAAGGATCTCCTCTGCGGTCGCCTCGTCCTCAACGAGGATGTGGCGGACGGTGACGGAGTGATAGTCGTCGCGGCTGCGGGAGTGGAAGAGGACGGCGTTGTAGCCGTTACTCTGCTCGGCGACGGTAGTGTCGCCCGCTACGCGGTCAGCGGCAAATGCCCAGGTGAGCATCTCGCTCGTCACGCTGCGGTCGGCGTTCGTGCGGTGGGTGTAAGTGCCGTCGCCGGCGCTCTCCTCAAAGCTCCTGCCCTCCGCGTAGGCGGCGAGGACGGCCTCGGCCTTCGCCTTGGCTTCCTCCATCGCGGCGGACTTCTCCGCGTCGGTGGCGTCGCTCGAAAGGCCGGTCGTGAAGGAGACGTACTCGATGTCCACGCTGCAATAGGCGTCGGGATCCTCGTCATAGGCGGCCTGCAGGTCGGCGGCGGAGTAGGTCAGGCTGTCGGAATAGCTCTGCTGGTAGGCGCTCGCGAGCGCGTTGCGGCGGACGCAGCGGACAAAGGCCTCCTCGGTCATGTACTTGCCGAACATCGCGGTGAGGTACTGCGCGCGGGTCGCGCCGCTGTAGGAGGCATAGAGGTCGATCATGGAGAGATTGCTCTGCTCGGCGGAGTCCATCTGCTCGGCGCCGTCAAAGCCGGCAGCCTCGGCAGCGTGGGCGACGGCAACGCTCTCCTTCATGTAGTCCAGCGCGGACTCCAGGAAGTAGTCGTGCCAGGTCTTACCCTCGGTGTACTGCTGCTCGCGGGCGCTCTTGCTGCTGTCGAAGCCGAAGGAGCTGCCGTTGTTGGCGAAGGTGTTGTAAATGCTGCCATAGTAATAAGCCACATCGTTGACGCTGAAGTCCTCGCCGTCGATGGTCACGGCGCTCTCCGCGCCGATGCGGGCAGTCTCCTTGGCCTCGTTGCTCGCCTGGATGCGGCCGGAGGCAAAGAGCACCACGCCGAGCAGCACAAAGGCGACGATGACGGCGGTATAGATGCGGGTGGAGCGGCGCTCCTTTGCCTTCTCCTCGGCCTCGCGGGCCTTGCGGGGATCGACGTAGCCGGATTCGTTCAGCTCCTGACGAGCCTTCTTTTCTCTCGATGCACTCATGGTCAATGGTTTCCTTTCAAATTGCTGTTTGTGATAAAAGTCTACCGCGCAGAGCGCCGGAACGGCGCCGCGGGGTGGGGTCGCTTACTTCGTGCCGAAAATGCGGTCGCCCGCGATTTCGCGCCGATGCGCGGCGCGAAACCCCTGCGGGGATCAAAACCGCAGGCCGCTGACTCGCCCTGCGGCAAGGTTTTGCTGCGCAAAACGCTTGAACGCGCCTTCCGGCGCGGACGGCGCCGCGAGGTGGGGTGCTTACTTCGTGCCGAAGATGCGGTCGCCCGCGTCGCCGAGACCCGGGACGATGTAGCCGTGCTCGTTGAGGTGGTCGTCGAGCGCGCCGGCGTAGATCTCCACGTCGGGATAGAGCTTTTGAATGTGCTCAATGCCCTCGGGAGCGGCGACGAGCACCATGAGCTTGATGTGCTTGCAGCCGCGCTTCTTCATCTCGCCGATGGCCTCGGCGGCGCTGCCGCCGGTGGCGAGCATGGGATCGACGATCAGCACGTCGCGCTCGGCCACGTCCTTGGGCATCTTGCAGAAGTAGGGATGGGGCTCGAGCGTTTCTTCATCGCGGTACATGCCGATGTGGCCCACGCGCGCGGAGGGGACCATGCGCAGCACGCCGTCGACCAGACCGAGACCGGCACGGAGGATGGGGACGACCACGAACTTGCGGCCGGCAAGGGTGGGGGCGTCCATCTCGCAGATGGGCGTTTCAATGTGCTTGGTGGTGAGCGGAAGATCGCGGGTCGCCTCGTAGGTGATGAGCATACCGATCTCGCTGACCAGCTCGCGGAAATCCTTGACGCTGGTGTTCTTGTCGCGCATGATCGTCAGCTTGTGCGCCACGAGGGGATGGTCCATGATGTGTACCTTGCTGCCAAATTTCGATTCCATTGCTTCGTCCTCCGTAAACTATATATTTATTTTTGAGTTGCTTCCTGCTGTAATCTTGCGTTGCGCTCGCGCTCGGCCTGCGAAATGCGCAGGTAGACCGGCGCAAGCTCCTGCGCGCTCACCGGCGTGCCGTGCTCCGCGGCAAGGCCGACGCCTACGGCGTTCTGATAGAGCAGCTGCGCGGGAGCCAGCTCGCTCTCTACGCCGAGCTGCGCGAGCCCGTCGCGGCAGAGCTGTCCGCCGTCGCCGAGCACGAGAAGGCGGCGCGTTTCGCCGCGCAGCTCCTCCGCCAGCTCCGCGACCGCGATGGCGCGGTCGGGCGTGAGGCGGGTGAGGACGCCGCTTTTCGCTTCAAAGAGCGCGTTGTAGACTTGGTTGCGCCGCGCGTCCATCGCGCAGACGAGCAGACCGTCCATGTGGGCGAGATTCTGCGCCATCGCCTCGAGCGTGGAAACGCCGAAGCACGGCTTGTCCGCTGCCCAGGCGAGGCCCTTGACCGCGGCGATGCCGATGCGCAGGCCCGTGAATGAGCCCGGACCGGCGGCTACGGCGACCGCGTCCATGTCGCCGAGCGTCAGCTCGGCGTTTTTGAGCATGGCGTCCACCATCGGCATCAGCGTGCGCGAGTGGGTGAGGCCGGTGCACTGATAGGCATAGGCCAGCGGCGCGCCGTTTTCGACCACTGCGGTCGAAACGGACTTCGCCGAGGTCTCGAGCGCGAGAATTTTCATAAGCCGTCCACCCCCGTGATGGTGATGACACGCCAGCCGTCGTGCTGCGCGCCGCGCCGGAAGTCGATGCGCACGGTGGAACCGTCGAAGGCGTCCTCCGCCCGCTCGCTCCACTCGACGGCGCACACGCCGCCGCGCGCGAGGTAATCCTCCCAGCCGATGTCAAACAGCTCGTCCGACGAGCCGAGGCGGTAGAGGTCAAAGTGGAACAGGGGAATATCCCCCTCGTATTCGTTGACGATGGTGAAGGTGGGACTGGTGACGCGGCCACGGCAGCCGAGACCGCGGGCAAGCCCGCGGGTGAAGGCGGTCTTTCCCATGCCGAGTTCGCCGGTGTAGGCGATGACGGTCCCGCGCGGCAGTTTGCGGGCGACCTGCTCGCCGAGCTGCTCGGTCTCCTGCTCACTGTGTGAAAGATGCTCCACGGCAAATGCCCCCTTTCGACCCATTCTAAAGGTATAGTATAGCACACCGCAGCGCGATGCGCAATTCCTTTTTGCATGAACAGAGTGTAAACAGTGGAAGAAAGAAAAACGCGCGGTTTACAGACGGGCGGAATCGTGCTATACTGATACATCATTCCGAGAATTTTCGGCAGAGGAGGGAAGAACCGATGGGACGAGTGCGGGAAACGCTGCATGACGCGCTGCGCCAGACCGACGCGGTGCTGCTCGCGCTGTGCGTGGCCTCGACGCTCTACGGCATGGTGCTTATCGCCAGTGCGACAAGCTTTCGCGGCACGCTCAAGTACGTTGCCGTGCAGGGCCTCGGCCTGCTCATCGGGCTGGCGCTCTACTTTTTCCTCTCGAGCATCGACGTATTCGAGCTGGCGAAGCAATGGAAGTGGCTGCTGGGCTTCAACGTCGGCTTTCTCCTGCTGCTGCTCACGCCCTTCGGCCAGGCGCGAAATGGCAACCGCGCGTGGCTCGGTGTGAATGACATCGGCAAAAACCTCGGCGTTGGCTTCCTGCGCAATTTCCCCGTCACGGTGCAGCCGGCGGAGGTCGTAAAGATCTTTTTCATCGTTTTGCTCGCCTATCAGCTTGCGCTGCTGAAGGATAAGCGCGACCTTGTGCGCTTTGAAAACGTCATTCAGCCGACGGCGCACACCGCTTTTATGGTGGGGCTGATCGTCGTCATCTCCGGTGACGCGGGCAGCGCGCTGGTGTATCTCTTCATCTTCATCTGCATGGTCTTTGCCGCGGGCATGGCGAAGCGCTGGCTGGCGCTGGGCATCGGCGGCGGCGCGGCGGCGTTCCTTGCCGTGTGGCAGCTGGATCTGCTGCCGGGCTATATGCGCGACCGCTTTCTTGCCGTCCTCGACCACAGCTATCAGCCCGACGACGCGGGCTTTCAGCAGACGCGCGGACTGATGGCGCTCGGCTCGGGCGAGCTGACCGGACAGGGACTCTTCCACGGCGCGCAGACGCAGTCGTCCAATGTGTGGAGCATCCCCGAGCGGCAGACGGACTTCATTTTCTCCGTCTGCGGCGAGGAGCTGGGCTTCCTCGGCTGCGCGCTTATCATCGTGCTGCTGCTCGCCATCGTGGTGCGCTGTCTGCTCGTCGCGCGCGACGCGGCGGCGCCGATGGAGAGCTACGTCTGCGTGGGCATGGCGAGTATGCTCATTTTCCAGACCATCGCGAACATCGGCATGTGCCTGTTCCTGATGCCGGTCATCGGTCTGACGCTGCCGTTTTTCAGCTACGGCGGCTCGTCTATCGTCACGCTTTTTGCCGCCATGGGCATCGTCTCGGGCGTGAAAAAGCGCTCGCGGCCCGAGTGGCTGACCAACTGAAAAATTTGGAAAGGGAAGCGTCCGCGCTGCGGACGTTTCCCTTTTTGCATAAAGCTCCCTTTTTCACAAAGAATAACCGTACCACACTGAAAAAGGGAGGAACCGATTTTGAATACCGATAAGAACAGAGAGCTTTTGTGGCGCACGGTACCGTTCGTCATGGCGATGCTGCTGCTCGCGCTCACGGGCATTCCCGCCTCGGCCATCTTCGGACGGGAGAAAGCGGCGCCCGCGGCGGACGCGGGCGCGCCCATCGCGCAGAGCATTGATGTGCGTGTCTACCGCGGCATCCCCTACACCGGCACGCTCGCCGCCATCGACCGCGAGGGCGGCGAGGTGAGCTTCGCCATCGCCGAGCAGCCGTCCAAGGGCACGGTGACGCTCGACGGCGAGACCTTTGTCTACACCAGCGCGAAGAACAAGACCGGCGCGGATCGCTTCACCTACACCGCGACCGACGCCGCGGGCAGCACCTCGGCCCCCGCGGAGGTGCGCATCACCATCGTGCGCGCCAAATGCGGCGTGACCTATGACGACATGGCGGAGAGCACCGCCTACACCGCGGCGGTGGACCTGGCGGAGCACGGCGTGTTCGTCGGCGCGCAGGTCGGCAGCCGGCGCTTTTTTGAGCCGGACCGCGCCGTCAGCCGCGGCGAGTTCGTCACCATGGCGCTCGCCTGCGCGGGCATTCCTGCGGGCGACCTCACGATGACGGGCTTCTGTGACGACGCGGAGATCCCGTCCTGGGCAAAGGGCAGCGCGGTCAGCGCCCTGCAATGCGGTCTGATCCGCGGCGTGGGCACGGAGGGCGGCATGGCCTTCTGCGCGGACGAGGGCGTGACGCTCTCGGAGGCGGCGACGGTGCTCAACCGTCTTTTGCGCGTGACGGACGTGGACCTTTCCGACTACGACGCGGGCAGCGCCGACGCGTGGAGCGCACAGGCGGTGGCGAATCTTGAGTCTGTCCGCGTGATCGAAAGCGGCAGCTTCTCCGCGGGCGACTGGCAGCGCCCGCTCACGCGCGGCGAGGCCGCGCAGCTCCTCTCCGCGGCGATGACGCTCGCGGAGAAGAAGCAGGAGAGCGCGGGACTTCTTTCGGGCTTATTCCAATGACACGGAGAAAGGCGGCGGGAAGCCGCCTTTCTCCGCTTGCTGAAAGGCCTCGCAGAGTTTCGCGTCCGCAGACGCGAAAGCGATATGATCCTTTTTTCTGCCGCGACCTGTGCGTGGCAGAAAACACGTTGCGCGGAGCAAGCGTCGAATTGTCCGCTTTCAGCGGACAACCGAGGCGCAGAGCGCAGCGAAGCTTTCTCAAAAAAGTGGCTTTGCCACTTTTTTGACAAGAAAGGCGGCGGGAAGCCGCCTTTCTTTTGCTTGTAATTCGCGCGGCGTTGTGCTAAAGTATATTCTGATAAAATAGCATAGATATGTAGTTTTCGCGAATTCAGGAGGAAAAGCTATGCGCATCGTTGTATTGGCCGGCGGCTTGAGCATGGAGCGCAACGTGTCGCTCTCGAGCGGCACACGCATCTGCCGCGCGCTTCGCGCGCGCGGTCATCAGGCAGCCCTGGTGGATCTGTATTTGGGACTGGAGGGCTATGACGGCGCGCCGGAGAGCATTTTTGACGCGCCGGACGGCCTGTGCGGCGACTTCTCCGTTGCCCGTGAGGAGCCGGACCTCGACGCCGTCCGCGCGAGCCGGAGGGACAAGAGTGCGAGCATGTTCGGCAAGGATGTGCTGACGGTCTGCGCGATGGCGGACATCGTCTTTATCGCGCTCCATGGCACCTGCGGCGAGGACGGGCGCGTGCAGGCGGCCTTTGACCTGCTCGGCATCCCCTACACAGGCTCAGACTATCTCGGCAGCGCCATCGCCATGGACAAGGACCTCACCAAGCGCCTCGTCGCGCCCTACGTCACCACCGCGAAATGGCGTGCGCTGAAGTACACGGCGGACGAGATCGACGCCATCGCCGACGAAACGGAGCTGCCCTGCGTCGTCAAGCCCAACGCCAACGGCTCGTCCATCGGCGTGACCATCGCGCACACGCGCGGCGAGGTCGCCGCTGCGCTGACCGAGTGCCTGCGCTTCGGCGCGCAGGTCGTCATCGAGCAGTACATCCACGGCCGGGAGCTGCAGGTCGGCATTCTCGACGGCAAGGCGCTGCCCGCCATCGAGATCATTCCCAAGACCGGCTTTTATGATTACGCCAACAAGTATCAGGCGGGAGCTGCCGAGGAGGTCTGCCCCGCGCCCATTCCCGCGGAATGGGAGGAAAAGCTCCGCAGCGCGACCGAGACCGTGTTCCGCGTGCTGGAGCTGAGCGTCTATTCCCGCGCGGACTTCATCGTCACCGAGGACGGCACGCCCTATTTCCTGGAGATCAACACCCTGCCGGGCATGACGCCGACCTCGCTCGTGCCGCAGGAGGCCGCCGCCGCCGGCATCGGCTACGGCGAGCTGTGCGAGCGCATTGTGACAAGCTCCCTGCGGGCGCGGAAGGAGGGGAGAGCATGAGAAGGCTGACCGTTTCCGAGCTGCTGACCGCCACGGGCGGAACACTTCTCGCGGGCGGCGAGAGCGCCGCCGTGACCTCCGTTTCCACCGACAGCCGCAGGGCAGGCGAGGGCGCGCTCTTTATCCCGCTCACCGGCGAGCGCTTCGACGGACACGACTACATCGACAAGGCGCTCGCGCTCGGCGCGGCGGGCTGCCTGTGCGCGAGGACGCCCGCGGCGTCCCTGCCCGATAAATTCTACATCGCCGTCCCCGATACGCGCCTTGCGCTCAAGGCGCTCGCGTCGTGGTACCGCGGGCAGTTTGACATCCCCTTTGTCCAGATCACCGGCTCGGTCGGCAAGACCACGACGAAGGAAATGATCGCCTCGGTCGTGTCGCAGAGGTACCGCACGCTCAAAACGGCGGAGAACTTTAACAACGACATCGGCACGCCGCTCACGCTCCTCGGCTTGGACGACACCTATGAGGCCGCCGTCATCGAGACCGGCATGGATCATTTCGGCGAGATCCGCTATCTCGGCGAGATGGTGCGCCCGCACATCGCCGTCATCACGAACATCGGCGACGCGCATATCGAGTTTTTAGGCTCGCGCGAGGGCATTCTGAAGGCTAAGAGCGAGATCTTTGAAAACCTCGACGCCGACGGCGTCGCCATCCTCAACGGCGACGACGCGCTGCTCGACACGGTAGCCCTCCCGCAGCGCATCGTCCGCTGCGGCGAGAGCGCGCACGCGGACGTCCGCGTTTCCGCGCTGCGCGACCGCGGCATCGACGGCATCGCCTGCACCGTGACCACCGAGCGCGCAGAGTATCAGCTCAATATCCCCGCCCCCGGGCGGCACATGATCTACGCCGCGTCGCTCGCGGTCGCGGTCGGTGAGGAGCTGGGTCTGTCGGTCCCCGAGATCGAGCGCGGCGTCGCGCTCTATGAGCCCGCCGGCTCGCGGATGCGCGTCCACCGCCTCAGCGGCGACCGCCGCCTGCTCGACGACTGCTACAACGCCAACCCGCAGTCCATGTCTGCGGCGCTGCGCGTGCTCGCGGCGAGCGAGGGCAAGAAGATCGCCGTGCTCGGCGACATGAAGGAGCTCGGCGAGCTGACGGAGTCCGCGCACCGCGCGATGGGCGAGCTGTGCGCTCTGCTCGGCATCGACCGCGTCATCGCTGTCGGTGAGTACGCCCGCGGCATCGCGGACGCCGCGCACGAGAGCGCCGAGTGGTATCCCGACGCGGAGAGCGCGGTCGATGCGGCGAGAGCTGCGTTCACGGAGGGCAGCGTTCTGCTGTGCAAGGCGTCGCACTCCATGCACTTGGAGAAGATCGTAGAGGAATTGCTCAAGACAACATGATCGAGATCAGCGTAACGGGACTTCAAAAGTCCTTTGATTTGGAAAAGAAAATGCTGGACGGACTGACCTTTCAGATCAACTCCGGCGAGCGTGTCGGTCTGCTCGGCAAGAACGGCGCGGGCAAGACGACACTCTTTCGCATCCTCACGGGCGAGATCGACTACGACGCCGGCGAGGTCGCCATCGCGTCGGACCGCCGCGTCGGGCTGATCTCGCAGATACCGGTCTACCCGGCGGGCTATACGGTGGAGGACGTGCTGCAATCCGCCTTCGAGCGCATGAGGCGCATGGCCGACGAGATGGAGCGGCTCTCCGCGCAGATGGCGAACGGCGACGAATCCGAGGAGACGCTGCGCCGCTACGGCGAGCTGTCCGCCCGCTTTGAGGGCCTCGGCGGCTACGATACCGCCACCGCCGTCAATAAGGTGGCCAACGGCCTGTCCATTCCCGCGGATATGCGCACGCGGCTGTTTGACACGCTCTCCGGCGGCGAAAAGACGCGCGTGAACCTCGGCCGCCTGATTTTGGAGGACACGGACATTCTGCTGCTCGACGAGCCGACGAACCACCTCGACCTCCACGCCATCGAGTGGCTGGAGGAATACCTTGCCTCGTTCAAGGGCACGGTCGTCGCCATCTCGCACGACCGCTATTTCCTCGACCGCACTATCACCCGCGTCATCGAAATTCTGGACGGCCACGCGGAGTTCTACAACGGCAACTACAGCTTCTACGCCGTGGAGAAGGAGCGCCGCTATCTGGAGAAAATGCGGCAGTATGAGAAGGAGCAGGCCAAGATCAGGCAGCTCGAGGCCGCAGCGGACAAGCTGCACCTGTGGGCGTTCATGGGCAACGACGCGCTGCACAAGCGCGCGTTTTCGATGGAAAAGCGCATCGAGCGGATGCGCACGACGGACAAGCCCACGCGCGAGAAGAAGATGACCGCGCAGTTCCGGAGCAGCGAATTTCTCGGCGACGAGGTACTGACGCTCAAGGGCGTCGGCAAATCCTTCGGCGAGCGGACGCTGTTCTCCGGCGTGGACCTCAAGGTCGCCGGCGGCGAGCGCATCGCGCTCATCGGCGACAACGGCACGGGAAAATCCACGCTCATCAAGATGATCATGGGCGAGGAGTACCCCGACGAGGGCCGCATCAAGCTCGGCCCCTCGACGAAGATCGCCTACCTGCCGCAAATCATTCACTTCGACGTGCCGCAGCGCAATCTTGTGGACACGATGCTTTATTCCAAGCGGGACATCACGCCGCAGAAGGCGCGCGACCGTCTGGCGGCGTTCCACTTTCGCGGGGAGGATGTGTTCAAGTCTGTTTCCGTGCTCTCCGGCGGCGAGCAGAGCCGCCTGCGGCTCTGCATGCTGATGGACGACGAGGTGAACTTTCTCATTCTCGACGAGCCGACCAACCACCTCGACATCGCCTCGCGCGAGTGGATCGAGGAGGCGGTGGAGGCCTTCGACGGGACGCTGCTGTTCGTCAGCCACGACCGCTACTTCATCAACCGCTTCGCCACCCGCGTCTGGGAGCTGGAGGAGCAGAGGATCACCGACTACCCGATGGGCTTCGCCCGCTACCGCAAGGTAAAGGCGGAGCAGCCGGCGAAAAAGGCAGAGCCGGAAAAGACAGTAAAGGAAAAGAGCCTTACGGAAAAGCCGCAGCGCGGCAATAAAAATCAGCAGGCGGCACGCCGCCAGCTAACCATCTGCGAGCGCGAGATCGCGCAGCAGGAGGAGGCGCTCGCCGCGCTGGACGCGCGGCTGGAGGAAGCCGCGTCCGACTATGAGAAATACAGCGCGCTCTACGCCGAAAAGGAGGCGCAGGAGCAGAAGCTCACAGAGCTGATGGAGCGCTGGGAGGCGCTCGCCGCCGAGGCGGGCGAATAGGAAGGCGAGAAGCGGCAGGGACGAAAACACGCGAGCGGGGAGGTCGGGACATGAGAGAAAAATGGAAGGCGCTCACAAAGCGGGAGCGGCGGCTGTTTGCGGCGGCGCTCGTTTTCCTCGCGCTGGCGGTGCTGCTGCGCTTCGTTCCGGGACTGCGCTTTTCCGCCCTCCTCTGCCTGTGTGCCGCGGCGGTGCTGTTCGTGCTTTTCGTGCTGGAGCGCGCCGCACGGCGCGGCAGCCGCGCGGCGGTGTTGGGCAGGCGGGTCCTGCGCGCGCTGCTCGCCGCAGGCTTTGTCTTCTTTGCCGCGTTGGAGACAATGGTCATTCGCGGCTCGCTTGCGGAGAAAACAGACGAACCGGTGAGCGCGGTCATCGTGCTCGGCGCGGGCGTGAACGGCGAAACGCCGTCGCTCACGCTGCGCACGCGCATTGACGCCGCGGCAGCCTATTTGGAGGAGCACCCCGACGTGCCGGTGATCCTCTCCGGCGGACAGGGGCCGGGCGAGGCCATCACCGAGGCCGAGTGTATGCGCCGCGCGCTGGTGCGCCGCGGCGCGGACGAGAGCCGGCTGTACCCGGAGGAACGCTCCACCAGCACGCAGGAGAATCTGCGCTACTCGCGGGCGATACTCGAGGAGCTGGGCGTTGATCCGGCGCAGCGCGTCGCCATCGTCACCTCGGACTTCCACCTCTGCCGCGCGCGGCTGATGTGGGGCGGCGATACCGCCGCCGTGCCGGCGCATCTGCCCTCCACGCTCTACTTTCAATGCCTGACCGTCAATTACTTTATCCGCGAGGCCTTCGGCCTTGCCGCCTATTTTGTCTACGGAGGTTAACGATGAACAAGGATATTCTGTGCTTGTATTACTCCCGCACGGGACACACAAAATTTGCCATGGAGGAGATCGCTGCCGCGCTTGACTGCGAGTGCGTGGAGATGCGCGACCGCGTGGACCGCGACGGCGCCATCGGCTGGCTGCGCTGCGGGCTGGACGCCATGCGCCGCCGTACCCGCGCGATGGAGCCGTTTGATACGCGCCGCGCCTTACAGGACTACCGGCTCGTCATTCTCGGCACGCCCATCTGGGCGGGACGCTGCTCGAGCATCGCGCGCGGCTTTCTCAAGCGCCGCGGGCTGGAGGTGCAGAACATCGCCTATGTCGTCGTCCACGGCAGCGAGGAGCTGTATAAGGATGTGTGCGACCAGATGGACCAGTACGTCGACCACCCCCACGTGGCGGACGTCTCGCTGCGCATCGGCTCGGCGGGCTATCACTTCTGGCGCGACGAGTTCATCCGCAATGTGACGAACTACATGACGGCGGAGAACTGAAGCGATGTGGGAGAAGCTGGAACAGATCGCGCGCCGCTGCGCGGAGATCGGAGAGCTGCTGACCGTGCCGGAGATTTACGGCGACGCGAAGGAACTGCGGAGGCTCACGCAGGAGCAGAAGGAGCTTGAGCCGGTCGCGCAGTGCTACGAGGACTATCGCCGCGCGGAGCGGACCATCGCCGAGGCGACGGAGCTGCTCTCCGATGCCGAGCTGCGCGACATGGCGCAGGAGGAGCTGCGGCAGGCGAAGGCGGACAAGGAGCGGCTTTATGAGGAGCTGCGCGTGCTGCTCCTGCCGCGCGACCCGAACGACGGGAAAAACGTCATCATGGAGCTGCGCGGCGGCGTGGGCGGCGAGGAGAGCGCGCTCTTCGCGGCGGACCTCTACCGTATGTACTCCATGTACGCCGAAAAGCACGGCTGGAAGATCGAGCTTTTGAACTACAACGACACGGAGCTGGGCGGTGTAAAGGAAGCTGACTTTATCCTCAACGGCGCGGGTGCGTGGTCAAGGCTGAAGTTTGAAAGCGGCGTCCACCGCGTGCAGCGTGTCCCGGAGACGGAGTCCGGCGGAAGAGTCCACACATCGACCGCAACGGTCGCGGTGCTTCCTGAGATGGAGCAGGCCGAGGTCGATAAGCTCAGCGCCCGGCAAAGGGTGAGCTTTACGTACCTCAACCTCCCCGCGATGGAGGAGGCCGCCGTCGCAGAGACGGAGAAGGTTCTGGAAACGCTCGTCCGCTCCCGCCCGCGCAGAGAGGTATACGACGCGGATGACAACTATCTCCCCGCCGTAACCGACGAGGCGTATAAGACCGCGATCACCAACGTGCTGAAGAACGCGGACAGCTACCGCACGGCTGCGGAGCTGACGGTAACGCTCGACTATGTAGACGGCCGCTGGCTCATAAACGTGGACAGCGCCCTGCTCAGCGCCCTGATGGGCGGCGCGGCATGAATGAAGCGAGAGGATATTTCCCATGAGTGATAATACCGATTACGGCTTTGACCTTGATTCTATACTGGCGGAGTTTTCGTCGGACAGCGGCACGCAGGATACCGAGCCGCCCAAACCGGCGCGCCCCGCAAGACCTGTGGAGCCTGTGAAGGCTACCGCACCCGACCCCGTTTCTGCGTCTGCGCCGCGTCCCACGCAGCCGGTACGGCGCGCAGCCGAACCGGCGCGCCCTGCGGCTCCCGCACCTGCCACGGTACGGACGGAGCCTAAAAAAACGAACGCAAGAGAATTTGATCCTGAGTTTTTCAGGTACGGACCCGAAACCGAAAAGCAGCAGCGTCCGCCAAAGCCCGCCGTGCGCCGCGCACCGGTGATGCGAGAACCCGAGCCCGAACCGGAGCTTGACGAGGAAGCTGCTGTTTCCCCGTCGCTGCGTGTGCTGCTGAGCGCGCTCTCGCTGCTGCTGGCGGTCGTGCTGCTGCTGTTCGTGTCGCTGAATGTTCACCCCGGGTCCGAGGCGGTCAGCGCCGCTGCGGGAAGCGCGAAGTCCGACCTTGTCGGCAGGCTGAATGTCTATATGAACAATGCCGCGAGCGACGCGCTCGGCGAGCTTGCGTATATCAAGAAGCAGTACACCATCGACTATTCCGCGACCTCCGCTCCGAAGCCCGATGAGAGCAGGTTCGTCACCTACAGCATCGACGAGGCGGACAAGGTCATGGACGTGGAAGCCTGCGATATCGGCTTTAAGACCGTGGAGGTCAAAAACGGCGTGGTGCTGCTCAACGGCAAGCGCCTGATTGTCTACGGCGTGAACCGCCATGAGCATTGCTGGGAGGGCGGAAGAACCGTTACCCGCGCGCATATGCTGGAGGAAATCCGCCAGATGAAGCGCATGAACGTCAATGCCGTGCGCACCTGCCACTATCCCGACAGCCCGGATTGGTACGAACTGTGCGATCAATACGGCATTTTGCTGGTGTGCGAGTGCGATTTGGAGACGCACGGCGTGGCGGGCGCCCTGACGCACAACCCCGCTTGGGCGACGGCGTTCCTCGACCGCGCGGTGCGGATGGTGTGCAATTACAAAAACCATGTCAGCATCTTTTCCTGGTCGCTCGGCAACGAGAGCGGCACCGGCGCAAACCATGCCGCGATGTATGGCTTTATCAAGGAATACGACCCGACGCGCCTTTGCCAGTATGAGGCGGGGGAGCCGGGGAAGAACATTTGCGCGGCAATATGTATGCTACGATTGAGAAGATAGTGGAGATGCTGGCATCGCCCACCGACGACCGCCCCATCATACTGGTCGAATATCTCTACCAGATCAGCAACAGCGGCGGCGGAATGAACAAGTTCAATGAGCTGATCGACCGCTTCCCGCGCTTCCAGGGCGGTTTTGTGTGGGATTGGCAGGATAAATCCCTCGTCGGGCGCACCGCGGACGGCAAGCGCTTCTTTGCCTACGGCGGCGGTTTCGGGG
>ERZ825670.2391-NODE-2391-length-17833-cov-4.970919_pt1 | contig 17833 bp, 17 predicted proteins | sample MGYA00519929_ERZ825670 | MGnify/ENA primary metagenome ERZ825670 (study PRJEB31778, sample SAMEA3449207) | human gut metagenome | biome: human gut; feature: human-associated habitat; material: faeces | place: United Kingdom | collected 2010/2012 ...
AAAAGTTGTCCGTATTTCAGCAGGGTGGTGTGTATCTGGCAACGAAGAAAATTGGGAAGAACAATCCGAAAGAGGCAGAGATACGGGCAGACAATGCAGTAAGACAAGAATGGAATCGGACGGTTGATGTGGCATTGCTTGAGGGCGTTCCAGAAGAAAATATTTTAACTGTAAAATGGGAGAAAATTACAGACAAAACACTGCAATCAATAAGGATATATGGTTGGTTGCCGGATATGTTTCAGCAGATTATCCGAGGTGCAAAAGACTTCTTACAGGATATGATTTTCAAGTTTAAGCTGCCGCCGAAGCCAGTACCGAAGATTGATTTACAGGAATGGAATGATATGCAGGAACTGATGGAGAAACTTCAGAAGCAGTCACAGGCAATGAAGTCCACGCAGCAGGAGATTTCCTCATTGAAGAAACAGCTTTCCGAGACAACTGGATTTTTCAAAGGGAAAGCACGGAAATCCTTAGAGGGCAAAATGGAACAGGCAGAGAAACAGGAAAAACGTATCCACACGAATATGGAGCAGACTGTAAAACAGGCAGGATATCCAGATGTTCAATCCTTTACAAAGACATATCAGAAATCAGAAAAACTTGTCGGGGAATATAATGAGGAGCTGCGGGCATGGGAAAATCAGACAGAACAGAAGGAAGAGCAGTCATCAGAACAGCTGAAAAAGGCAAGCATACGGGAAAAATTATACCGCTATCAGCAGGAAAGCAGACAGCAGCCGAAACGGTCAGTTAAAAAGAAATCTATGGATAGAGAACGATAAGAAAGGTGGAAACGATTATGAAGAAAACAATATTTGAAGAAATGGGTGGCACTTATATCAGACATGGGGATTATCTTATCCCCTGTCTTACCTTGCCGGAGGAAGAAGAACCGAGATTTGTTGGAGTATGGGGACAAAGACATTTGCAGTATTTGAAGGAATACCGCAGGAATGTATATCTGGATCTGCTTATGAGTGGCAGACTGAATAGTTATCTGGCTGATATAGAAGAACAGGCTCAGGAACGCTTTGAAAGGCTGATAGACCAGATGAAGCAGGCACAGGGAATTACGGAGCAGTTAAAGGCGGACAATGCCTGGGAATGGGTAGGCAGAATGAATAACATACAGGCGTGTGCAAGGGAGACTGTGGATAGAGAGATGATTTACCAGTAAGAAAAGCGGTATGGCGGAGAGTAAGTCTGGAGATGGCTTGCTTTCCGTTATGCGGTAATACTGGTTGGTGTAGACAATCTTAGTATTTTTCATATTTTTGAACTCAACACAAAAGGGACTTCGTGTTGTTCTGTTTGATATTCGTATTTGGTATGATGAAATCATCAAATAAAGGAGGCAACAAGCCATGAATACAGATAAGATTTATGCAGAGCAACTCGCAAACGAATATGCACCAAAGGACACTTCAAAGGTAGTAGCCCTCCGCAAACTGGATGCCAGGGCAAAACTTCCGGCTACTATTTTTACCTATACTTTCGGAATTATTGCTGCACTTGTAACAGGTGTCGGAATGTGCTTTTCCATGAATGTAATCGGCAGTGGAACAACTACTATGTTTGTTCTTGGGGTTATTGTTGGTATTGTTGGATTAGCAGGTATGGGCATCAATTATCCAATTTACAAAAAGATGTTGGCTAAGGGAAAACAAAAATATGCTTATGAGATTATAGAGCTTGCAAAAGAAATCAGCGAGTAATCTTATGAAACGGATAAAGCAGATTTTAAAAAGGATATTATTTCCGTCAAAGATGAAACTGATTTGTATTCCAGTCGTATCATTTATAATACTTATCTTTATCCTAACATCACAAAAATCAAGAACTATGCCGGCATATCTGATTTATTGTATGTCGGCATATTCGCTTGTAATTTGGCTATTGGCTGTACCATCACTGACAAAACGGATAAAATCAGCTATAATAAGTAATGGAATTATTCAAAAAATAACCGCAACGCCAATTATAGGAAAATATCTTAATGATCTTGCTTTTCGTGGGTGGTATGATTGTTCTGATGGTGCGTACAAATTCAGGATTCACATATCCGGGTTATATCATATATTTGTCTGCACTTTATACTTTTTACACAATGATAACAGTAGTTGTCAATGTAGTAAAATTTCGTAAATCAGGCAGCCCTATTTTGTCTGCTGCCAAAATATTGAATTTTATATCAGCTATGATGTCGATTCTCGGTTTACAGACGGCAATGATATCTCGCTTTTCAGAAAATGGAGACAATTACCGTAAAACGATGAATGCGATTACGGGTGGTTTTGTATACTGTATTGTGATCTTTGTTGCTGTTTTTATGCTGATTTGCAGTAGAAAAAATAAGAAAGAAGGTGGGAATCGTTGACCAGATCGGAAAGTAAATATTTTGTCACTGCTACGAAAATGGATGAAGCATTTTTGAGACTTCTTGAAAAGAAAGATATTTCTTATATCACAGTAAAAGAAATATGTGAAACAGCAGGAGTCAACCGTTCTACCTTTTATCTGCATTATGAAACAATCAGTGATTTGCTATCAGAAAGTGTCAATTATCTAAATGATCAGTTTCTCGCATATATGAAAAAAGATAAGGAGGCTGTTGTTTCAAGGCTGCAAAAATGTTCCTTAAACGAGTTGTTCCTTGTTACACCGGAATATCTCACTCCATATCTTGGTTATATAAAGGAATACAAAAAAATATTTCGTACCGCAATAGAAAATGCTGCGGTATTGGAACTGGAAAAAAGCTATGATAAGATGTTTTGTTATGTGTTTACACCTATTCTGGAACGCTATGAGGTACCTGAAAAAGACAGAACTTATATTATGGCATTTTATATCCGAGGATTGATGGCAATCATTACGGAGTGGTTAAAGACAGATTGTAAGGATTCTATTGAATATATTATTACTGTGATACAAAAATGTGTCATGCGTCATCAGGAGGAAAAATGAAAGCAGGAATATATTTAGGAAAAGAACAGATTGAACTTCGGGAACTGCCTATTCCTGAAGTAGGTGATGAAGACGTTCTGGTAGAAAATATTTATTCCAGTATCTGTGGTACCGATGTGTCAGTTTACTTTCATGGTCCGGGTACAGGGCATAAAGTTACTGTGGGTGGAGAATTTGGACATGAGACGGTATCACGCATTGTTAAGGTTGGAAAAAATGTTACGGACTTTACGGTAGGTGAAAGGGTATATCCTTATCCACGTTTCGCCACAGGTGATACGAAACGGGCAGGCACGATTGGTGGTTTTTCGGAATATATTCTTATCCCTAATGCAAAAAGAAATCATTCGCTTTACAGTGTGGATGAACGCATCTCAGATCGTCTGGCAAGTCTGATTGAACCGTTTACAGTTGGCTGCCGTGCTGCCAGAAGAGGAATGATTCCAGATGGAAAAAATAAATATATTTCAGGACAAAATGCTGTTATATTTGGCAGTGGAACGATTGGTATTGCTGCCGCAGTTGCCTTTCAGTATTTTGGTATGAAAAAAGTTATGGTCTGTGATTATTCGGATTTTCGATTAAATCTTGCAAAAGAACTGGGGGTTGCTATTTGCAATCCACAAAAAGAAGATTTTGCTGTAAAATCAAAAGAATACTTTGGAACTGCACCATCCTTGAATGGACAAACTGCCAATATTGATTGTTGGCTGGATGCTGCCGGGGCAGAAAATATTTTGGATGATTTCATGCAGCTTGGGAAAATTGAGAGTCGATTTGTATCTGTGGCGGTAAACAACAAGCCACGAAATATCGACCTGTTGTATATGACCTATGCTCAGCAGAGTATCATTGGTTCCGGTGGATATATGCCGGAAGATGTGAGGGATGTTCAGAATATTATGACTTGTGGAAAATGGAATTTAGAGAATATTATTACACATGAATTTCCATTGCCGGAACTTGCACAGGCTATCAGGACTGCGAGTGACGTTGTTCGTGCTGGAAATGTGGTTATACGGATGGCTGATGCGAAAGAATATTAAAATTTCCAGATTCCAGTTTACCCGATGCATGTAAATAATCAAATAAAATGATTGACACCATATACGATACCACATATAATAAAAATAGGAGGTATACAAATGTCAAAATGGGATAAACTGATAACACGTATATGCAATTTATCGAAAGACCTCCGGTTTGATGAGTTGCGAAAGGTATTGGAAAGTTACGGATATGAAATGAATGCACCGAGAAGCGGAAGTAGTCATTATACGTTCAGAAAACAGGGTTGTATGCCGATCACAATACCGAAGCACGAGCCGATCAAGAAAGTATATGTGGAAATGGTAAGGCAGATTGTAGAAAGCGAGGCGAAGAATGATGAAGACGCTGAATGATTACATGGCAATGTCCTATCGCATGGAAATTGTAGAAGATAAAGATGAAGGCGGATTTGTGGTTTCTTATCCGGATTTGTCTGGCTGTATTACCTGTGGAGAGACTGTGGAAAGTGCAGTAGCGAATGCATTGGATGCGAAAAAGGCATGGCTTGAAGCAGCATTGGAAGATGGTGTGGAAATTCATGAGCCGGACAGTCTGGAGGATTATTCCGGGCAGTTCAAATTGAGGATTCCACGAAGCCTGCACCGATCATTGGCAGAACATTCGCAGAGAGAGGGAATCAGCATGAATCAGTACTGCGTTTACCTGCTGGCAAAAAATGATGCCCTGCACGCAGGGTAAAAGGAAAGCTTTCCGGCCCTTCGCTCTGATGAGCGGGGGGCTTTTCTTATTTTCTCCCTCTTTTTTCGCATTTTTCGCGGGAAAAATCGCCGGAACATACTCGTTGACGGCACAACCAAAAGGTGTTACACTTTGGGTAACGAAACAACGCTGTGTAATGCAAAAGAAAGAGGTGTTTCCATGAACGAAATGAAGGAAGCAGTGGGGAACTGGCGGGAGGCAAAGCAGTTCAGCCCGGCGGACGAGAACGATTTCCTGCGGTGGCTGGACAAGGCCGACACCGAGGAAAAGCTCTTTTCCCGGCTGACCTTCTGGTTTACCTTCCGGGGCCTGCCTGCGGACCAGAACCAGCGGTATCATCTGGTGCAGGAGCGGGCCCGGGAACTGCGGCTCTGGAACGGACTGGAGCTCAAGCTCCGGCGCTGGCAGGACCGTGTGGCCGACGAGTACGAGCAGATCGGAAAGGAGGCGTTCGCGGCCCGCATCGGCGAGGACTACGCCGATTACATCAACAGCCTGACCGACCCGGAGGCCGCCCCGCAGCAGGCTGCCCCGGAGCCGGAGACCGCAAAGACTGCCGGGGTGCAGGCGTGGTCGGCCCGGGAGCTGTCTGAGATGGTGCTGCCGCCCATCCGCCATGTGGTGGAGGGCCTGCTGCCCATGGGCATGGGGGTGCTGGTGGCAAAGCCCAAGCTGGGCAAGAGCTGGATGGTGCTGGACCTCTGCCTTGCCGTGGCACAGGGGGAGCCGTTCCTGGGGTTCCCCACCCGGCAGCACGGCACGCTCTACCTCGCCCTGGAGGACGGCAAGAGCCGGATGCAGACCCGCCTGCGCCGCTTGCTGGAGGGAAGGCCCGCCCCGGCCAACATGCACGTTATGTTTCAGGCCCAGCGGCTGGGCGAGGGCCTGCTGGAAACGCTGGGGGAGTATCTGGATGCCAACCCGGACATCCATCTGGTCTGCATCGATACCTTATCCAAGATCAAGCCCAAGGCAAAGCCCTTTGAAAATGCCTACGATGCCGACTACGACTACATGGGCAGGCTGAAGGCCTTTGCCGACAGCCGGGGCATCTGCGTGCTGCTGGTGCACCACACTCGCAAGAGCAAGAACCCCGAGGACAGCTTCGACAACATCAACGGTTCCACCGGCATCCTGGGCGCGGCGGATTTCACCATCGTGCTGGACAAGCAGAGCCGGATGGACGATGAAGCAGGCTTTCTGCTCACCGGCCGCGACATTGAGCAGTGCGAGCGGGTCATCCGCTTCGATAAGGCCCGCTGCCGCTGGGTCATGCAGGGCACGGCGGCCCAGCTGGCCGCGCAGCGCCGGGTGGCCGAGTATGAGGCAGAGCCCATCGTCAAGACCCTGCGGGTGCTCTTGCAGCAGGGGGATGGAACGTGGAGCGGCTACTCCAAGAACCTGATGGAGATGGGCCAGCGGTACGCCCATACCGAGCTGGCACCTACCTCGCAGGCATTGGCCAAGCGCATCACCGAGCTTGAGCCGATGCTGTGGGAGAGGGATGCGGTGAAGCACTGGATGCAGGACAATGGCAGTTCTGCAAAACGCCATTGCTTCAGACAACAGCGTATCGATAACACAGTTGCAGATTCATCATCTGCACAGTTATCGTTAAGACATAAGTATTGTTGATTTTGTTGTTTTTGTTGGTGCTTGCAACAGAATCAACAAATCCAACAAAAATAGAGAGTATAACGAGAACCCCCTCCGGTATGGTGTGTACCGAAGGGGGTTCGTTGGGGGTTGATGGCGTGCCCTCTCAGTCTCGCTGCGCTCGACAGCTCTCCCGAAGGGAGAGCCAACGCATCTGCAAGGGGAGAGGGTGCTGAAGGCTAAACCTCTCCGTCATCATCGCTTCGCTCGATGCCACCTCCCCTAGTAGGGGAGGCCTTGGCATAGGGTTCATTTTTCGCAATGATCGCCTATCGGCTCCAAAATGCACTCCTGCCGCAAGGATAAGGCTTTGCGCCAGCAGGGCAAACAGGAGCGAAGCGCCAGACCACGAAAACGCGACGGCCTGCCAAGGGCTCCCCTACTAGGGGAGCTGCCGAGCGTCAGCGACGGCTGAGAGGTTTAACCCCGTCAGCACCCCCTAAAGGTCATGCTGCAATAGCCTCTCCCTTTGGGAGAGGTGGCATCCCGCAGGGATGACGGAGAGGGTGAGTTACTTTATCAGAACACACTCCCCACCGCATACAGACTCTTGACCAGATCTTCCCGGTACAGCGGATCGGCGGGGTCAAGGCTGTTGATGACCACGCCGCCGCTGGCGGACGCGCCGGTGGAGTGGATGTAGCGGCCCTCGCCAAGGTAAAGGGCGATATGGCCGGGGAAATAGAGGGCATCGCCCCGCTTTTTATCTGCAAAGGGGATCTGATGCATGGGCCAGCCCTCCACGATCCTGGCATCCCGGTAGATGAGCACGCCGCACTGCATATAGGCGCTGCTGACAAGGCCGGAACAATCAATGCCCCGGCCCGATTTGCCGCCCCAGCGGTACTCGGTGCCCAGATACTTTTTCGCCTGCGCGCAGACGGCATCCCGGAACGCTTCCTCGCTGCCGTCGTACCACGCCTGCAGTGCCTGCGGCACCAGCTCCCCGGCGGTAATACTCCGGGCCTCGGCCAGCGCGTCATCAAAGGCCAGCCCCTCCCGCTGGGAAAACACTGCGGTCATCTCAAACCGCACCGGCTCCAGCGCCACGTCCCGGACATAGCCGGTGCGGCCATCCAGCAGGGCCACCTTGGCCCAGCCGGTGTGGGCCTCGGCTTCCTCGGGCGGTTCGGGCAGGCGGCAGAGCAGGCAGCCCCGCTCCAGCTCCAGCATCCGCACCCCCTGCACCTTGGGCAGGCTGAGCACATCGGTGGCACGGCCCACCAGCACCAGCGGCTGGGGCAGGTAGTCCCGCAGCGCATCCTCGCTGACAAATTTCAGCGCATTCCGCCGGACAAAGCCATGGTAGCCGTAAAAGGTGACCACCTCGGCCACCTCCGGGGAGAGGGGCACTCCCTCGGCAGTCACGCCGCCGGGGGCGGTGCGCACCTGACAGGCCTGACCATACAGGCCCTCGTCCCCGATGGTGGAAACAAGGCCCGCCTCGCTCTGTTTGGTGGTCTGGGGCAGGTCGTAAATGGTCACGACCGGCCGGGCAAATAGGGCGTATTGCATTATTCGGTTCCCTCCAACAAATTCAGCAGCTCCTCCGGCTTCATGCGCAGGATGGCACCATCCGCGCTGCCGGTGACGGTCTCGGCCAGATCCTGCTTGGCCTGCTGCAGCTCCACGATCTTTTCCTCAATGGTGTCCTGGGCGATGAGCTTGTACACCTGCACCGGGTTCTGCTGGCCGATGCGGTAAGCACGGTCGGTGGCCTGATTCTGGGCCGCCACGTTCCACCACGGGTCGTAGTGGATGACGATATCGGCGGCGGTCAGGTTCAGGCCGGTGCCGCCTGCCCGCAGGGAGATCAGGAACACGCTGGCTTCGCCGCCGTTGAAGCGGCGCACCAGCTCGGCACGCACCGGCTTGGGGGTGGAGCCCTGCAGGGTGAAGTGGCTCACCCCGGCCTCGTCCAGCCGCTGGGCCAGCAGGTCCAGCATGGAGGTGAACTGACTGAACAGCAGGATGCGGTGGCCGCCCTCCACGGCGGCGGTGACCAGCTCCATGCAGGCGTCCAGCTTGGCGCTGCCGCCGGACCAGTTGTCAGCCACAAGGCGGGGGTCGCAGCAGATCTGCCGCAGCCGCATGAGCACCGCAAACACCGCCATTTTGTCCTCGGGCTTGGCGGCGCGCAGCTTCTCGCGGGCGTCCACCACGGCGGCAAGGTACAGCTTGCGCTGTTCGGTGTCCAGCTCGATGCGGTGGACATTTTCGGTCTTGGGCGGCAGCTCCCGCAGCACATCCGCCTTCATGCGGCGCAGGATGAACGGCCCGGTGAGCTGATTCAGCCGCCGCACGGCGTTGGCATCTTCCTCCTGCACGATGGGCTTTTCAAACCGGGCACAGAAGTTCTTGTACGGCGGCAGATAGCCCGGCATCAGGAAGGAGAAGATGCTCCACAGCTCGCCCAGCCGGTTCTCCACCGGGGTGCCGGTCAGGGCAAAGCGTACCTGACTGCGGACCTGGCACACGGCCTTGTATTTCTGGGTGGTATGGTTCTTGATGGCCTGTGCTTCGTCCAGGATGCAGGCATAGAAGGGCTGCTCGGCGTAGCGGTCCTCATCGCGGCGCAGCAGGTCGTAGCTGGTCACCACAAGATCGGCCTCTGCCCACCGGCGGGCCAGCACAGCGCGGTGGGCGGCGTCGCCGTCCATCGCCACACAGGTGAGCTGTGGGGTGAACTTTTTGCACTCTTCCTCCCAGTTCAGCACCAGTGACGCCGGGCACACGATGAGGCTGGGCAGGGGCTGCCCGCCCTCCTTGAGGGCCAGCAGGTAGCTCAGCACCTGCAGGGTCTTGCCCAGGCCCATATCGTCGGCCAGGATGCCGCCCATGCCGTAGCCGTCCAGCGTGCGCAGCCAGCGGTAACCGTCCCGCTGATACTTGCGCAGCACGCTGTGCAGGGACTGGGGCGGGGTATACTCGCTGTCCTTCACGGCATGGAAGCTGCGGCTGATGCGGCGGAATGCGTCGTCGCGGCTGAAGCGCAGGCCGTTCTGGCCCGAAAGTGCCCAGTCCAGCGTGGGAGCACGGTAAAGCGGCAGTTCCGCATGTCCATCTTTGAGCTTTGCGCCGGACAGCTCCAGCGTTTCGTTCAGCTCGTCCAGCCCTTCCAGATTGTCGTCCAGCCGCAGCAGGCGGCCGTCGCGCAGGCGGTGGTAGCGTTTTTTCTGGTGCAGGGACTGCAGCAGCTCCCGCAGCTCTGCGGTCGGGAACTCGCCGGTGTCCACCTCCAGGTCCAGTACGCTGCCGTGCACCGATACGCCCACCGAAATTTTGGGCGGGGCGGCCTGCAGATTGCGACAGGCGTCGCTCAGGTACACTTCACCTTCGTCCATCAGGGCGGGCACGCCCTCTTCCAGCAGGCGGTACAGCGGCTCTTCGTCCGTGACCATGTACTGTCCCGGCTCGGTGGGGTCCGGCTCCAGCCAGGTGGCCAGCAGCCGGTCGGCCCGGCGCTCGGCGCGGGTGTCCCGCAGCAGGCCCGCCGGGGCCGGGCCGGAGGGGGTGATCCGGTCCTCTCCGTACAGGAATTCGGCGTGGGCGGTCACGGTCATACCACGGTCGCGGGGCGCATCCAGATAGAACTGCACCACCGGTTCCAGCGGGATCTGGTTCAGCAGCAGGCGTTCCGGGTCCACGATGGTCAGCTTGCTGCCCAGCTCCGGCAGCACATAGCTGCAGAATTCGGTGGCGTCGGCACTGGTGAAAAACAGGCTTTTGCCGCACAGCGCCTGCAAAGCCGGAAGGATGCGGGCACTGGAAGCCCGCTGCAGCCGCCACAGGGTATCGGCGCTGTAAAGGTAATCATAGTCCAGCCCGTGCACGGCGTTCAGGGCCGGGAGGGTGTCGATCTGCACACCGCCCCGGCGGCGCTGCACCGTCATGGTGATGACGGGCAGGCCCTCCTGCAGGGCGTAGCCGCCCAGCGTGCCGGTGGGCGCATACAGCTGCACCAGCGCGTCAAAGATCTCACCGGTCAGCGGCAGACCGCCTGCCGGGGCATCCGACGCCGCATAGCTGTAGCTGCGCACCACGTTGGTCTCCATGCTCTGCTTGGCGTTCACCTGCCGACGCAGCAGCTGCAGCAGCTGACGGCTCTCTTCGTCAAAGGCGTCCCAGCGGTGCACAAAGGTCAGAAAGCGGCCATAGCCGGCACTGCGGCCGTGCTCCACATCGTCCAGCAGGGCAGGGATGCTCTTGACCACATACTGCCGCCCCCGCTCCCGGTTGGCGATGCGCAGCCGCAGCCACGGCTGCCCGCCGGACAGCATGGTCAGCTCCGGTTCCAGCTCCACAAAGCCGGTGTCCTGAGGGGGATCTCCGGCCTCGCCCAGGTCCTGCAGGGCACTCTGCTGGTAGGTCTCCAGCAGCTTGCGGGCCTCCTGGTCGGTGACGGGGGCGTCGCCCCGCCACTTGCGGCCGAACAGCATTTCCAGCCCGGAAGCATAGCTGTCCTTCCGGGAAGCGGCGGGGTTCAGCCCATCGGTGCCCCGCACCACGCCCGGGATGGATTCCGGGGCGGCCGGTGCCTTGGGGGCCGGGTGCTTGGCCGCATCCTCCAGCAGCAGCGCGCCGATGTGCTTGCAGTAGGTGCCGTCGCCGTTCTGGTTGTAGGGACAGTCGCAGGAAGCACTGACAAAGCTGCCGTTCTCCCGCAGCCAGACCTGTGTATAAAAACAGTCGGCTCCATTGCCCTGCACCAGCGCCGAGACATGGCGTACGCCATCCTCGTTGGTGGTGCAGCTGCTCTGCAGGATGCGGCGGCGGTATTTCTGGGCACGCTCAAATACCATTTCGCCCAGCAGTGTGCGGATCTCGTCTGCGTCCATGGTCGTTTTCCCTCCCCGGTCGATTCGTAAAACGGTTCTTATCTTATAAGAATACCGCACCCGCTGCCCGGATGCAAGGGCCAACCCCGCCCCGGTGCACAAAAAATACCGCCCTCTGTACCACAGGTACAGAGGGCGGTATCGTGCGAATTGCTGCTTATTGGGCGCTGCCGGTTTCGGCGTCAGTCTCAAGGGCGCGTTCGCGGATCTTTTCCAGCGTCTGCTCGCTGAGGATGTGCTCTGCCTTGCAGGCATCCTCAGCGGCGGTCTTTTCGTCTACGCCCAGCTGCATGAAGAAGTGGGTGAGCAGACGATGGCGGCTGTAGATGCGTTCTGCGATCTCACGGCCCGGCTCCAACAGGGTCAGGTTGCCTTCGCCGTCCACCGCGATATAGCCGTTTTCCCGCAGCTTTTTCATGGCGATGCTCACGCTCGCCTTGGTAAAGCCCAGCTCATTGACCACGTCAATGGAGCGCACCCGGCCCATCCGCTGGGTCAGCATCAGGATAGTTTCAAGGTAATCTTCCGCGGACTGGTGGATCTGCATGGTTTGTTCGGCCTCCTGCCTTTTCCCCGCAGGGAATTTGTTCGCCGGGCATAACAGCCCGGTTAGTATATAATAGGATATCACATTCGGCAGGATGTTGCAAGCCGTTCTCAGTAGGTTTGTATAAACAAACCAAAATCATTCTTCGATTTTGTGTTATTTCACCTGTGCTTCCCGGTAAGCTTCTGGCCCAGATAAATACAAGTCTCCGCCGTGGGCATCCAGAATCACCGTCAGGGGCATCTCCTCCACGGTCAGGCGGCGGACAGCCTCACAGCCGAGGTCCGGCCAGGCGATGACTTCCAGCGTCTCGACGCTTTTGGCCATCAGGGCACCGGCACCGCCCAGCGCGGCCAGATACACCGCGCCGTTGCGCACGACCGCCGCCTTCACGGCGTCATCGCGCTTGCCCTTGCCGATCATGATCTTGTTGCCCAGGTCTAAAAGGCGGGGGCTCATGGCGTCCATGCGGCCGCTGGTGGTGGGGCCCGCCGAGCCGATCACCTCACCCGGGCGCTCCGGCGTGGGGCCGACGTAGTAGATGGCGCTGCCGTTCAGGTCGAAGGGCAGCTGTTCGCCTTTATCCAGTGCTTCGATCATCCGCTTGTGGGCCTGGTCGCGGGCGGTGTACACTACACCAGAAAGCAGCACCGTGTCGCCCGCCTTGAGCGGGGCCAGGTCTTCGGCGGTGCAGGGAGTCGTCAATCTGTATTCCATCTTTACTCCTCCTTACAGTTCCGCGCTGGCGCGGCGGGTGACGTGGCAGGAAACATTCACCGCCGCGGGCAGGCCCGCCACATGGGTGGGCATCTGCTCAATGGCAAGGCCCAGACAGGTGGTCTTGCCGCCAAAGCCCTGGGGCCCGATGCCCAGTTCATTGATGGCACTGAGCAGCTCCTGCTCAAGGGCAGCATAATACGGGTCCGGGTTCGGCACGTCCAGCGGGCGCAGCAGAGCTTTTTTGGCCAGATACGCCACCTTATCAAAGCTGCCGCCCACGCCGATGCCCAGCACGATGGGCGGGCAGGGGTTGGAGCCGGCCTGCTTCACGACATCCAGCACGAACTTTTTAAAGCCCTCCACGCCGTCGGCGGGCTTGAGCATTTTGATTTGGCTCATGTTCTCGCTGCCAAAGCCTTTCGGGGCCACCGTGATGCGGCAGGCGTCGCCGTCCACCAGATGCACCGTGATGGCGGCGGGAGTATTATCGCCGGTGTTGCCGCGGCGCAAAGGGTCGGCCACGATGCTCTTGCGCAGGTAGCCGTCGGTGTAACCCCGGCGCACGCCCTCGTGGATGGCGGCTTCAAAGCTGCCATCAATGTGCACATCGGTGCCCAGTTCCACGAACACGCAGGCCATGCCGGTATCCTGACAGATGGGCAGGTCTTTTTCCTTGGCGGCAGAGAGGTTCGACCACAGCAGGTCGAGGGTGTTCTTTGCCAGCGGCCAGGGTTCTTCCTGCCGGGCCTTGTCCAGCGCATTCTGCACGTCCTGCGGCAGGCGGGTATTGGCCTCGATGCAGAGACGTGCCACGGTGTTTGTAATTTCCTGTGCGGAAATGGTTCTCATACCAATGCCCTCCGCTTACAGGCGGGCCACGCCGGTCTCGCGGGCAGCCTTTGCCACGGCGTTTGCCACGGCTTCGGCCACGCGGGGGTCAAAGGCACCGGGGATGATGTTCTCCTCGCTGCGGTCGTCGTCGGTGATGAGGTCGGCGATGGCGTAGGCGGCGGCCAGCTTCATCTGGTCGTTGATGTCGCGGGCGCGGACGCTCAATGCGCCCTTGAACAGGCCCGGGAAGCACAGCACGTTGTTGACCTGATTCGGGAAGTCGCTGCGGCCGGTGGCCATCACGCGCACACCGCCTGCCTTGGCTTCGTCCGGCATGATCTCCGGGGTGGGGTTCGCCATGGCAAAGACGATGGCGTCCTTATTCATGGTCTTGCACAGCTCGGTGGTCAGGATGCCGGGCTTGGAAACGCCGATGAACACGTCGGCGCCCTCGATGGCTTCCTTCAGGCCGCCCTTGATCTGGCGGGGGTTGGTCACTTCGCCCAGCCAGTTCTTATGGGCCTCGGCGCTGTTGCAGCCCTTGTACAGGGTACCGAACTGGTCCACGGCAATGATATCCTTTGCACCGGCGGTCATGAGCATCTTGATGATGGCGGTACCGGCGGCACCGGGGCCGTTCAGCACGATGTGCACATCCTCCATCTTCTTGCCCACCACGCGCAGGGCGTTGATGAGGGCAGCGGTGACGACGATGGCAGTGCCGTGCTGGTCATCGTGGAACACGGGGATGTCCAGTTCCCGCTCCAGCGTCTCCTCGATCTCAAAGCACTCCGGGCTCTTGATGTCCTCGAGATTGATGCCGCCGAAGGTGGGGGCAATGGCCTTGCAGGCCGCAATGACGCTGGCTGCGTCGTGGGCGTCGATGCTGATGGGGAAGGCGTCCACGCCGCCGAACTCCTTGAACAGCACGGCCTTGCCTTCCATCACGGGCAGACCGGCTTCCGGGCCGATATCGCCCAGGCCCAGCACGGCAGTGCCGTTGGAGACCACGGCCACCATGTTGCCCTTGAAGGTGTACTTATACACATCGTCGGGGTTCGCCTTGATCTTGCGGCAGGGCTCGGCCACGCCGGGGGTGTAGGCGGTGGACAGGTCGTCGCGGGTCTTGACCTCCACCTTGCTGGTGATGCCCACCTTGCCCTTGTGGGTCTCGTGCATTTCCAGGGCTGCTTTATTGTAATCCATTGTGTTGTCCTCCAATTCCACAAAAAGCCTTCCCCCTCGGGAAAGACTCTCCCCGGCTGGGGAGAGATGCCGCGTAAGCGGCAAAGAGGGGGACGGGTGCTGAACGAAGTGAAGCGGATGAGGGGAATGTCCCAATTGCTTTCGTTCCCCAAGAGCGAATACGGAAGATAACTTCCCCTCATCCGTCATTGCTGACGCAATGCCCCCTTCCCCCAAAGGGGAAGGCTTACATAGTTTTATTGTAACAGAACCGCCGGGGCATTTCCACCGGTTTCGACGCTTTTGCAGCACAAAACCGGGCAAAAGTGATACAAAGCCGCCGCAGGATTTGTGGAAATTTTGCAAAGAGCTTTCTTTTTGCCGCTCGAGCGTTTATAATGGAACGGTATCATTTGCTTTTCCGGCCCTTTGCGGGCCGCTGCAACAGGAGGTTATTCGTTTGAACAGCACCACTCGCAAGATCCTTTGCATCCTGTGCGCCATTGCGGCGGCAGCGTGCGTTATTCTCGCCTGCTTTACCCTGAGCAAAAAGAAGCAGACCACCGAGGAAGCCGCATCTTCGGCCGCAGCCGCAGTCTCGCGCTTCGGCTCTGTGGCCGACTTTGACTACGAGAACTTCAACTACAGCGACGATCTGGATGAGAACGGCCGCTGGACCGCCATCCAGAACACCGCCGACTACATCACCCTGCCCGCCGACTACAACGCCATTTCCATCAGCGAGGCCGACCTGACTCCCGCTGAGGACGATATCCAGTTCCAGATCTCCACCCTGCTCAGCCGCTACACCACCACCCAGGAAGTCACCGGCCGTGCCGCCCAGAGCGGCGACATTGCCAACATTGATTACTCCGGCACGGTGGACGGCGTGGCCTTTACCGGCGGCACCGCCGAGGGCTATGACCTGACGCTGGGCAGCGGCAGCTTCATCGACGGCTTTGAAGACCAGATCATCGGCCACAATGTGGGCGACACCTTTGACGTGACCGTCACCTTCCCGGATGGCTACGGCGACTCCACCGACGCCGAGGGCAACACCATTACCCTCAGCGGCAAAGAGGCCGTGTTCAGCGTGACCCTGAACGCCCTGTCCGTGAGCGTCACCCCGGAGCTGACCGACGAATGGGTGGACTCCAACTTTGGCACCACCGACGGCCTGCACACCGCCGACGACCTGCACAGCTACTTTAGCAGTGCGCTGTATGCCGACAACTACGAGAACGCCATCGTGGACTACCTGATGGAGAACTCGGAGTTCAAGGCCGTTCCTTCCGTCCTGACCAGCTACTACATCCGCATGTTCCTGAGCTACTACAACCAGTATGCTTCCCGCTACGGCATGGACCTCGACGCCTTTGCCCAGACCCAGGGCTACACCGACGCCGACGCCATGCTGGCCGCTTCGGACTCCTACTTTGAGCATCTGGCAAAGCAGGACCTGATCTTCCAGGCCGTGGCCGATGCCGAGAACATCACCCCCACCCAGGAGCAGATCGACGCTGCCGACGCTGAGTACGCCGACACCTACGGCCAGAACCGCGCCTGCCTGAACGCCCTGCAGTCCTGTGTGCTGGACTGGCTGGAAGACCACGCTACTGTGTCCTGAAAAACAATTTAGAATAGCCGACGCGTACGCTTTGGCTATTTTAGCGGAAATATTTTTATAAATTTTGAGAACCAGAAAATCTGCGGATTTTCTGGTTCTCATTTTTCACAGCAGGGGTCAGAACCTTTGGATGCTGCTTTTCTTTACTGTTTCTTCTTCCCGCCGTTCCCCTTCCAGAGCAGCCAGGCGTAAAGATAATCCATCCCCAGGATGGCGATGCACCACAGCACCGTGAACGACAGGATGGCCGCCAGCGGGTTGAGCAGGTGGTGGTAGAGCATGGAGCTGGTGCAGAGCATGATGTACCAGCCGTTGCCGTCCTCATACATGGGCCCCAGCACGAAGATGACCGTGAGCAATGTCATGGTCAGGCAGCAGGCGGCAATGTACTTGAGGGTGCGCAGTCAGCGGGGCAGCTCTTTGCCCGTAAAGATACACACCAGCTGTGCCGCCGCCACCAGCGCGCAGACGCAGGCCGCAAAGATGTTGGAGTCCTCGATGTAAAAGAGGAACATCTGCTCTTTGCCCCAGTCCCAGCTCATGGGCAGGGCAATGGGCTCTGCGCACACGATGAACAGGTTCAAAGCGATGGAGAGCACGCGGCAGGCAGTGTCAGCGAATTTTTTCATGATATCTTTCCTATTACAAAACCCTCTCCGCCAATGCCTTTCGGCATTGCCAGCTTCTCCGAAAGGGGGAGGCCTTCGCCAAACCGAGAATTTCATCTCAGTGCTGAAGCCTCGCCCCTCGGGAGAGGTGGCAGCGCGCAAGCGCTGACGGAGAGGGTTCTTTTTACTTTGCGGTGTTGATGAAGCTGCGGTTATCCCACAGGTACTTGATGCCGGAGATAGCGGTGACGGCAGCCACCAGCCAGCACAGCACGATGGAAATGCTCAACACGATGATCTGCCGGGCGGCCTGCTCCACGCCGGTGGCCGACATGGTGGCAAAGGACAGACCAAAGAAATAGAAGATGATGCTCAGCATCTGCAGTACGGTCTTCACCTTGCCCCACATGTTGGCGGCAATGACCTTGCCGTCCTTGGCGCTGGCGGCTACCATGCGCAGGCCGGACACTGCGAACTCGCGGGCCAGGATGATGCACAGCACCACCGGGCTGCACACGCCGTCCCGCATCATGTAGATGAAGGCAACGGTGGTGAGCAGCTTGTCGGCCAGCGGGTCGGCAAACTTGCCGAAGTCGGTCACCATGTGCCACTTGCGGGCCAGATGGCCGTCCAGAAAATCGGTGAAGCTGGCGATGGCAAAAATGATGCCCGCGATCAGGTAATACACCGGCTGGAAGGTGCCGTCTGCGCTGCCGCTCACCGTGGTGAGGGAGACGAAGATCATGAACACCGGCACCAGAATGATGCGGGTCAGGGTGAGTTTATTGGGTAGATTCATACAGATTCCTCCAATTCGTTATTTTGCGACAGTACCATACAGATCGTAGAGGTCGCTGTCGTCCACCAGCACATCGTAGAACTGGCCGGGGTACAGCGGTTCCTCGCTGGAAACACACACGTTGCCGTCCACCTCGGGCGCATCGCCCATGGTGCGGCACAGGTACAGGCCGCTCTCCTCGTCGATGCCGTCACAGAGCACGCGGACGGTCTGGCCCACCTTTTCGGCCTGCTTCTGGGCCATGATGCCGGTCTGGATCTGCATCACCAGCTCAGCGCG
>ERZ825670.2392-NODE-2392-length-17820-cov-4.385027_pt1 | contig 17820 bp, 13 predicted proteins | sample MGYA00519929_ERZ825670 | MGnify/ENA primary metagenome ERZ825670 (study PRJEB31778, sample SAMEA3449207) | human gut metagenome | biome: human gut; feature: human-associated habitat; material: faeces | place: United Kingdom | collected 2010/2012 ...
CCTAATCCCCTAGGCCTAGCGGAGCGCGTGCCCCGCCGCAGCGGTGGAAGGAGTAAACGCGAACGGTGGAAGGCGTTCCAACCATTTCCGTTGATTTCCTGTTTTCTGTGAGAAGACAGTTGAATCTTGTTTCTGTTTTTTGCCCGACAGGGGAGAGGAGGATAGGGGCATCCATCGGTTACGCTCCGCGGCGCAGAGGATCGACAGGCCGCTGGGCGAACGAATCCGAACATACGAGGGAGGAATAATTTTATGACCGGTATTCCGTTGATTATCGCCTTTTTCATCATGGTTGTCGTGATGATCGTCGCCATTTCGAAATTTAAGATTCATCCGTTCCTGTCCATCATGGGCGTGTCGCTGATTCTGGCGCTGCTGGCGCTGCCGCTGGCCAAGGTGCCGGGCACCATCGGCGCGGGCTTCTCGGGCACGTTCTCCTCGCTGGGCATCGTCATCATTCTGGGCGCAATGATCGGCTTCTTCCTGGAAAAGACCGGCGCCGCGCTCACCATGGCCGACTGGGTCATCCGCCGCGTGGGCGACAAGAACCCGGAATTGGCCATCCTGCTGATGGGCTGGATCGTCTCCATTCCCGTGTTCTGCGACTCCGGCTACGTCATCCTCAACCCGATTCGCAAGGCCATCGTCAAAAAGACCGGCGTTTCCGCCGTCGCGATGGCGGTCGCGCTGAGCGCCGGCCTGTATACCTCGCATGTGTTCATCCCGCCGACACCGGGCCCGATCGCCGCGGCGCAGTCGCTGGGGCTTGAAAGCCACATGCTGATGGTCATTCTGGTGGGCTTCCTGGTCTCCATCCCGTCTCTGGCGGCGGGCTACTTCTACGCGCGCTACATCGGCAAGAAGGTTCACGCGGCCGATGAGGACAGCAGCGAGACGACCAAGAGCTATGACGAGCTGAAGGCCGAGTTCGGCCAGCTTCCGGGCGCGGGCATCTCCTTCGCGCCGATCGTCATGCCGATCATCCTGATGGCCGTCAAGTCCATCGTGGATATGGCCAAGTGGACGGGGCTCTTCGCGCAGATTCTCCAGTTCCTCGGCACGCCGATGATCGCGCTGACCGTCGGTCTGATCATCTCCGTCGCGACGCTGTTCTCGGCGGGCAAGGGCAAGGAATTCTACGCGCTGGCGGATGAGACGCTGCGCACCGTCGGCCCGATCCTGTTCGTCACCGCCGCGGGCGGCGTGCTGGGCAAGGTCATCTCCGAGGCGGGCATCGTCACCTACATCACCGAGCATGCGTCCTTCCTGTCCAACGTCGGCATCTTCTTCCCGTTCATCATCGCGGCCATCCTCAAGACGGCGCAGGGCTCGTCCACCGTGGCCATCACGACGACGGCGGGCATTCTGGGTCTGTACTCGGCGGAAGGCTCCCTGATGAGCGCGCTGGGGCTGACCTCTCCGTTCGCCGCCGCGCTGACCGTCATGGCCATCGGCGCGGGCGCGATGACCGTTTCCCACGCCAACGATTCCTATTTCTGGGTCGTCACCAACTTCGGCGGCATGAAGGCCGAGGACGGCTACAAAACCCAGACGATGTGCACCCTGCTGATGGGTCTCGCCAGCATCGTGTTCATCTGGATCATCTCGCTGTTCTTCCACTAAAAACGCTTCTATCTGCAACATAAGGCGGGATGGGATGCTGTCCATCCCGCTTTTTCATCCTGCTTTCAACCCAATACAAGGAGGTCGTCATGCATATGACGGAAGATGCAAAACGCATCATCGACGATTCGATTCGGGCGGTTCTGCCCGACGCCGCCGTTTACCGCGCGCTGGAAGGGCGGCGTTTTGACCGCCCCGTTACCGTGATCGCCATCGGAAAGGCCGCGTGGCGCATGGCGAACGCGGCGGCAAAGGCGCTGGGGGAGAACCTCCGCGAGGGCATTGTCATCACCAAATACGGCCACAGCGAGGGCGATATCCCGCGCATGACCATCTACGAGGCCGCCCACCCGATTCCGGACGAGGCAGGCGTGGCGGCGACGCGGGCGGCGCTGGCGCTGGCGGATCGCATGACCGCGCAGGACGAGGTGATTTTCCTGGTCTCCGGCGGCGGCTCGGCGCTCTTTGAGCAGCCGCTTGAAGGCGTGACGCTGGACGACTGCGCGGAGATCACGCGGCAGCTTCTGGCCTGCGGCGCGGATATTGTGCAGATCAACACCATCCGCAAGCATCTTTCCGCCGTCAAGGGCGGCCGCTTTGCCCAGCGCTGCGCGCCCGCGCATGTGCTGGCCATCGTGCTCAGCGACGTGCTCGGCGATTCGCTGGATTCCATCGCCTCCGGGCCGTGCTATCCGGATCGCTCCACCTGCCGGGACGTCGAGCAGCTCGTCGAGCGCTATCATCTGGTCATCCCGCCGAACGTCCTGCCCGCGCTGCAAACGGAAACGCCCAAGCAGCTTCATAACGTGGAGACGCAGATCACCGGCAACGTCCGCGCCCTCTGCGACGCGGCGAAGGCCTCGGCCGAGGCGCTGGGCTATCGCACGCTGACGCTGACGACGACGCTTAACTGCGAGGCGCGGGAAGCGGGCGCGATGCTTGCGTCCGTCGCGCGGGAAATCCGCCAGAGCGGCCAGCCGCTCGGCGCGCCCTGCGCCGTGATCCTCGGCGGCGAAACCGTCGTGCATCTGCGCGGCAAGGGCAAGGGCGGGCGCAATCAGGAGCTGGCCGTCGCCGCCGCGGCGGGGATCGACGGCCTGCCGAACACCCTGATTTTCTCCGTCGGCTCGGACGGTACGGACGGCCCGACCGACGCGGCGGGCGGCCTTGTGACCGGCGAATTTGCCGCGCGCTGCCGCGAAAAGGGGCTTTCCATCGAAAAGACGCTGGCCGATAACGACGCTTACAACCTTCTGCACCAAACGGACGACCTGATCGTCACAGGCCCCACGGGCACCAACGTGTGCGACCTGACCATGCTGCTGGTGAAGTGACGGGCGCGGAAAGCGGCTGAAACCGCGAGAAAAACAGAAAAAAACAGCAAGACTTCGTGAAACGTGAATTTCGCGAAGTCTTGTCTGCGTTATGGATTTAGAACCGGGCGGAGGCGGTTATTTCAGCTCTCCGCGCTTTTCCTGCGCCCAATGATCGACAATGACGCTGGGCGCATAGACGAAAATCATATGCATGTCCTCGCTGCCGGTGTTTACGAGCGCATGCTTCTTCATGGAGGGAATAAACACGCAGTCGCCAGGGCCGATGGCCTGCGTTTCTCCGTCTACCGTCATCCGACCCGTGCCTTTGATGATCGTGTAGGATTCGACCGTTTCGTGCTCGTGCTCGGGAATTTTGCCGTTCGGGTCAATGACCACATAGCCCTGACAAAACTTGTCCCCCGTTATCGCCCCGTTCTGGCCGATGACGACGCGCGTGCGCCGGCCGGCCGGGAATCGCGTTCCTTCCAGATCAAAAATGTGAACCTTTTCCATGGTTATTCTCCTTCCGGCTCGGCGTTCTCGATTCGCCTGACGGATTGCCGCTCAACCAGCTTCGCCTTATAATAGGTGATCGAGCCTTCGCCGAACTCGCGCGTGTTGATTTGATACATCAGGTTATTGAAAATCACCTTCAGGGTATCGTAGGTGGCATGGCGTATGGTCGTCAGCGGAGGCGCCATATACTTGGCCGTCGGAATGTCGTCAAAGCCCATCACGGAAACATCATCCGGGATGTGCAGGCCGCAATCCAAGATGCCCCGATAGACGCCGAAGGCCATGTTGTCGTTGAACATAAAGACGGCGGTTGGCCTGTCCGGCAGATTCATCAGCCGGACGGTTTTTTCATAGATGTCGTCTTCATCAAGATCCCGCTGAATAAACGGCTTATAATCCGTCACGCCGGCGTCTTCAAAGGCTTTTTCGCAGCCGCGCAGCCGCTCGACGTTGTACTGCCGATGCGTATTATTCATGTAGAGGGCAATCTTTCGATGTCCCATATTCAGCAGATAGCGGATGGCGATGTTTGTCGCCTCTTCGTTGCAGATGTTGATGCAGGGCGCGTTGATATCAAAGGTGCGGTTGATGATGACCATGGCGATTCGCTCGGCGTATTCCCGAACAAATTCGACGTCTTCCGTGGACGGAACGTACAGAATACCGTCTACGCACAGGCGCTGAAGCGTTTCAAAATAATTTTTTTCCCGCTTTGCGTCGCCCTGCGCGTCGCAAAGAATAATGGAATACCCGGCTTCCATGGCCAAATCTTCAAGCGTTTTGACAATCTGCGGATAATAGGGGTTGACGATGTCCGGAATAATCAGGCCAATCAGGCGCGCACTGCCGGATTTGAGCATCTGCGCCGTCATGTTCGGCTTATAATTCAGTTTTTTAACCGCCTGAAGCACCTTTTGGCGGGTTTCGGGCGAAACCTTCGCGCTGCCGGTCATCGTTCTGGATACCGTGCTGAGCGATACGCCGCAATACTCGGCTACATCTTTGATTCCAGCCATGTCATCTTCCCCCGTTCGATCCGCCTTCAGCGACGATGAAACGTATCGCCTTCCCTGTATTTTTTCCATGCCGTTTCAAACCATTGATCGCTGTCCGGAAGCCCCCGAACCGGCCGCCACGTTACGCGGCACGATTCCGTTTTTCGATCATAGACGATTTCCTGAAGGCGCGCGGTATCCGTCTGTTTTGTGACGTTTCGAAAACACTCCGCCACCCCTTCGTGCGGCAAGGTACCATTTTTATTATACACTAAATAGGAATTTCTGGAAACACCTATTTGCCTTATATAGTCGTCAATCGCGCTCAGGTATACGAACTGGGCGATCAAAAGCTCCCGCAGGCGGAAAAAATCCGGCAGCCTGCGCTTGTCCGTCAGCCCGTGCGCCCGGCTCAGGCGGCTTTGCTGCGCCCTGTTTTCGCGCAGCGCCGTTTCGACGCCCTCCTGAGAACGGATGAACGCCCCGTATTGGGTCATTCGGCGGCGAAGCGCTTCTGTTTCCTGCTTCACGTCGATCGGCTGCTGACAGCCGGTTTCCTCGATGAGCCGCTGGATTTCGCCGATGGCCTCGGCCTGTTCGCAGAGAAACGCTTCCCGTTCGGGCACGGACGGCGCGTCATGGTGCACGATATACTGCGCGGCGCGGAGGCCGCCGACCTGACCGGCGTTCAGCGCCGTTCCGCCCGGCCGATACACGCCGTGGCTGCCGTTCACCTCGCCGATGGGGAACAGGCGGTTGATTTCGCTCTCCCACCATTCGTTTCCGGCGACGCCGCCGTTATTGTGCTGCGCGCAGATGGAGACCGCGATTTTCTCTTTGGACAGATCAATGCCATGATCCAGATAGGTTTGAATCGACGGCGGATTCATTCTGGCCAGCCGCTTGAACGGCGTTTCCAGCAGCGCGCCGCAGTTTTCCAGATAGCGCCTCGCTTCCTCCGACAAACCGGAAAAATCGGGCTTTCCGTCTTTTTCCAGCGCCGCCGAATTTCGCGTAAAATCCAGATAGACGCGGCGGCCGCGGATGATTTCCTCCTGATAAATCAGGATGTCAATGAAGGAAGAACCCTCTCCCCCGGCCTTTCTGGGGTCGAACGGCCATTGATAGCCCTTGAGGAAGATCGCGTTGAGCATGTTCTGCGGCGTGCTGAACGCATCCAGCAGAAATTCACGCTCGTCCTCGCCGCGCGCATCCACCGATACATAGCGCGGAAGGCACTGCTGGAACGAGCCGGAAAGATTCCAGCGGAATTTGGTCGAAGCGACGCCGTATTGGGATTCCGTCAGATTTTTCCCCTTCGCGCCCGCTTCGAACAGAAGCCCCGTCGCGCCGCTGTGCGCGTAGGGATATACGCTGGCCTGATACATGCCCGCTTCGCCGCCCGTGGCCCAGACCACGTTCGCGGCCGCAAAGACGACGAGCTGCGCATCCTCCGGCGCGGAAAGATCGAGCGCAATCACGCCCGCCGCCGCCGCTTCCCCGTTTTCCCTGCGGGTCAGCAGGCGTACCGCCAGATGGCGATCCCAGACGGGGATCTTCGCCTCCGTCACCCGCTTTTCGAGCGCTTCCGTCATGTATTTGGACGTGTACGGCCCGGCCGACGTCCCGCGGTTGATGGGATCGTGATCCGTTTTATAGCCGATGTATTCGCCGCTTTCATTGATCGGGAACGGAACCCCAAGCTCGACCAGATGGAAGAAGGAACGAATGGAATTGGCCGCTTCCGCCAGCGCGATATCGCCGTCCACACAGCCGCCCTCAAACAGCGTAGCGGCCATTTGGCGCACGCTGTCCTGAACCTCTCCGCCCAAAGAAAGCTTGTAATAGGTCTGTTTATCCGATCCCGTATTTCGGGAAGTGCCCATGCGCATCCCTTCGGTTATGATAGCGATGTCCGTCTGCCCCATTTCGTGCAGGCGAAGCGCCGCATTCAGCCCCGCCGCGCCGCTTCCGACGACGATCGTGTGATACCGCCTGAAAACGACGCTCTTTTCTGCCTTCTTTTCTTCCATATCCTCACCATTTACAGGCGGCGAATATGAAATCCGCCGTCTACATCTATGTAATTTCCCGTTGTATACGCGAAGTCGTCCGAGCAGAAGGCCCGAACCGCGCGCGCCACGTCTTCCGGCTGCCCCCACCGCGCGATGGGGAACGCGCCCGCCTCGATCAGGCGGTTGTATTTTTCCTGCACGGCGGCGGTCATGTCGGTTTGAATCACGCCTGGGCGAACCTCATAAACGCGGATGCCCTCGCCGGCCAGCCGATCAGCAAACAGCCGGGTCAGCATGGATATGCCCGCCTTGGACACGCAGTATTCGCCCCTGTTGACCGAAGAGACCTCCGCCGAGCAGGAAGAAATATTGACGATACTGCCGGGCGTCCTGGCCTGTATCATCCGGCGGGCCACCGCTTGGGTCATAAACATGTTGCCCTTTGTGTTGGTGCCCACGACGTAATCAAAGCTTTCCTCCGTCATTTGGAGCAAATCGCTGCGCTCCTTCGGCGCAACGCCTGCGTTGTTGACCAGCACGTCGATCCGGCCGTGCCGCGCCGCCACCTCGTCCACCACGCGGAGCCGATCTTCGGTGTTTGCGATATCGCCCGCGTGCCAGCTATACGAAACGCCCGCCTCGCGCAGCTTCTGCGTGCTCTGCGGATAGGCGGATTCCGGCTTGGTCGCCATGATGGCCACCGCATAGCCGGAGCGCCCCAGTTCAAGGGCGATGGCCAGCCCGATTCCCCGGCTTCCGCCGGTTACCAATGCCGTTTTCATAAGCGTCCCCCGTTTACTTCATCAGCAGATTCGGCAGCGCCATCGTCAGCTCCGGAATATAGGTGACCAGCAGCAGCACAACCAGCATCGGAACATACAGCGGCAGCGTCGCTTTGGAAACGCTCTCGATCTTGCGCCCCGCAATCGCGCAGCCCGTAAAGAGCGCCGTGCCGACCGGCGGCGTGCACAGGCCGATGCCGAGGTTGAGCATCATCACCACGCCGAACTGAACCGGATCCATGCCGAAGCTCTTGACCACCGGCAGCAGAATCGGCGTCATAATGAGCACCAGCGGCGTCAAATCCATAAAGCAGCCGAGCACGAGCAGGATGATGTTAATCAGCAGCAGGATGACGTATTTATTCGTGCTCACGCTGAGCAGGAAGTTGGTCGCAATCTGCGGCACGTTCAGGTACGTCATCATCCAGCCGAAGGCGCCCGCCGCCGCGATCAGGCCGTAGATCATCGCAAGGGTTTTGACCGTTCGACCCAGAATGGCCGGAATATCCTTGAGCGTCATCTGACGGTACACGAACAGGCCGATGAACGCGCAGTACAGGCAGGCAATCGCCGCGGATTCCGTCGTCGTGAAGACACCGGCGGAAACGCCGCCGATGACGATGACCATTGCCAGCATGGCCAGCACCGTATCTTTGGTCACGGCCAGCGCTTCCTTCAGCGGAAGCTTTTTCCCCTTGCCGTAACTTTTCTTCTTGGAGATGAAGTAGCAGCAGATCATCAGGCTCACGCCCAGCAGAATGCCCGGCACATATCCCGCGCAGAACAGCTTGCCGACCGATACGCCGCCCGCAACCATGGCATAGAGCACCATGTTGTGCGACGGCGGAATAATCAACCCCTGACAGGCGCTCGTCACCGTGACAGCCGTTGAAAAATCGACGTCATAGCCCGCGTCCGTCATCATCGGGATTTCAATGACGCCCAGCGAGGAGACGTCCGCAATGGCGGAACCGGAAATGCCGCCGAAGAGCATCGAGGCCAGCACGTTGACATGCGCCAGACCACCCGTAAAACGGCCGACGCACACATCCGCAAATTTCAGCAGACGGCTCGAAATGCCGCCCTGCGCCATCAGCTCGCCCATCAGGATAAAGAACGGAATGGCCAGCAGGGTAAACGAATTGAGCTGCTTGCACATCTGCTGCACCATCGTCATAACCGGGATATCCAGATACAGCATGGCCAGGCTGGTGGAAATGACCATGGAAAACGTGATCGGGCATTTGATGACCAGCAGAAAAACGAAGGTCAGAAGCAAAATCGCAATGGCGATACCGTTCATGTTCAGGCTTCTCCTTTCTTTTGCGCGTCCGTTTCGTCTTCGATGCCCAGCATCTTCATCAGCACGAAATAGATCATCGTGACGCCCGCAACCGGAATCATCAGATACATCACGCAGGCCGGCCAGCGCGTGACCGTCATTTTAGAATGTGTCGTCGAAAGGATGAGGGCCGTGCCGTAATAGGTGAAAAACACGCCGACCAGCAGCAGCAGAATCTGGTTCAGGCGATTAAGCGCCTTCTGAACGGCTTTGGGAAACATGCTGAAGAACAGCTCCACCTTGATATGCAGCCCTTTGTCCACGCCGATGCTCAGCCCCAGAAAAGCCATCCAGATGGTCAGGAGCAGCGCGACTTCCTGATTCCAGCGGATATTGGATTTGAAAATGTTTCTGGCCACAACCTGTGCGCTGACAATGCCCACCACGGCGACAAGCGAGATCCGCGCGTAGCCGAATATGATTCTGTAAATCCACCTGTAAATCAATAGAAGCGTTTTTTTCAGCTTTTCCGTCATACGCGATTTCAACTCCTATTCCCTGTCAGAGAAAAAGGACGGAGCGGATACGCAATTCCGCTCCGTCCTCTCCATGTTTTTTTATTCGGCCGCGGCCTGAATCTGATCAACCAGGTCGGTGTACTTGCCGCCTTCGTAGCTGTACCAGATCGGCGTGCAGGCGTCGCGGAATTCAGCCGCTTCCTCGTCGGTCGGGGTGTAGATTTCAACCTTGCCCGTGTCCAGCAGCTTCTGCTCGTTTTCCTTCTCCGCGTTGGCCCAGAGCTCTTTCTGGTATTCCCAGGAATCCAGCGCGGTCTGGTCGATAATCGCAAGATCCTCTTCGCTCAGCTTTTCGCGGGTTTTCTGGCTCATAACCAGAATGTCGGCCGAACGGGTGTGGTCGTCCTTGATGTAATACGGAGCGACCTCATAGAAGGACATATCCAGATAATTGACGATGGAGTTCTCCGCCGCGTCGCAAACGCCGGTCTGCAGGGAGGAGTAGCACTCGGAATACGCGATGGCGATCGAGCTTGCGCCCAGCTTTTCAACCATGGACATCATCAGCTCGGATTCCTGCACGCGAACCAGCATGCCCTTCATATCCGCCGGGGAATGAATCGGCTTGGAGCTGAAGAAGCAGCGGGAGCCCGCGTCGTAATACGTCAGGCCGTAGAGACCGACATTCTTCATCGCGTCGCCGCGGAGGATGCCCATGCCGATTTCGCCGCCGTGCACCTTCCAGAAATGCTCCAGATCGGTGTAGATATACGGCATCATCAGCGCGTTGTAATCATCAACAAAGTTGGTCATCGTGGAAAGGTCGGCCTTGATGATATCCATGCCGCCATACTGCGCCTGCTCCAGACAGGAAACCGCGTCACCCAGCGTGCCGTTGTTGTACACCTGAATCTCGATTCGGCCGTTCGTGCGTTCCTTCACCTGCTCGGCGAACCACTCGCACGCCTGCGTCGTCACGTTGCCATCCGGCTGGTTGTTGGAGAGACGGAGGGTAATCGTATCGTCGGCCATCGCCGTGCCGAGCCCGAGCACCATCATCATAGACGCCGCAATGGCGATCATTCTTTTTTTCATGTTCTTCTTCCTTTCATTATCTTGCGGTATATCCGCCGTCCACCGGGATCATGGCGCCGGTGATATAATCAGAAGCCTGCGAGGCCAGAAAAACGGCAATGCCTTCAAAGTCGTCCGGATTGCCCCAGCGCCCCATGGGGATGCGCTCGTTGATCGGCCTGCTTTTTTCGGGATTGTTGTAAACCGCCCGAGTCAATCCAGTCAGGATGTAGCCCGGCGCCAGCGCGTTGACGCAAATGCCATACGGCGCCAGCTCGTTGGACAGCGCCCGCGTCAGGGAAAGCATGCCGCCCTTGGAACAGGTGTAGCCGCTGACGTCCACGCCGCCAAACGTCGAAAACAGAGAAGCCGTGTTGATGATTTTGCCACGGCAGCCCCTTTCCTTAAAATGGTTCGCTGCCTTTTGCGCCATCAGAAACGCGGATTTCAAATTGACGGCAATCACGCGGTCGAACACGTCTTCCGGATAGGTCAGCACGCTTTCGCGATGCTGCATGCCTGCGTTGTTAAACAGGATATCAATATGTTGATTTTCTTCAACAGCCAAATGCCATACTTCGTCGATCATGGCGCTGCTTGATAAATCTACACGGTAAAGCTGACATTCACCTCCGACCTCTTCCACTTTTTGCTTTGTTTCGGAAAGATCCGCGATGTCAAACGCCAGGATTTTTGCGCCCGCCTTAGCCAGCCCCACAGCGAGGCCCTGACCGATGCCGGTCGCGCACCCGGTAACCACCGCGTTCTTCCCTTCCAACGAAAACAGATTCGTCTTCTTTTCCTCCTTTCTCTGCACACAATGAAAGCGTTTTCCTTTGTTAATCGAATAATATCACATGAAAACGCTTTCATCAATACCGTTTGAATAAAAAGAGGCTGTTTTTTTTAACATTTTTTTCGTTTTCAAAAAAAGGCGGGATCATCCCGCCTAGCCCGCCTCAGACTGTAGACAAAAAGCTATTCTCCCCCTTCGGGGGGAGAATAGCTCAGACTGTCGAGAGGAAATCCCTCCCGGCGGGGGTTTTTGTTATTCCGCTGTCTGCGTCAGCGTTGCGCCGACGATGGCCTGCGTCCACGTCTGGTTTTCCGTCACGCGGTAGTTTTGCAGGCGGGTCGTGTAGAAATCAAAGTACACGTTGGAGTAAACCGGGATCGCGGGCAGAACCTCCGTCCAGCGCTCCTGGAAGGCGACCCACTTCTGGCAGTAGCTCAGCACGTCGCCCGGCTCCGTCTTGCGCATATCCACGGCGAGCTGGGCGAGCTTCTTATCGCGAATGCCCGTGCGGTTGACGGTCTTCACATAGGCCGCGTCCGTCGAGTACGTCGTGCTCGGGTCGAAGACGGTGCCGAAGTTCGTCGCAAGATAGATCATGTCGCAGTCGCGCGCCACGCGGCGGTAGTAGATATTCAGCAGCTCGTTCATCGGAACGGCCTTGACCGTCAGGCGGACGCCGATGGCCGCAAGGTTTTCCGTCAGCGTCGCGTTCAGCGCGTCGCCCACGGCGTTCCCCTCCGGATAAATCAGCGTCAGGTCGAGCGCGACGGTCTTGCCGTCAATCTTCTTGGCGCGGACGCCGTCCTTGCCGAGCCGCCATCCGTCCTGATCCAGCAGCTTGGCCGCCTGATCGAGGTCGAGCGGGTAATCCTTGAGCTTGTCGAGGGACAGCGCGTCCCACTGGGCGACGGTCTTCTCGTAGGCCGCGGCCTCCTTGGCGGTCGCGTTGGCCGGGAGATCGGCGACGGGCGGCTGAATCGTGCCCGCGGCGAGCTGATACATCCACTGGCCGATGCCGAAATAGCCGTTGGCCTTCAGACCGAAGTTGCCCGTGTAGGCCTTCACCAGCGCGTCGCGGTCGAAGCAGCTCGCAATCGCCTGACGAACCGCCTTGCTGGAGACCGTCTGGCGCTCGCAGCTAAAGCTGATCATGCTCAGGCCGCTGCGCGGGTAGTTCGCCACGGAGAACGGCTGATTCGCAGTGGATTGAATCCCCTTGCTGATCGTATCGGCGGCCACCATCTTGTTGAGCAGATCGACTTCGCCGCTGAGCAGCAGGTCGATGGCCTCGTCGTTGGCGACCGAGCGATAGACGATGGTTTCGATGGTCGGCTTTTCGCCTTCCTCGTTGCCCTTGTAATACGGGTTGATGGCAAAGCTGGCCGTGCCGCGCTGCGCGTCGTAGCTCGTCAGGGTGTACGGGCCGCTGACGACGGACGGGTGGCTCATGTAGCCGGTGGCCGCGTCCAGAATCGTCTTTTGAAGCAGCGCCGCGGTGAAAATCGCGGTGCCCGTGCCGCTGGCATTGACAATGCCCACGCCCTTTTCGGTATCGACCACCTTGCAGCCCGGCGCAAGGACGCTGATGGGATACGGGCTGTAATCAAACAGCGCCATCTCGTAGAAATACGGCTCGTAGGCCTTGCTGATCGTGATGGACATCTGCGTGTCACTCAGCAGGCGCACGCCGCGCAGGACGGACGATTTGCCGGACTGGTACGCATCCATCCCCAGAATCGCGCCGACGGCGGCGGACTGCCCGCCCAGCTTCGCCAGCTCCGGCGAGGCCGTCAGCAGGATGGAAAACGCGTAATCCTTCGCGGTGATCGCGCTCCCGTCGGAGAACTTCAAATCGCCGTAGAGGTCGAACGTGTATACGCGGTTATTCTGCGCGTCCCTGGAGACGGCCATGCCCGCGACCACGCTGTCGTTGATCTGGTACGTGCCGGTTTCGTTGTCCCAGCTCATCAGGTTATAGCCGTGCAGCAGCGCCCGAACGTCTATATCCGCGGTGTTGCTGCCGAACAAATCCGTGAAGAACGCGCCGCTCATCGCCGTTGTGCTGCCGACAACCAGTTGATTCCCCGCCGCCATCGCGACGCAGCCCGTCAACATCCACAGAGCGAGCAACAAGGTGAGGATTTTTTTCATGGCCTTCTTCCTCCTGTTGTTGTAGTACGGAGAGACCGCATCCGGCGGGCACAGCGCGCGCCGGATACGGTGAAAGGGTTACTCGAAGCAGTCGCCCACGTTCATGGTGATGTTGCCCAGGCCGAGCGGTACGCCGTAGTCATCCAGGTTCACGCCGTCGGCGGTGTAGATGACCGTCACCTTGATATCGCGGTTGTAGATCGTGCCGCTGACCACGGTTTCGGAGGCCGTGTAGCCCGCGATGACCGGGGACGTGATATCAAACGTTTCGCCGTTCTTCAGGCCGCCGCGGTTGTAGGAAGCCGCCGCGCGCTTGCCGTTCTGATAGACGTAGTTGATCGTCAGGTTGAACGTGCGCCGCGGTTCCGGCTTCGGCTTCTCGGTCACGGTCAGCGTGCCCACGGACAGCGCAATGCTGTAGTTGGCCGCGTTGAACGCGCCGGTCGTCGTATACTGGATGGTATTCGGGGTGCTGCCCACGTAGGTGATGGAGCCGGTCGCCTCCGCCTTCGCCAGTTCGCCCGGGACGAAGCCGTCGCCGGTGATCGTCACGGCCGGGCGGGTCAGCGCCGAGCCGTCATACGTCTTGGTCGCGGACTGCGAGGTGATGAGCACGCTGCGCTTATTGATAATCAGCTTGCCCGGAAGAATGGTGCGCGCGTACATCTCGGAAACATCCTTGTTGTTCGCATCGACAATCGTGATCTTTTCCGGGTCGAGGGTCAGTTCATAGCTTCCGGCGTTCACGCCGCTGCCAATCACCGCCGCGGAGAGCTTGTGGCCTTCCAGCAGCTTGCCGGACGTGATTTCCACATCCTTGCCGGTGATCGCCGCGCCGTTATAGGTCGCCGTCACGTCCTTCGGCTTGATGGTGATCGGGGCGAACGTCGGGGTTTCCACCTCGTCGCCGCCGTTCGGCTCTTTCTGCTCGTCGCTCTTCGGGTCTTTGATCTCGTCGCCCTTCGCCGTCGCCGTGTTCAGAACAGAGCCTTTCAGCACGTCCGCTTCGGTGACGACATATTCCGTGGTGAACGTCTGGGTTTCGCCAACGGCCAGCGTTTCAATGGTCGCGGTCAGCTTCGTCAGCGGGTCTTCGACCTTCACGTTCGTATACGGCACGTTGCCCGCGTTCTGAACCTTGATCGTGTAGGTGATCGTCTGCCCCAGCGCGGCCTTCTGCCCGTCCGGCACGTCGGAGGTCTTCGTCACGTTGAGCGTGGTATCCAGCTCAGCCGTGGTGACGGTATCTTTCGCCGTCCAGCTTCCGCCGCCCGTGAAGTCCGCCGTAACCGTGTTGTGGAAGACGCCCTCCAGAATGTCCGCCGAAGTGATCGTGTAGGTCGCCTCAGCCGTCACCGTCTCACCGGCAGGCACATCCTTAAACACGATGACGTTCTCGCCGTTGCTGAATTTGACGTTTGCCTTTTCGGTCAGCGTGATCGTCTTCGGCGTGTTGTAGATGTTCTTGACGGAGATCGTGAAGGTGACCGGCTCGCCCAGGTTGTAGCCAAGGTCCGTTTTGAGGTGGGTCTTGGTGACCACGTTCTCCGGCTTAACAGGATCGTCTCCCGTGCCGTCGGTGACGGTCAGCAGACCCGAAACGACCGCCGCAACGATGTAGTTACCCGTAGTATCGAGCTTTCCAACCGTATCTTCCGCAAACTCTGCCGGATATTCGCCGACAAGCGTTCCCGTCGCGCCAACGGTAATTCCATCGAATGTCAGACCTTTAACCGAGCAGTCATAGCCGGAAACGCTCTTCGGCGTTCCATCATAAGTTGCCGTGGCGCTGTTCGCTTCCAGCGTGACGTTCTTATAATAGTAGAAAGTGATTACGTTCTTGGTCGAATCCGCGTCAATTGTAATCGTCTTGGGATCAGTCGATACCGGCGTGTAGCCCTCGGCCTCGACGGGGTGTTCCGTCACCTCTGCCTCGAACGTCTGGTCGTTCACGGTCTTGGAATCTGCGACCTTCTCGGTCGTCCCGTTCCAGTAGTAGTTCACCGTGTAGCTCAGGTCGTTCCGCTTCGTGTAGTAGATGTTGATCACGTTCTCGCCGGTTCCAATCGTCAGCGTTTCCGGATCCACGCTGTCGTAGTTGTAGCCGCTGATATCAATCTTTTCGCTTGCAGACGTGATCGTATCCTCGTACGTCATCCCGCCCTGAACCTTCTGATCGTGGAGCACCTTGTTTGTGACCTTCTCAAGGTAGTTCACCTTAACATAAACATAAATGTTGTATGTTCCAGTATCCGGTTCCCACGACCATATGCTCTGCACAGAATTACTAATCTTTACCCCTTCCGCCAGCGCCCCCACCGGCAGCAGATTGACGAGCATCAGCGCCGTCATCAGAATGGATAAAAAGCGTTTTACTTTATCCCTCATTGTCTTATCCTCCTGTTTCATCTCGAAGCGGCATTACCCTTGCTTCCTGATACGATCAAAGCGAATCTGCGGCCAAACGGTGCGCCGCCTCAAGAAAAAGATTTCGGAAAAACGGGCGCGTCACTCCTGCGCGGCCTGCTCGGTCGGGAGCGTCTTCCAGCCGAAGACCTCGGCGCTCACGCGCCAATAGCATCCGGCGTTGCTCTCGTCGAGCTGGACGACCAGCGTATCTCCGGTCGCGCCGGAAACATCCGTCCACGTCGCGTCGTCCGTGGAGAACTGCCACTGGAGGGCATATTCGATGTTGTCAAACCCGATCAGGGTCGCGCGGAGGGTCATCACGTCCTCGTCATACTGGGGTTCGCCGATCACCACTTGCAGCGTGCTGAAATCAATCTCGGGGATTTCGGGTTCGGCGTCTTCCTCGGGCAGCTCGCCCTCTTCGGGGAGGGTGAAGTCTTCGTCGAGCTCGCCGTCTTCCTCGGGCTTCTCGGCGTTGGCGTCCTCGCCCTCAACGGGTTCTTCGGCGGTTTCGCCCATGTCGATGACGGTGCCGTCTTCCGTCTCGGTGACGGTCGGGCCGTCGCCGTCCGGAAGCTCGGCCGGGTCGCCGTCCATCTGATCGTCGATGAGGTTCTCGTCGTCCGCGGCGGGCTGCTCGTCCACGACGGGCTGCGCGGTACAGGTGTAGGTCACGGTCAGGCCGCGAACGTCCTTGTCGTAATCGGCCGCGTCGTCCGCGTCAACGGAATAGTAGATGACTTCCGCGCCGCGCTGGGTCGTCAGGTCGGCGAAGGTGTGCTGCCAGCCGTCCTTTTCGGCGATCTTCGCGGAATAGGTCTGGCCGTCGGAGCCGCTGAGGGTGACGGCGAGGGTCGTCGGGCGCAGGCCGAGGGCGTTGTCCTCGTCCTCCCACTCGATGCGCACGGTGATGTTTTCCTTCTTCACCTCGTCGGCGGCGGGCGCTTCTACGGCCGGCTGCTCAACCTTGGTGACGGGGACGGTCGGCTGCTCGACGGGCTTCTCCTCCGGCTTGGGTTCTTCGGTCTGGGATTCTTCGGCCTTCGGTTCTTCGGCCTTGATTTCTTCTTCCTTCTTGGTTTCGTCGGCCTGGATGTCTTCGGTCTTCTGTTCGGCCGGTTCCTCGATCTTCTGCTCCGGCGCTTCGGCCTTCGGTTCTTCCTTCTTCGGCTCCTCGGCCTTCGGCGCTTCCGGCGCGGGCTCTTCCTTCGGCTCTTCCTTCGGCGCTTCCGGCGCGGGCTCGGCCTTCGGCTCTTCCTTCGGCGCGGGCGCGGGCTCGGCTTTCGGTTCTTCCTTCACAGGCGCGGGCGCGGGCTCCGGCTCCTTCACGGGTTCCGGCGCTTCCTCCTTCGGAGGTTCTTCCTGAGTCTGCTGCTCGACCACCTCGACGATTTCGGTGTTCTCGTCCGTCTGCGTGTCCTCGGCAAAGCCGGTCACGCCGCAAGAGACGCACAGCGCCGCCGCGAGCATCAGCGCCACAACCTTGTTCCAACTGTTTTTCATCTTGAAAAACCTCCTTCAGATTGGTTTCGATCTATCGTTTAACGTCCTGCGCGGCCTTTCCGGGCGGCGCTTTATCGTCATGGGGAAACGAAATTGTTTCGCGCCCGTCACATTTGCGTGCTCCGGCGGCGCGGCCTCCGTCCGTCCTTTTTCTGCGTTTGATGGGGATGATCCGGGCAGAACATGTTGTTTTCCGTTTGAAAAAGCGCGCATCCGCGCGGCTTCCCGCGAAAAATCGTTCATTTTTTCAGTTACACATGATGCGTCGTTATTTTACGTTTTCGCGCCCGCTTTCCGGGTTTTCGTCACATTTCTGTAACACTTATTTTCGGGACACATTGTCCTCTTCCCCGCCACTTTTTTCCAATTATAGAACAGCATTTCGAATTTGTGAATCCTCCAAATAACATTCAAAACGGTTTTTTTACTCCGGTTTCACATTTTTTTAGCAAAATCCGGAAACTAACCGTTTTTTCGCGTAACCCTCACACCCCGATTATACCACAATCTGTCCGTCTGCGGATGGACGCGGACAGGTCATTTGTGCCGAAAACCCGCCGTTCGGCCTGTTCGGCCTGCCCACTCCAATTCTTCGGAAACAAAAAAAATCATATGCCCGACGCACGCGGCGCATGTCGGGCATATGATTGGGGATTTGGTTCAATCTTTCCCCGCTCCCCCAGACCTCCCTCATCGAGGGAGGGGGACCGCCCGCAGGCGGTGGAAGGAGTTCGTTTCCCTTACGAGGTTACGGAAAACGGGGGAATCATCGTCTGCGGACGATGGCACGCGCTCCGCTAGGCCTAGGGGATTAGGGGGAGATTTCGATTTCTCCCCCTT
>ERZ825670.2399-NODE-2399-length-17770-cov-4.148462_pt1 | contig 17770 bp, 9 predicted proteins | sample MGYA00519929_ERZ825670 | MGnify/ENA primary metagenome ERZ825670 (study PRJEB31778, sample SAMEA3449207) | human gut metagenome | biome: human gut; feature: human-associated habitat; material: faeces | place: United Kingdom | collected 2010/2012 ...
CAACCACGCTCAGGCCGCCAAGGTGCCGATCGTCGTGGCCGTCAACAAGATCGATAAGCCGGGCGCGAACCCGGAGAAGGTCCGTGGCCAGCTCACCGAGTTCGGCCTCGTGCCGGAGGAGTACGGCGGCGACACCATGTTCGTCGACATTTCCGCCAAGCAGGGCACCAATGTCGACAAGCTGCTCGAAGCCGTGCTGCTCACGGCCGACGCCGACCTCGACCTGCGTGCGAACCCGGATATGGACGCCCGAGGCGCCACCGTCGAAGCCCGACTCGACAAGGGCCGCGGCGCTGTGGCGACCGTGCTCGTGCAGCAGGGCACCCTGCGCATCGGCGACGCCATCGTCGCCGGCACCTCGTACGGTCGCGTGCGCGCCATGCTCGACGAGAACGGCAACCACATGAAGGAAGCCACCCCGTCCACGCCCGTGCAGGTGCTGGGTCTGACGTCCGTGCCGACCGCCGGCGATCTCTTCCTGGTCGCATCCGACGACCGCACCGCCCGCCAGATCGCCGAGAAGCGCCAGGCCACCGAACGCGCCGCGCAGCTCGCGAAGCGCCGCAAGATCGTCTCGCTCGAAAGCCTCAAGGAGCAGTTCGCCAAGTCCGAGGTGGACATGCTCAACATCGTCATCAAGGGCGACTCCTCCGGTTCCGTCGAGGCGCTGGAAGACTCCCTGATGAAGATCGAGGTGTCCGACGAGGTCGGCATCCAGGTCATCCACCGCGGCGTCGGCGCGATCACCCAGAACGACGTCAACCTCGCGACCGTCGACAAGGCCGTCATCATCGGCTTCAACGTGCGCCCGAACCGTCAGGTGGCGGATCTGGCCGACCGTGAAGGCGTCGAGATCAAGTACTACTCGATCATCTACAAGGCGATCGAAGACATCGAGGCCGCCCTCAAGGGCATGCTCAAGCCGGAATACGAGGAGGTCGTCACCTCCCACTCCGAGATCCGCGAGATCTTCCGCTCCTCCAAGTTCGGCAACATCGCCGGCGTCATGGTGCAGGACGGCGAGGTCAAGCGCGGTACGAAGTGCCGTATCCTGCGCAACGGCGTCGCCACGGTCAACGACCTGGAGATCTCCTCGCTGCGTCGTTTCAAGGACGACGTGCAGTCGGTCAAGGAAGGTTACGAGGCCGGTATCAACCTCGGCACTTTCAACGACATCGAGCTCGGCGACATTATCGAGACCTTCGAGATGCAGGAAGTCGAGCGCAAGTAAGGCGCATATATACATGGGCGGCGGGCGCTTTCGGGTGTCCGCCGCTTTTTCGCGGACGGGCGCAGCGAACCATTCTCATTACGGTTCGTGCGCCCCCCCCCGTTTTTCGCCAATGAACAGTATTCGCTGCTGATGGCCGGAACTCCGGGCTTTTCGGTTTTGTTCGATTGTGCGCTAATGTGCGCAATCCCCGCATGTTTCTTATTGAGAACGATTCGCTGTGAGCCTTCGAGTAGGGGATGTGCGAATATGATACGAGTGATATTGTCAGCGGTTCGCCGCGCAATCGAGGAAAAGGATTTTTATGGCAGGAACGAACCCGCGCGCCGCACGAGTCGCGGCGCTGATCCAACGGGTGATCGCGTCGTCGATGGAAGCTCAGCTGCACGACAAGCGGCTTGCGAGCGTGACCATCACCGATGTGCGCGTCACCAATGACTTGCAGATCGCCAAGGTGTACTGGACTCAGCTTGGGCATGATGGGCGCGAGCAGGGGGAGCGCAAGCGCGCCAAGCAGGCGCTCGATCAGGCGAAAGGGCGGCTGCGTTCGCTGGTCGGCTCCAAAGCCGGCCTGCGACTGACCCCGCAGCTGCAGTTCATCTATGACGAGGTGCCGAGCGAGGCGCATGAGATCGAGGATATCCTGGCTGTCGCGCACAAGCGTGACGAGGAGATCGCCAAGGCGCGCGAGACCGCGCAGTACGCGGGCGACGCCGACCCGTACAAGCATCCTGAAGAGCGCGATGACGACGAGTTTGACGATGACGACGAGTACGACGAGTACGCGGACGACCTCGACGATGACGACGTCGAAGGCAACGGCATCGGCGTCGAGACCCTGGAAGATGACGCCGAGAACGCGGCGGACGAGGCAACGGGCGACCGCTGAGCCTCATATCAGCGGTTCTGCGAGACGGGAGAGAATTCACTGATGGGGACCGTACCCGAAGCCTCGAGCGGCGAGCAGGCTCCGATCGTGGCTACGCAAGCCGCGCCTGTGGCTGGCTCCGCCGCGCCGGCGACTCCTACGTCGGGATTGTTGGTCGTGGACAAGCCGCGTGGCGTCACCAGTCATGACATCGTCGCGGCTGCGCGCGGCGCATTGCATATGAAAAAGGTGGGGCACGCCGGCACCCTCGACCCGATGGCCACCGGCGTGCTGGTCGTCGGATTCGGCAACGCCACGCGGTTGCTGAACCATATCGTCGAACACGACAAGACCTATGAGGCGACGATTCGCCTCGGCCAGTCCACCACCACCGACGATGCCGATGGCGAACTGCTGTCGGCTACCTCGCCCGAGCGTTGGCAAGAGCTGCTGGCATTGCCGGTCGCCGGTGGGCCTCAGTCGGCTGGCGAGAATGGGCCTGCGAACGCGGCCAAGGGTTCGGTCGTGGCAGCCGCAAAGGTCGCGGATGACGGCTCCGCGTATCATCCGCATCAGGAAGCGTTTTCGCCGGATGGCCAGCAGCTGTGGCGCGACCGTATCGATGACATCATCGCATTGCAGCTCACCGGCAGCATCGAGCAGGTGCCAAACACGTTCTCCGCAATCAAAATCAACGGTCAACGTGCCTATGATCTGGCCCGCGACGGCAAGGACGTGCAGCTCAAGGCGCGTCGGATCACCGTCAGCGCGTTCGGTGTGCTGGATGTGCGGTTCGGCTATGCCCCGACGCGGCAGCTAGGACTTCCGCTCGTCTCGGCGGCGGACGGGCGGGCAACGACGGAACGGGATGACGCGGAGGCGACGCCGGTGATCGACGTCGATGTGCGCGTCAGCTGCTCGGCGGGCACATATATCCGCGCGCTCGGGCGCGACCTGGGCGCGGCGCTGGGAGTCGGCGGGCACCTGATACGGCTGCGGCGCACGCGGGTGGGCGGTTTCGACGTCTCCTCGCCGAATGTCATCACCGCGCACGTGGAGACACGCGAGTACACCGACCGCAACGGCAACCACCAGTCCCGCAACCGCGCCGTGCTCGATGTGATTGGCGACGAGCTCGCAGGCAAGGCGCTGACGATGCTGGATGCCGCGCGAGGCACCATGCCGCTGCTCGCCATCACCGATCAGGACGCCGTCAACCTGCGGTACGGCCGGCGTATCCCCTATGACATCCACGGTACGGCCGCCGCGTATCTGCCGCAGAGCGGGGAAGTGGTGGCGCTCGTCGAGCGCGCCAAGCGTGGCGAGGCCAAGCCGGCCACCGTATTCGGCGCGTAATGCGTCACTGTGTGCGAGGCGCGTCACGCTGTGCGTCCACGCACACAGTGACGCAATGCCAGAAATCCTTATTTTCCAAAGGTTTTGTGGTATGCGTCACGCTGTGCGTCCACGCACACAGTGACGGCGCCCGCACACAGTGACGGCATCGGGACGGCATGATGCAAATCAGTTCATCATTTCGGTGGCGCAGCCGCACTGGTGGCGGGTATCATGGAAGGCCGGAACCATGCCCACAAGCCGCATATACGGCGCAACACGTGAAGGAACACCATCACCCATGAAAATCACGACTCTTGCCCCGGACGCCTCCGGGCTGGTCGAATGGCCGACGCTGAGTGCCAACAGGAAATCCGTGGTCACGGTCGGCGTGTTCGACGGCATGCACCGCGGCCATCAGGCGGTCATCCGCCGAGCGGTGGAACTCGCCAAGGCCGACAAGGCGTTTTCCGTGGTGGTGATGTTCGACCCGCGTCCCGGTGTCGTGCACGCGTACGCGGCCGCCCATGACGGGCAGGAGCCGGGCGACGGCTTCTGCGACCCCATGGCGCTGACCAGCGTCGACCAGAGGCTGCGGACGCTGGAGAACCTTGGCGTGGACCATGTGCTGATCGTGCGCTATACGCTGGCGTTCGCCACGAAATCATATCGGTTCTTCCTCGGCCAGATGGTCGGCAAACTGGGCATGCGCACGCTGGTGCTGGGAACGGATGCGGCGATGGGCGCCAACCGCGCTGGCGATGTGAAGGCCATCGGAGTCCTCGCGCAGGCCACCGGCGTGTTCGAGCTTGAGATCGTCGACGACCGCGGCCCAGGTCATGTGCGTGTGCCGGCCGACGTCACCCCGCAGATGCCGAGCGAGCCTGGGGAGCCTGTGGATCCGACCGAAGGCATGACCAAGGCGCAGCTGCGCGCGTGGAGCAAGAAGCATCAGGGGCGCGAAGTGCGCGTGTGGAGCTCGACGAACGTGCGATACCTGCTCGCACATGGTCGTATCAAGGCCGCCGACGAGATCCTCGGCCATGCGCACGCCATCGAGGGAACGGTGGTGCACGGCGAGGAGCGCGGCCGCACAATCGGTTTCCCGACGGCGAACCTGGGGAGCATGATTGACGGTTATATTCCGGTGGATGGCGTGTATGCCGGCTGGCTGATCGATTTGGGCGCGGCGGGAGCGCCCGCCGACTCCGACGAGAACGCCTCCGACGGCAACAGCGGCAGCGGCAATGCCTCGGTGATTCCGCGCGTGTATGATTCTGGCTCATCCAAGGCCAGGCTCGCCGCCGAATCACCCTACCGGTGGCCGGCAGCGATCTCCATCGGCACGAAGCCGACCTTCAACGAAGAGACCGGTCTCAATGAGCGGGTGGTCGAGGCGTACGCGGTCACCGACGAATGGCTGGACCTGTATGGTCACGACGTGCGCGTCGAATTCGCGGGATTCCTGCGCCCGCAGGTGAAATTCGACAGTGCCGATGCGCTCAAGGACGAATTGACGCGCAACGTTCAGGAGACCAGGGAACTGACCTCCGCGCGTTGAGCGCGGCAGGAGCACCCGACAGACGCCGGTCTCTCCACCTGCGTCAGAACGGTATCGGCATAGGCTCGCATGCGCTGAATCGCGCCGCTATCGTGCCTCGCGTATCTTGCGCGTGCCGTGTCGTCACCGTCACCGTCACTGTCAGACGACGCCCAGAGACTCCAGCGCGTCGCGCAGATGCGTCACCTCTACGATGCGCAGCCCCTCGATGGTGACACGCTTGCGCATCGGCGGCACCACCGCCGTGGCGAACCCGAGCCGCGCGGCCTCGCGCAGCCGGTGCTCCAGCCGCGGCACCGGCCTAATCTGCCCGGTCAGGGAGATCTCGCCGATGGCGCACGTGTCTCGCGCGATTGGCTTCGACCTGGCCGCACTGGCCAGCGCCGCCACAATCGCCAGATCACAGGCTGGTTCCTTCGCCAGTCCTCCCGCGATCGTCGATACATACAGGTCGTTCGCCAGCAGGTTCACCTTGCCATGTCGGTACAGCACGGCGGTGAGCATAGCGATGCGGTTCGTCTCGACCCCCACCACCGCCCGTCGCGGTGTCGGCAGCACGGAACTGGTCACCAGCGCCTGAATCTCAATGGGCAGGCTGCGATGGCCGTCCAGCGTGAACGTCACGCACGTGCCCTCCACACGTTCGTCGGCGGACGACAGGAACAGTCCCGAGGGATCGCTGACCTCCTCGATGCCCTCGCCACTCATATCGAAACACCCGACCTCATCCGTAGGCCCGAACCGGTTCTTCACCGCCCGCAGCATACGCAGCGCCGTTTCCGGATCGCCCTCGAACTGGCATACCACATCCACCAGATGCTCCAACGTGCGCGGGCCGGCGATGGACCCGTCCTTGGTGACATGCCCGACCAGGAGCACGGGGATGTTCAGCGTCTTCGCCGTGTCGATCAGCGCGCTCGCCACCTCGCGCACCTGCGTGGAGCCGCCGGAGATGCCATCAACGTCTTGCGAGACGATGGTCTGCGCCGAATCCACGATCTCCAGTGTCGGCCGCGTCCGCTCGATCAGCCCCAGCACGGTGGCGAGATCGGTGGTGGACGCCAGCAGCAGGTTCTGCTCCATCGCATTGACCCGCGACGCCCGCAGCCGCACCTGCGCCTGCGATTCCTCGCCGGAGACGTACAGCACCGAGCCGTTGGGCTGGCCTGCGGCGATGTTGCCGGCGGTCTCCAGCAGCAGTGTCGACTTGCCGATGCCGGGTTCGCCCGCGATCAGCACGACCGAGCCGGGCACGATGCCGCCGCCGAGCACACGGTCGAACTCGCCGAAACCCGTGGACAGCCGTGACGCCGTGGACGTGTCTATCTGGGTGATGGGCGTCGCCGCGCTGACGATGGACGCGGCCGCCTGCGTGCGTGAGGTGCGGCCCGGCGCCGCGGTGCGCGACGACGATGCGGCGGGACGGGCCTCGTGGAATTCCTCCACGGTGCCCCACTGCCCGCACTGCGGGCAGCGGCCCACCCATTTGAGACCATCCCAACCACATTCGCTGCATACATATCGCGTCGCCGACTTCACCATACCGCAGACCTTAGCACAAAGCGGCACGCCGACGTCGCCGGCGAAACGATGCCGTTGCGTCGTATGCGCGTGAGAGAATCACAGCATGGCAAAGACTCAATCCCCTTCCTATCCGCACGGTAGTTCCGCATCGCGCGGCAAGCTGATCGTCGTGATGATCGTCGCCGCGCTGGTCGTCGTGCTTGCGCTGCTGTCCGCGTTCGTATGGCCCGGTTGGGCATTGAACAAGACGGACGAAGTGACGAAGGTGCAGCAGCAGACCGCCACCGAGCCTACCAAGCCGAGCATCAAGGCCACCGCGCTGCCGGATGACGCATCCGAACTGCTCAAGGCGATGCCGGACAGCGTGCTCAACTACGCGCGCACCAAGGCGGGCGCCAGCGAGACCTGGAAGTCCGCGTCGCCGCTGGAGGAGTACACGCTCACGTACTCCACGGGCAAGTCGGCGAAGGACGTGACCGTCATCGTCGCGCAATGGTCGGACTCCGACACCGTGAAGAAGCAGTACGACGAGCTGGCGAAGAACCTGACCGGCAAGGAGCTGAAGTCCGGGGACGTCAAGGTGTCGGGCAAGAGCACCGGCAGCTACACGGTGAGGGCCGACGGTGAGGATGGCAAGACCGCGACGGCGTTGTGGCAGAACGATACCGCCGTGTTCGAGGTGACTGGCTCCAAGGAATCCGTGCTGCGGTTCTACGAGCCGTTCCCGCTGTGATTTCGTGATAATTCGGGGTGATTTGCGGATTCATGGCGGAAATGGAACGCGCGGATGCGTAAGTCCCTCAATACGTGTACTATTGGGCAAGTTGCAATCTTTAACGTACTAAGGGAGGCTGACGATGGGTTCGGTCATCAAGAAGCGCCGCAAGCGGATGAGCAAGAAGAAGCACCGCAAGATGCTGCGTAAGACTCGCCACCAGCGCAAGTAGTCGTTCGCTCGCAAGCGCGCACACAAAGCCCCGCGACCCTGTCGGCCGCGGGGCTTTTACATTCTCGTCCCCGCTGGCGGAAGCGAGCTGGATATGACAGCGCCGGCAGACTCCGATGGGGGGGGGGCTGCCGGCGCCGGGATTGAGGCGGCGATTCGCCGCGTTAGGTCACTTGTTGCCGTTGGTCATTACGCGTGGGCCGTTGGGGTCGCCGACGATGACCTTGTCGACCATGTTGAGGAACAGGCCGTGCTCGACGACGCCGACCGTGTTGATCAGGTCCTCGGCGAGATCCTGCGGGTGGTCGATGCGCTCAAGATGCAGGTCCACGACGAAGTTGTTCTCGTCGGTGCGCACTTCCTTGCCGTCGGCGTCGAGGCGCAGCACCGGCTTGTAGTTCTTGGCCTCGAACTGCTTGATGACGTGGCCGGCGCCGAACGGAATCACCTCGACCGGCAGCGGGAACTTGCCGATGGTGTCGACGACCTTGGACTCGTCCACGATCCACACGATTTTGTTGGAGTTCGTGGCCACGATCTTCTCCCACAGCAGTGCGGCGCCGCCGCCCTTGATGCCGTTGAAGTTCTTGTCCACCTCGTCGGCGCCGTCGATGGTGATGTCGATATGATCCACATCATCGATGTCCACGATCTTGATGCCGTAACCTTCGGCCTGCTCCTGCGTGCGACGGGAGGTCGTCACGCCGGTGAACTGCAGGCCCTCCTCCTTGACGCGGCGGCCGAGCTCATCGACCAGGAAACGCACGGTCGAACCGGTTCCGAGACCGGCGATCATGCCGTTCTCGATCAGCTTGGCGGCTTCGATGCCGGCCGCCTTCTTCAGTGCATCCTGCTGTGCCTTGTCCATCATGTACTCCTTGAAATGTCCGTGCATTCCCCTTGGAGGGAAACATGCTTCAAACTTTGGGATTGAAGTCCACCTCTATAGTATCCGGTTCGTGGAACGTCACCGCCGTTCGTCCGGGTTTTGGGAGGAGAACCGCCGCCATTCGGCTGCTATCCCTGCTTGTCCGTATAGAACGCGGCATTGTTGAGGGTGATGGTGCCGTCGCCGTTCACATATCCGTCCACGCGAACCAGTCCGTGGATGATGCGCGGCCGTCCGTCATATGTCGGGCTGGTGGATGGCGGGGGAGTAAAGCGCAGCGTGCCCGACGCGGTGAGGGCGGTCGGTGAGAGCCGCGGCGCCGCAGGTTCGGCCACAGAGCGTGTGGAGCTACCGGACTGTGTGTCCTCGGCCTGTGCCGAATTCGATGACAGTGCGACGGTCGCGTCCGATTCGGTCGTCATAGGAACAGTAGGAGTTGACATCGCAGTGGTGGATGATGTGTCCGACTGGGTCTCGCCGTAGTCGGGCACGCCTTCGGGTTCGGCAAGCAGCTCCGCCAACGATGGCTTGCGGATTCGCTTTGCGACGTTGTCGCCGTCCGATTCGTGCTCGGCTCCCGCTTCACCCGATTCCCCGCCTCGCCCGAGATGGTACTCCTGCGTGGAAATCTTGCCGTCCAGCAGCATCTGCGCATCCTCCGGCACGTCGGTTCCCTTGGCATACTCCGAAGCCAGCAGCGACTGCCATCCCTCCTTCGGCAGATATCCCTCCTGCACGCCGCTGCGGCAGTCGCCGGCATACGTGCGAGCCAGGTCGTCCACCTTCTCGTTGCCGGCGTTGCCCGCGTGCCCTTTGACCCACACGAACTTCACCGAGCCGGCGCGGCGCGACAGCTCGGCGTCGATCGCCCTGATGAGCGCCGCGTTCTTTACAGGCTTCTTCTGCGAGTTCTTCCAGCCGTTCTTCTTCCACCCGTGCACCCACTTGGTGGAACAGTTGATGGCATACTGCGAGTCGGTCTCGATGACCAGCGGCTCCGCGCCGGGATGTGCGCGCAGCGCCTCCAGCACTGCGCACAATTCGCCGATCTGATTCGTGCCGTTCGTGGCGCCGCCGGCATCGCAGTCGCCGCCGTGCTCATGGCCGCCGGAATGTGCCATGTTGAGTTCGTGGTCGGCCCAGGCCCAGCCCATTGGGCCGTTCGGATTGCCCAGGGCGCTTCCGTCTGTCGATACGGTGATGGTCATGACAACAACAGTAACGCACGCCGTGTCACGGCCATGAATCGCCGATGGGCTGCGACACGACCGAAAACGTCGCGATATTTTGTTAATTATATATACTGAATACTGACCAATGATGAACTCACACGAGTCCCCGTGTCACGATGATGCAAAGCAGCATGGTGACGAATAATTCAATGATGAGAGATTCAGCCGGCGCGTCCCCAGTGCCGGACAAGGAAAGGAACCCCAGTATGCGCAGTAAGGCATTAGGAGGCCTGCTTGCCGCGGCTCTGTCGTTGAGCCCGGCAGTGGCCATCGGCGTGCAGACGGCGTACGCGGCAGGCGGCGATACGGCGGCGACCGAATACACGCTGTACCCCAAGCCGCATTCGATCCGTTATGACAGCGGACAGTACATTCTTCGCGACATCAACGTCATCTATGACGATGACATCGATGAAGCCACCCAGGACCGACTGGACGAAGTGGCGGCGCTCAAGAACCTGAACGTCACCGAATCCGACGCCGCAGTCAGCGGCAAGACCAACGTCTATGTGGGCGTGAACGGTTCCGATGGCAAGGCCGAGACTGCCATCGAAAGCAAGTACAGCCCGGATTCCGCCATCTTCGACAAGACCGACTCATACTTCCTCAAGTCCGACAACGGCACGATCTCCGTGCTCGGCAAAGACACCGACGCCAGCTTCTACGGCCTGACCACCCTGTACCAGGTGCTCGGCCAGATCGATAGCCTGACGATCCGCAACTTCACCGTCACTGACTACGCCGATGTGGTCAGCCGCGGTTTCATCGAAGGCTACTACGGCAACCCGTGGAGCACTCAGGACCGCATCAACCTGATGAAGTGGGGCGGCTACTACAAGCTCAACTCGTACTTCTACGCCCCCAAGGACGATCCGAAGCACAACTCGCAGTGGCGTACGCTGTACACGCAGGACGAGCTCGACACCAAGATCAAGCCGCTCGCCGATGCCGGCAACGCCTCCAAGACGCGTTTCGTGTTCGCTCTGCACCCGTTCATGAACAACGCGATTCGGTTCAACTCCGAGGCGAACTATCAGGCCGATCTGAAGGTGCTGCAGGACAAGTTCGCGCAGACCATCGGGGTCGGCGTACGCCAGATCGCCATCCTGGCCGATGACGCGGCGAACGTGGGTGGTAACAATTACACCAAGCTGCTCACCGATATGGTCGCGTGGCTCAAGGAAATGAAGAAGACCTACCCGGACCTCAAGACCACGCTGCCGTTCGTCACGCAGGAATACATGGGCAACGGCATGAGCTACTTCGCCAACTTCCCCAAGGAAGTGCAGATCGTCATGACCGGCGGACGCGTCTGGGGCGAGGTCTCGCAGAACTTCACCGACACGTTCACCTCGAACGTCGGCCGCGGCCCCTACATGTGGATCAACTGGCCGTGCTCCGACAACTCGAAGAGCCACCTGATCATGGGCGGCTACGACACGTTCCTGCATCCGGGCGTCGACCCGTCGAAGATCCAGGGCATCGTGCTCAACCCGATGCAGCAGTCCGAGCCGAGCAAGGTCGGCATCTTCGGCAACGCCACCTACTCGTGGAACATCTGGCGGAGCAAGAGCGAGGCCGACCAGGCATGGCAGGATTCGTTCTCGTTCGTCGACCACAACTCCGCCGTGCCGACCGCCGCGTCGAACGCGCTGCGTGAGCTGTCCAAGCACACCATCAACCAGAACATGGATTCGCGCGTCACCGCGCTGCAGGAGTCCGTGGACCTGGCTCCCGCACTGACCGCCGCCAAGGCGAAGCTGGCTGACGGCACCATCACCGCCCACGACCTGACCGACATCAAGGCCGCGTTCGTCACGCTGCAGAAGGCAGCCAAGACCTACCGCGCCAAGGGCGATGCGAAGATGCTCGGCGACATCGGCAAGGACTACACCGGGCAGGACGCCAACGAGCAGATCGCCCCGTGGATCGACTGCTGGGATGACACCACCAAGGCCGCGCTCGCCTACATCGCGGGTATCGAGGCCGCGCTGAACGGCGACACGTCCTCGACGCTCAAGGAGTACTCCGACGCGCAGTCCGCGTTCGCCGCGTCCAAGAAGCACGGCTTCTACTACGTGAACCACACCGAGTACGCCGAAGTCGGCGTGCAGCACATCGTGCCGTTCATCAAGGCGATGGACTCCTACCTGTCCAACAAGGTGCAGCAGGAGGCCGACCCGAACGTCGTGACCAAGACGTACATCAGCGACGTGTTCACCACGCCGACCTCCGGCTCGATCGAAGACATCTTCGACGGCAAAGACAGCACGGTCACGGTGTTCCAGAACCCGAACTACCTGCACAAGGGCAACTACGTCGGCGTGAAGTTCAGCAAGGCCACCACGCTCAAGAGCATCCGCTTCGCGTTCAACGGCGGCAAGAACCACTTCTACCACTCCAAGCTGCAGACCACCACGGACGGCGAGAACTGGACCGACGTGCCGGATGCGACGTTCGAGCGCCCGAAGGGCTCCGAGGAGCCGATCAAAGTCACCGGTCTGAACATCACCGGCGTCACCGGCGTGCGACTGATCGCCACCGCCGACAACGGCGATGACCTGTGGCTCGGCATCAAGGGCATCGACGTCAACAAGGTCGAGAAGGAGACTCTCGCTCCGTACACGGCGACCGGCGTGCAGCTGGAGAACCTCAACGCCACCTACAGCAGCACCAAGGAGCAGATGATCGACGGCAACCCGTCCACGATCACCTACCTCAAGGACCCGAACGGCGACAAGATCGCGGCCGGCGCGGCCGTGATCGTCGATCTGGGCTCCAGCAAGCCGATCGGCGAGGTCACGATTACCGGTCATGCCTCCAGCCCCGACGACCGTCCGAGCCAGGGCGTCGTCGAGGTCAGCGATGACAAGGCCACCTGGACCAAGCTCGGCGACCTGAGCGACGACGTCACCTCCACGGTGAGCGGCAACGTGACCGGGCGCTACGTACGCATCCGCAACACCGCCGCCAAGAACGTGTGGTGGCGCGTGGCCGAGATCACCGTGACCCCGCCCGAGACCGCCGATCCGCTCAAGTCGGTGTACACGAACAAGACGCAGCACGGGTACACCGCCACGCTGGGCGCCAATACGGCGGAGCTGTTCGACAAATCGCACACGATGCTTGACGGCGGCCAGTACGCCGGACTCGATCTGCTGGCGATCCGTGATCTGACCGACGTCGAGCTGAACACCGGCAACGCGAACCCCAGCCTGCAGATCTCCGACAACGGACTCGTCTGGACCACTGTCGAGCCGGGCAACCTCACGGGCAAGACCGCCCGCTACGTGCGCGTGATCAATGACACCGACGGAGCGGCCTTCTCGGTCGACAAGCTCAAGGTCGGCTTTTCCACGGTCGGCAAGTTCGGCAAGCTGGTCTCGTCCGACATCCAGAAGCGCACCGATTGGGGAACCGACACCCGCGAAAGCGGCAACGCGTTCGACGGCGATATGACCACGGTCATCAAGTTCGCCGGCCAGCCGCGACAGGGCAACACCGCAGTGTTCGATCTCGGTCAGCCGATCGACATCACCTCGCTGCGCATCTACACGCAGGACACGCAGTACGACTACATCCGCGACACCAAGGTGCAGATGTCCGTCGATGGCAAGACCTGGGTTGACGCGTTCGAGATTGGCGACGGTGTGTCCGACACCGACACCACGACCGCGTTCGGCGACATAAGCGACACGAACAAGAAGACCGATTCCAACTACCCGAATGTCTTCTACTACGGCAAGGACGACATCGCCAACGGCACCGGCATGCGCTACCTGCGTCTGCTGACCACCGCCGACTACCCGCAGCGTGCACTCGCGTTCAACGAGTTCATGGTGAATCAGGGCGCCTACGTCTCCACCGAGGCGAACGCGGCGTTCTCCGCCACCAAGGTCGAGGAGCGCGGCCACGCGCCGAGCAACATGATCGACGGCGACCTGACCACCACGTACAAGCCGAGTGCGGCCGATGGCTCCCTGACCTACAAGATCGATGACCCGAGCGACATCAAGTCGTTCCGCATCGTGCAGTCGGGTGCCGCCAGTGGCGCGACCGTCACCGGTACGGTGTACGACGCGGCGACCGGAACCACTTCCGGTGTGACGGCTCGTACAGCCGCCCGCTCCACCTCCGAGGTGACGTTCGGAACGCTGGAACAGGCGATCAACGAGTTCAAGGTGCCGGACGGCAAGCAGCTGCTCAGCGTCAAGATCGCGTGGGGTGACGCCATCCCCGAGATCTCCGAGTTCATCACGCTCGACTCGGCCGACACCGACGCCGACATCACCACGGCCAAGGCGGCGCTCAAGGAGAAGATCGACGCGACCGTCGACACTTCCGCCTGGACCGCGAACGCCAAGACCGCGTATGACGAGGCCAAGGCCACCGCCCAGGCGGTGTACGGCAGCCCGCTGGTCGGCAAGGCTTCGATCGACGCCGCAGCCAGCGCCGTGCAAAGCGCCATCGACGCCGCGCAGACCAAGGCCGACGCTGCCGCGGTCGCCGCGCTGCGCAAGCTCGTGGATGCAGCCGTCACCAACGACGGCCACTTCTACACGACAGTGACGTTCACCGCGTACACCGACGCGCTCGACGAGGTCAAGGAAGCGCTGAAGGACACGAACAACCTGTCCACAGCAGACGCCGCAAGCCTCAAGAAGGCCGTCGATGACGCTCTCGCCGCGCTGAAGGACTCCACCTACCAGCGTGAGCTCGCGACGATCGCCGTCGACAGCTTCGCCACGATCGACGAGGCCGACTACACCACGAACTCCTACGCGGCTTTCAAGGCCGCTAAGGAGGCGCTCGACACCCTGATCGCCGCCGACGGCACCAAGCCGGCCACGTTCAAGACCAAGACCGCCGAGTACACCACCGCCAAGACCGCGCTGGTGAACGTCGCCGCCCTCAAGGCCCAGATCGCGCACGAGAGCAACTACGTGGAGGCGAACTACACCGCCGACTCGTGGAAGGCGTACTCCGACGCGCTCAAGGCCGCAAAGGCGAAGCTGGTCAACGGCACCACCGATTCGGTGGCCGCCGCGCTGACCGCGCTGACCGCCGCCGAGAACGCGCTGGTGCGCACCACGACGCCGCCCGACACCACCGTGCTCGACGAGACCATCGCCGACATGGAAAAGGTTAACGGCAGCGAGTACACCACCGACAGCTACAAGGCCCTGACCGACGCCATCGCCAAGGCGAAGAGCGACAAGGTCAAGGGGGATGCCGGCCTCAACCAGCAGAACATCGACGCCATGAAGGCGGCGAAGGAGGCCCTGGTCTCCACCGTCGAACTCAAGGCGAAGGTCGCCGAAGCCGGCAAGGTCGACTCGTCCAAGTACACCACGGCCAGCTACGAGGCGCTCTCCAAGCTGCTCGCCGCGAAGGACGACACCACCTCCGACCCGGTCGTCAAGGGTCTCGACACGCTGTACAAGTCCGGCACCGTCAAGGAGCTCGCCGAGCGCGTCGCCGCCATCGACGCTGCGGTCGCCAAGCTGGATGCCCGCGCCACCGGCGTCAAGGACTACGTGGACGGCATCAAGCTCAAGGACAACGACAAGGGCTATTACACCGACGCCAGCTACAAGGCCTACTCCGACGCCTACAAGGCGCTGAAGAAGCTGGCCGCCGCCGGTGAAGGCGAAGTCGGGATTGCCGAGTTCACCGAAGCCAAGGAGGCGTTCGAAGCCGCCGAGGCCAAGCTTGCCTACAAGTCCGCTGACTACGGCAAGATCGATGACCTGCTCGCCAAGGTCCCCTCGGACCTGAGCGGCTACACCGCCGACTCGGTGGCGAAGTTCGAGGCGGCCAAGAAGGCCGTGAAGCGCGGACTGACCATCGACCAGCAGAGCAAGGTCGACGCGATGGCCGACGCGCTTGAAGCCGCCATCAAGGGCCTGACTCTCAAGTCGCAGGCACCCGGTGACAACAAGGGCGACGGAACCCAGAGCGGCACTCATAAGGGTGACGACATCTCCAAGACCGGCGCCGACGTGCAGGTGTTCGCGATCATCATCGCGCTCGCCACGTGCGCTGGCCTGGGCGCCGTGGCCTACGCCCGTCGCCGCCGTGAGGTGTGACGGCAGGCTGACTAGCCGATAACCCAAGGGGCTCCCCTCCAATCCAAGGAGGGGAGCCCCGATTTGTTGGACGCTGTGTAAATGTATCGCGGACACGCGCGATCCGCGACCGTTACGCGAACAGGTCGTTCAGCGCTTCGGCCATGGTCGGATGCGTGAACATCATGTCGCGCAGTGTACTGGCCGGCGCGCCCATATCCATCGCCAGCTTGACGATGTTGATCACCTCGTGCGATTCGGCGGCGAGCAGCATCGCGCCGAGAATGCGGTCGGTGCCGTTCTCGACGAGCGCCTTCATCATGCCCTCCGGCCGACGCATCACCTGGGCCTTGGGCACCGTGGCCACCGGCAGTCGCTTGACCACGTAATCCAGTCCCGCCGCCTTCGCCTCGCGCTCATTCAGGCCCACACGCGAATACGGCGTGTGCAGGAACGTGCTTGACGGCACGTTGCGACGGTCGCTCAGCGTGTACGGGCGCGCGGAACCGTTCAGCTGAGACCATACTACGCGGTAGTCGTCCAGCGAGATGTACGTGTGCTGCGGGCCGCCGTTCACGTCGCCCAAAGCCCAGATGCCGTCGGCGGTGGTACGCAGCAGGTCGTCGACCTTCACGGCGCCGCGTTCGGTGAGTTCCACGCCCGCCGCCTCGAGATTCAGGCCCTCGACGTTCGGCGTGCGTCCGGTGGCCACCAACACCGCGTCGGTGGACAGGCACAGACGCGCTTCGGAGCCGACGTCCGACGTGCCCCTCATCGAGACGGACAGCCTGATGCCGTCATCCGCCGATGTGATCGCCTTGGTGTCCGCGCCGAACAGGAACCTGACCCCCTGCGATTCCAGCTGTGCACGGATCGCGGCCGCCACATCCTCGTCCTCGCGTGGCAGGAACTCGTCGCTGTGCTGCAGCACGGTGACCGCCGTGCCGAAATCGGCGAACATCGAAGCGAACTCAAGTCCGATGAATCCGGCGCCGATGATCACCAGCCGTTGCGGAAGCTCGTCGACGTCCATCAGACCGGTGCTGGTGTATACGCCCGGAGTGGTGCGAATGCCGGGAATGTCCGGAATGTGCGGCGTGGCACCGGTGTTGATGAACATCATGTCCGCGGCCACGGCGACCGGTCCGTCGGCGGTGGTGATTTCCGCACTGTGGGCGCCGGTGAAGCGCGCGCGGCCGGTGATCACGGTGATGTTGCCCTGGTCGGCCAGCTTATGGTAGTTTCTGTCGCGCAACATCGCGGTGACGCGCCGCTTCTCCCTGATGGCGGCTTCGAATGCCGCTTCGCGGGTTTCGGCGGTACGGTTCGCGCCCTCTCGCCGCGCCCGATCGGCGGAGAGGATCAGTGATTTGGACGGCAGGCATCCGATATTGATGCAGGTGCCGCCGTACATGTCGGCGCTCGCTTCGGCCACGACGACAGTTCGGCCCGTTGAAGCGAGCTTTGCGGCCAATGTCTTGCCTCCCTTGCCGAATCCGATGATGAGGGCGTTCGCGGAAATCGCGGATGGAACGTCGGTGCTGCTGGTGCTGGTCATGGTGATGTCCTTACTTATGCGGATGGTGGTGCGCCCAAACCGAGGTGTATCCGTCTTTCGTCCCCTTCCTTGGCGACGATGGGACCGGTCGACGCGAGTGGCGCACCACTGTACGCACGCGCGCCGAAGTCGGAGCCGTAGTCCTGTCCTATGCGGCTATGATACCGTCATCATATCAGATGCGGTGGGCGGAGCGAAGCGTGAATCGGACTTATCCACATGGTTATCCACACCCGAGGTGGGCCCGGTCACGGCGTTCATCCAGACGGCCCATGGGTGTAATGCGAAGGCCCTTCGCGGAAGCTGATCCGCAAAGGGCCTCGGGGTCGGTCGTTTGGTGGCTAACGGGCCGCCAGCCCGGCCATGCGTTGCGTGGATCTCATTCGCCCAATGCCTTGTCGACGACGAGCTTGGCCTCGTCGAGCACCTTGTCGAGGGCCTCGGGGGAGACGAAGGATTCGGCGTACACCTTGTAGATGTTCTCGGTGCCGGAAGGACGCGCCGCGAACCAGTTGTCCTTGGTGGTGACCTTCAGACCGCCGATCTTGGCGTGGTTGC
>ERZ825670.2400-NODE-2400-length-17763-cov-4.484696_pt1 | contig 17763 bp, 13 predicted proteins | sample MGYA00519929_ERZ825670 | MGnify/ENA primary metagenome ERZ825670 (study PRJEB31778, sample SAMEA3449207) | human gut metagenome | biome: human gut; feature: human-associated habitat; material: faeces | place: United Kingdom | collected 2010/2012 ...
CCGCGACCCCAACCTTGGCAAGGTTGTACTCTACCAACTGAGCCACTGTCGCATAACTTATTGTTCCGACGAACAATGAATATGTTACTACAAGATCGTTAAAATGTCAACAGAAAAAATAAAAAAAATTAGAGGAAATGAAAAAAATTAAGTCTAAGACTTCCTAGTGAAAGAAAATCATGCTATACTGTGGTTATTGTGGCTAAACACAACAGATGTGAAAAGAAGGATGTTGTAAATCTTTGTTCTATAATAAAAGAACAAATTACACAGAAATAAAAGATGAAAGAGGTGTCCATAATGAAAACAGTAAAGGTAGCAATTCTCGGACTTGGAACAGTAGGATCCGGTGTCTATAAACTGATTCAGAAGCGTGCAGATGTGATGGAGAAGACAATCGGCGCTCAGATGGAAGTGAAGAAGATCCTTGTTCGTAATATGAATAAGAAGCGAGAGGGCGTAGACGCTTCTCTTTTAACAGATAATTGGAACGATATTATTGAAGATGAGGAGATTCAGATCGTAATTGAAGTTATGGGCGGTATAGAGCCGGCGAAGACGATGATTCTTGAGGCGCTCAGAGCCGGTAAGAACGTAGTTTCTGCGAATAAGGACCTGATCGCAGAGGAGGGACATGTACTTCTTGCAACAGCTGAAGAGAATCATGTGGATTTCCTGTTTGAGGCAGCAGTTGCCGGAGCAATTCCGATCATTCGTCCGATGAAGCAGTGCCTGGCAGTAAATGACATCTCTGAAGTTGTCGGTATCGTGAATGGTACTACAAACTACATCTTGACAAAGATGACAGAAGAAGGAATGGATTTCTCAGATGCACTTGAGAAAGCACAGGAGCTTGGATTTGCTGAGGCTGACCCGACATCGGATGTAGAAGGTCTTGATGCAGGACGTAAGGTGGCGATCATGGCTTCTATCGCGTTCCATTCCAGAGTCGTATTTCCTAACGTATTTACAGAAGGAATCACAAAGATCACAGCGAAAGATATCGAGTATGCGAAAGAATTTGACAGTGTGATCAAGCTGCTTGGCGTAGCACATAACACAGAGAGTGGAATTGAAGTAGGTGTTTACCCAATGATGATCCATAAGGAACACCCGCTTGCATCTGTAAGAGATTCCTTTAATGCAGTTTTTGTTCATGGAGATGCAGCAGATGATGCAATGTTCTATGGACGCGGTGCAGGAGAGTTCCCAACAGCCAGTGCAGTTATGGGAGATGTGATCGATGTTGCGAGAAATATGGCATATGGCTGCAATGGAAGAATCAGCTGTACATGTTATAAGAACCTTCCGGTAAAAGACATTGGGGATGTGAAGAATAAGTTCTTTATCCGTATGCAGGTAACGAATGAACCAGGTGTTCTTGCAGCAGTTGCAGAGGTATTTGGTAATCATAAGGTTAGTATCACAAGAGTTGTTCAGGAACATACACAGCCACATCAGGCGGAGCTTGTTATTGTAACTGAGAGTGTGAAAGAGAAATACATGAAGCAGGCGTTAGAGGAGCTTCTGGCACTGCCTAGCATTCTGGAAGTGAGCAGCATTATCCGCGAGTATTAATCAGAAGAAGTAGAAATCAGACAGAAGCTTACAGGTTTATCGGATGTGATGTTTACTGTTCACACGATGTGCGACCAGCAACGCATCTCGCCATTTTAAATCGCCTTTGGCGATGGGGCGAGATGCATTCAAGTCAAAACACGCATCCTCCGTGTCAATCAGCGGAGTGATTGACACGGGAGTGAACAGTAACGATGTGATGTTTCTATATGAAAGAAGAATCATTGGTCAAGAAGGAGAAAAATAGTTGAGTTACGCAGATAAAGTATTTATTGATATGTGCAGAGACATTATAGAGAATGGAACAAGCACAGAGGGTGAGAAGGTACGCCCAAGATGGGAGGACGGAACACCGGCATATACCATTAAGAAATTTGGAGTGGTCAACCGCTATGACTTGTCTAAGGAATTTCCGGCACTGACTCTTAGAAGAACCGGGATCAAGAGCTGTGTGGATGAGATGCTTTGGATCTGGCAGAAGAAGTCGAATAATATTAATGATCTGAACAGTCATATCTGGGACAGTTGGGCTGATGAGGATGGTTCGATCGGAAAAGCTTATGGTTATCAGATGCAGGTGAAGCATCAGTATAAAGAAGGCATGATGGATCAGGTAGACCGCGTGATTTATGATTTGAAGAATAATCCGTATAGCCGTCGTATTATGACAAATATTTACGTGCATCAGGATCTTCATGAGATGAATCTGTATCCATGTGCATATAGTATGACATTTAATGTGACAAAGGAAAAGGACAGTGACAAGCTTACACTAAATGGAATTCTTAACCAGCGTTCTCAGGATGTCCTTGCGGCAAATAACTGGAATGTGTGTCAGTATGCAGTGTTGCTTCATATGTTGGCGCAGGTATGTGACATGAAGGTCGGAGAGTTTGTTCATGTGATCGCAGATGCACATATTTATGACCGACATGTTCCGATGATTGAGGAACTGATCTCAAGAGAACCGCTTCCGGCACCGAAGTTCTGGCTGAACCCGGAAGTGAAAGACTTCTATGATTTCACACCGGATGATGTGAAACTGGAAGGATATGAGACACATCCGCAGATTAAGAATATACCAATCGCTGTGTAAAGGAGAAGAAGTATGCAGGCAATCGTAGCAGCAGATAATAATTGGGGAATCGGTTACCAGAACAGACTGCTGGTGAGCATTCCATCAGATATGAAGTTCTTTCGTCAGAAAACAACAGGAAATGTTGTAGTTATGGGACGAAAGACACTGGAAAGTTTCCCAAACGGACTTCCTTTGAAGAATAGAGTGAATATTGTTCTTACGAAGAATAAAAATTATCAGGTGAAAGATGCAGTGATCGTTCACTCAGAGGAAGAACTTTTAGAAGAATTGAAGAAGTATCCGAGTGAGAAGATTTATGTGATCGGTGGCGAGAGCATTTACAAGATGATGCTTCCATATTGTGATATTGTATATGTAACAAAGATAGACCGTGCATTCCAGGCAGACACTTATTTCCCGAATCTGGATCAGATGGAAGATTGGAAGATGACGGAAGAAGGAGAAGAACAGACTTGTTTTGATCTGGAATTTGCTTTTACAAAATATGAGCGCTGCTAAAGCAGATGCTGTGAAAGTGTAAAAGCGTAAAAGTGAGAAGATGAATTTGAAGATGAAGAAGAGAAGAGTAAGAGACTTTCTGCTTGCAGGAAGTCTTATTCTTGGAATGATGCTGACCGGGTGTGGAATGTCCGGGCAGCAGACAGAGCAAAACGGGGGAAAAGAACAGAATAAAGTAGAAAATGAAAAGATTAGTGTTGTAGCGACAATCTTTCCGCAGTATGATTTTGTGCGTCAGATCGCGGGAGAGAATGTGGAACTTAAGATGCTTTTAAAACCGGGTGAGGAGACACATTCTTATGAGCCGACGCCACAGGATATTATTGCGATCCAGAATAGTGATCTGTTTATCTATGTGGGCGGCGAGAATGATGCCTGGGTAGAAGACATTCTTGAATCAATGCCGGACAACGGGAGAAAGACTCTGAAGCTGGTAGACTGTGTCGATACAGTGGAAGAGGAACATGTGGAAGGAATGAAAGAAGAGCGTGGTCATGATCATGACGAGGATGATGCGGAGCATGAAGAGCACGAAGTGGAGCATGAAGAGGACGATGCAGATCATGAAGAGCATGGACAGGAAGAAACACATTCTGTACATGAAATTGATGAACATGTGTGGACATCTCCGTTAAATGCGGTGAAGATCGTCGAGCAGATCAAAGAAGAACTCTGCGAGATTGATTCGGAAAATGCATCTGATTATGAAGAAAATGCAGAAGCTTATGTAGCACAATTGAAAGAATTGGATCAGGAATTTCAGGATGTGGTGGATCATTCAAAACGAAAGCTGATGATTTTCGGAGACAGATTTCCGTTCCGTTATTTTGCAGAAGCGTATGGTCTGGATTATTATGCAGCATTTTCAGGATGTGCTTCGGACACAGAGCCAAGCGCAGCTACAATGGCGTTTTTAATCAATAAAGTACAGGATGAGAATATTAAAACAGTATTAAAAATGGAACTTAGCAACGAAAATATTGCGAAAGCTATTGCAGAAGCAACAAATGCTGATGTAAAAGAATTTTATAGCTGTCATAATCTGACAGCAGAGCAGTTTGCAGATGGAGAGACATATCTGAGTCTTATGGAGAAAAATGTTGAAACATTAAGGGAGGTGCTGAACTGATGGCGTTGATCAAATGTGAAAATGTATCCATTGGATATGAAGGACAGATGGTTGTACATGACTTGAATTTTGAGATTAATCAGGGAGACTACCTCTGTATTGTCGGAGAAAATGGTTCCGGAAAAAGTACACTTGTAAAGAGTCTTTTGGGACTGAAGAATGTGGACAAAGGCAAGATTGTTTTTGATGATGGATTAAAACAGACAGAGATCGGATATCTTCCACAGCAGACAGATGTGAAGAAAGATTTTCCGGCCAGTGTTTATGAAGTGGTTCTTTCCGGCCGGTTGAACAGCAGAGGGATGAAACCGTTTTATACAGCAGAAGATAAGAAGCAGGCGTGGGAGAAGATGGACATGCTTGGAATCCGTGATCTCGCAAAACAATGTTTCCGAGATCTGTCCGGTGGACAAAGACAGCGTGTTCTGCTTGCAAGAGCATTGTGTGCGACCAAGAAACTCTTGCTTCTTGACGAACCGGTCACAGGATTGGATCCAATTGTGACAGCAGAATTCTATCAATTGATCAGTCGAATCAATAAGGAATCCGGGATTGCAGTTGTTATGGTTTCACACGATATCGAGAGTGCTGTAGAATATGCAAGTCATATCCTTCATTTACAGGAAACAGTGCTGTACTTTGGAAAAGCAGATGGATACGAGAAGAGTCGTGCCGGCAAAACATTCTTAGGAGGTGAGACACATGTTTGATGCAGTGATTGAGATGTTGTCTTATCCTTTTATGACAAGAGCGTTCCTTGTTGGATCACTGGTTGCATTATGTTCTGCATTACTGGGCGTCAGCCTTGTACTGAAACGGTATTCGATGATTGGGGATGGACTTTCTCATGTGGGATTTGGTGCCATGGCGATTGCGGCTGCGATGAATGCCGCTCCGCTTACAGTAGCAATCCCGGTTGTTATTGTAGCAGCGATTCTGCTTCTTCGAATCAGCGGGAATGCAAAGATCAAAGGAGATGCGGCAATTGCGTTGATTTCTACAACGTCACTAGCAGTTGGCGTGATGGTGATCTCATTGACAACAGGAATGAATACGGATGTATATAATTATATGTTTGGAAGCATTCTTGCGATGAGTGCGGAGGATGTGAAATTAAGTCTTGTACTTTCCGTTTTTGTACTCATCCTGTTTATTGTTTTTTATCACAAGATATTTGCGATTACATTTGATGAGACATTTGCCAGTGCAACAGGTGTAAAAGCAGGAGTTTACAATACGTTGATCGCTGTACTTACAGCAGTGACAATCGTGCTTGGAATGCGTATGATGGGAGCATTATTGATCTCGAGCCTGATCATTTTCCCGGCATTGACATCAATGAGAGTGTGCAGGACATTTAAAAGTGTTATAATAAACGCAGCAGTAATCTCTGTGGTGTGTCTGATTGCAGGAGTAACTCTTTCATATGTTGCGGCAACCCCGGCGGGAGCCAGTGTTGTTCTTGCCAATCTTGTAATGATGGTTCTGTATACAGTAGTTGGAGCTGTGAAAAATCATATGCGATAGATTAAATAAGATCAAGAACTCGACGTTGACAAGATATTTTTTAACACTTATAATTAATTTACGCTTTACGCAAATACGAAGACAGGGAGTAGTACACAGCTTGTGGATGTACAGAGGCTTATCTCTGAATTCAGGTGATGACATGGATAGATCTGGCTGTTGACACAGGTACTGTGAACGGTAAATACTGGATATTCGCCCTGGGCATGAAGGTCATGCTTGGGGCTTTCTTTTTTGAAAAGGGAGGTATATAGATTGAAACAGATTTCAGGAAACAAATTACTTGTAAGAGCGCTGAAGGAAGAAGGCGTGGATACCATTTTCGGCTATCCGGGAGCATGTACGATTGATATCAGTGATGAATTGTACAAGCAGGATGATATTCGGATCATTCTGTCAAGACATGAGCAGGCACTGGTCCATGAGGCGGATGCTTATGCCAGAACAACGGGTAAGGTAGGAGTCTGTCTTGTTACAAGCGGACCGGGAGCTACAAACCTTGTTACAGGGCTTGCAACAGCGAATTATGACAGTGTGCCACAGAATATGATGACGGCGATTGTGGAGAGTAACCGGACGCGGAAAGATTTTATTGCGGGTCGTGTGCTTGAAAAAGCCGGTTATTACAGCTATGGCGCGAACAATGAATGGAATGCTGAAAGTGAGAAAAAAGTTACGATTGGTGTCTATCGACTCACGATGAAATCAAATTCGGATAATTTCCGTCAGAGTTCGATTCAAGGCGTGATGAAACGTGTGAAGGCGAAGGGGGCAAGTGTAATCGTATATGAGCCGACACTACCGGATGGAACGACATTTTTTGGCTCTAAGATCGTAAATGATCTGGTAGAGTTTAAGAAACAGAGTGATGCAATTCTTGCAAACCGTTACAGCGCAGAGCTGGACGATGTGCAGGAAAAGGTATATACAAGAGATATATTTCGAAGAGATTAAAGGCTAAGAGGAGGGTAAACATGAAAAAGTATGATTATTTAGTGGTAGGTGCCGGACTTTACGGTGCGGTGTTTGCACAGCAGGCAAAGGAAAAAGGGAAAAAGGTGCTTGTGATTGACAAGCGTCCGCATATTGCCGGAAATGTGTACACAGAGGATGTAGAGGGTATCCATGTACACAAATATGGTGCGCATATCTTCCACACGAACAACAAAGAGGTATGGGATTATATTACGAAGTTTGCAGAGTTCAACCGGTTCACGAATTCACCGGTTGCAAATTACAAAGGCGAGCTTTACAGCCTGCCGTTTAACATGTACACATTTAATAAAATGTGGGGTGTGGTAACGCCAGAAGAGGCAGCGGAAAAGATCGAAGAGCAGAAAAAGGCAGCTGGTATCACGGAGCCTAAGAATCTGGAAGAGCAGGCAATCAGTCTGGTTGGAACAGATATCTATGAGAAGCTGGTAAAAGGCTATACGGAAAAACAGTGGGGACGCCCATGTACAGAGCTTCCTGCGTTTATCATCAAGCGTCTGCCAGTCCGTCTGACATTTGACAACAATTATTTCAATGCGCTGTATCAGGGTATTCCGATGGGCGGCTACACGAAGATGGTGGAGAACCTTCTGGCTGGTATTGAAGTAAAGGTTTCTACCGATTATTTTGCAAACAAAGCAGAGTATGATGCGATGGCAGAGAAGGTTGTCTATACAGGTGCCATTGATGCTTATTTTGATTATAAGCTTGGCGCGCTTGAATATCGTTCCGTGCGGTTTGAGACAGAACTTTTAGACAAGCCAAACTTCCAGGGAAATGCGGCAGTGAACTACACAGATGCTGAGACGCCTTGGACACGTATCATCGAGCATAAATGGTTCGAGTTTGGTAAGGATGATGCAGGCAATGATCTGCCAAAGACCGTTGTTTCACGCGAATATTCTTCTGAGTGGAAGGTGGGCGATGAGCCATATTATCCGGTAAATGATGAGAAAAATGGCGCGCTGTATCAGCAGTACAAGGAGCTTGGCGAGCAGGAGGAGCATGTGATCTTCGGCGGACGTCTTGGCGAGTACAAGTATTATGATATGGATGCAGTAATCGCATCTGCACTTGCAATGAGTGAGAAAGAGCTGGGCAAATAACAGCAATACGATAACAATCAAAAAGAGCAGTTGGAAACAGATATGTGTTCCAGCTGCTCTTTTGGCTTCTGTGATTTTGTTTTGCGAAAGCTCAAAAGTGTTATCGTAACAGTTCCAGAATTGTATTTACCATCAGGTCGTTCTGCATCGGATTCATGATTGAGAATCGTACAAAATGCGAATCCAGGCCGTGAAAATTCTCGCAGTTCCGAAGGACAATGCCCTTCAGATTGCAATGTGCCAGCAGGGATTTTGCAGTGACATCCTCTTTTAGAATCTGCATCAGCGCGAAGTTTGCACTCGGTTTGAACAACCGCAGATTCTTGTTTGTATTCATTGCTGCATAGATCAGGTTGCGCTCGGTAAAGATGCGGGAGTGCGATTCGTGGATGTAGGCGGTATCCTCCAGCATAGCAGTACAGGCAGCTGCGGTCGGACAGGAAATGCTGTTTGGTGTGGCGGTCATATTGATGATCGTCATGTTTGTTTCGTTGTTCATGATCGCATAAGCAAGTCGCAGTCCTGGTACAGAGAAGAATTTGGATACGCTGCGCAAAATAATCAGGTTATCATAGGTATTTACCAGAGAGATCGCAGTGTTACGCTCATAGTTCTCTGTAAATTCAATGTACATTTCGTCGAGTAAAAGTGCGATGCCAAGCTCCTTGCATGCGGCTGCAAGTTTCTCGATATCTGCTTTTGATATAAGCTGGGAGGTTGGATTGTTTGGATTTCCGAGGATCACAATATCGTATGTATCCGATAAGTGTGCAATAAAATCATCCATATCCAGATGGTAATCCTGATTGATGTCCAGCTCATAGAAGTCTGTTTCGCAACCATACACGGATAATACATGTTCATAATCCGTGGCTGATGGGATCGGCAGTAAAGCCTTCTTTGGTGCAAGAAGTGCAACAAAGAGACGCAGCAGATCAGAGCTGCCGCTGCCAAGCACCAAATGCTCTGGCGCACAGCAGGCATAAGAAGCGATGGCGTTCCGTAAAGGGTCGTAGTATGTGTCAGGATAGCGACCGACCGCGCTGATATTTTCCATGATCGCGCGTGTCACGCTGTCCGGGACACCGAGTGGATTGCAATTTATGTCATATCGCACAGTCTCATACTGTTCGATGCGAAGTGGTCCGTTGCTCATAGTTTCCTCCTAATAATTAGAAAACAAACCATTTATATCCCTGTCTTGAAAAAAGAAAGGGGGTTTGTTATAATGTGATATGTGTTAAAAGGGGATAGTGGGTGAACTATACCCTCATATCGATAATTATACCTATTAAATAGACGAATGACAAGTAGGTTTTCATTACGAAGCCGAGAAATAAAGGAGATACCATGAAGGCGATAGTAGAACATTACGCAAAGGGCGAATTTCAGGTAGACCGGCCTGAGGTAGCGATATCAGAAAAGTTTTTAAAACTGAATATAGAATCGGGAACTTTGTACGAAGGTGTCTTCACGGTGAACAGCACCAATGATCACGTCATCAAAGCGCTGGTGTATGATAGCCGCTATATGCTGCGGTTCAACCAGCATACATTTATTGCGAAGAATTTTGATGTCGGATTCACATTCGATGCAACCTGTTTGGAAGCAGGTAAAAATTACAAAGGACATATCAGTGTCATTACGGACGGCGGAGAATTTAAGATTCTGTATGATATTGACATCACGACACCATATGTAAAATACGGAGATCAGAAGATCGATGATCTTTTCAAATTTGCGACACTCGCTGAGAGCAACTGGGCAGAGGCGGCGCGTGTATTTGTGCGCGATGATTTTAAGCGTACATTTATCAACCGCGATCCGGTGATCAAGCAGATCTACAACAGTCTGATGGAAAGCCAGTCGGTCAATCAGGCTTTGGAGGAATTCCTCGTCTATGTACACAAGAAACGTGCGCTGACATTGTCAGTATCCAAGGCGAAGATCAATCTGGAGTTCCCGGAGGAGCTTTCCAAGATTTCGATTAACATCAGCAAAAACACATGGGGCTACAGCAGTTCAACGGTACGCTCCACCGAGGATTTCATTATTCCAGCGAGAAAGGTGATTACAAGTGCCGATTTTTATGGCAATCTGTATGCTTTGGATGTACTGATTTCACCGGAGAATATTCCGGACGGCGTGACATCCGGCAGAATCATTATCGAGAATGTCTACCAGACAATCGAGATTGAGATTAACCTGTCCAAGCCGACAGAAAAAGAGATAAAAGTGTCCAAACCGGGCAGCAAAACACATCTGATTAAGTCGAATCAGGTGCGCTTGATTACGACATATATGGATTACCGCATGGGCAGAATCCAGCTTCGGGAATACATTAGCACGACCTTATTTGCATTTAACAATCTGGCACGCTATGTACCAGAGGAAGATCTGTACCGTCTGGGAACAATGCATATGAACATTATGCAGGGAGAGACAGAGAAGGTAGAACAAGAATTCCTGCGTATCGAGGCGGATGTCGATAACTCTGGAATGAACAACAAGCAGAGTTGTTATTATGCATATCTGAAGGCGATGGTTGGCAAGGACCGCCGTGCGACCGAACAGGCAAAGGAACTGATTCGCAGAAGCTACCACACAGAGGATGACAAGATCTTCTATTTCTGGTTGCTGCTGTTTGTGGATGATACTTATAATAACGATCAGACCGCTTTGTATCGGGAAGTTAAAAACCTGTATGAGCAGGGATACAACAGCCCGCTTATGTACATGGAGCTTTGCGAAGTCTTAAACAACAACCCGTTGCTGCTGAAGCATATTACAGATCTTGAGGTTACAACGATCCGATGGGGATTGCGCCACCAGTATCTGTCGGACGAAGTAATCGAGGCGTTTATCCAGCTTGCGGCATCATTCCGTCAGTTTGATGCGAAGATTTTCGAGATCATGGATAGCATTTACTCCAAGAAAAAGAGTGACGAGGTGCTGACAAGTATCTGCTCGATGCTGATCAGCGCAGGAAAACTGGATAACAAGTACCATCGGTTCTACCGGGATGCAGTGGAACGCAACCTGAAATTTATCGGGCTGAATGAGTGCTTTGTCAAGAGTATGAATTTCTCCAGATATGATCTGATACCGCAGTCGGTATTGATGTATCTGAATTATAAGAATACACTTTCCGAAAAAGAGCTTGCGTACTTGTATGCGAACGTAATTTACAACAAGTCCCAGCACATGAAGGTGTACCATGAATATGCGACAACGATGCAGGATTTCATGGAGAATATGATTATCAGCGGCAAGGTCAGCGATGATCTGACTGTGCTTTATGATGAGTTCTTGGAGCCTGAGACGGTCAGTCCGCTTTATGCGAGCAAGCTGATCAACATTATCTTCCGTCGGAAGCTTGTCTGCTTTAACAAGGGCGTGCGTGCCGTGATCGTGACGCATCAGGAGTTAGAGGAAGTACAGCGCGTACCGATCGTAAACGGCGAAGCATATGTGGAGATTCTGTCGAACACGGCTTCCATTATCTTCGAGGATAGCGCGGGGAACCGGTATGCGGGATCTATTCCGTATCGACTGGAACGTATTGTAGATGAAAATGCATATATGGATATCTGCTGTAAATACAGTCCGCGGGATTACCGGGTGCTGCTGCATAACTATGAGCAGCTTGGTGATTTCACATTCAAGAAGGCAATCGAGGTCAATGCCGCACGAGATATTGTTAACTGTGATGAGATCTCCTATGATTACAAGCAGCAGGCATATCTGAATATTATTGAATATTACCATGAGAATCTGGATAACGAGGTGCTTACAAAGTATCTCGAAAAATTGGATATCGAATACTTAAATCACGCAAATGCACGTGTGATGATCGCTTACATGGTCGATATGAACATGTTCGACAAGGCATTTCAGGCGGTGAAGCTGTATGGCTTCGATGAGATCGACAGTGAAGAGCTGTATCGTCTGGCGGATTATGGTGTGGAGGACAGCAATGGCTTCTTAAATGAGGATCTGCTTTCCATCTGTATCCATCTGTACAAATCCGGTAAGGTCAATGAGCGGATTTTGGTATATATCATCAACCATTATAAGGGTGACTTGGAAGAATTGGCAGGTATTTTTAAGACGGTGCGTAACCGTGTCAGAGATATTTCCCTGCTGGCAGAAAATACATTGGCACAGATGATGTTCGCGATGGGAAATGTCGAGTACATCTACGATATCTTTACCGCGTATTATGCAGGCAGAAACCGTGGACTGGTCGTAAAGGCGTTCCTGCGGTTTGCATGCTATAACTATCTAATCAAAGATGCACAGATTCCAAGTGGTGTCTTTGACTGTCTGTATCAGGAGATTCAGAAGGGCAATATCGAGGATGAGATTTCCCGTATGTCCATGCTGCATCACTTCTCGAAGCTGGATCGTTATACGGGCGAGCAGAAGACGTGGATCAAGGATGCGGTTGGCAAGTTTATGGATGCAGGCAAGCTGCTTCCGTTCTACAAGAGCTTCCAGTCCTTTATCAAGCTGCCGCAGGATGTCATGCTCAAAACCTATCTGATCTACAAGAGCGAGCCGGGCAAACAGGTAACAGTGAAGTACGCATTTGATACTGGTTCCAGACAGAATCTGATCTACAAGACAGAGCTTCTGGATGAGATGATTCCGGGCATGTATGTGAAGGAATATGTCGTGTTCCACGGTGAGCGCCTTGTCTATGAAATCTCGGATGATAAGCAGGGTACTTCTTATGTGGTAGAGAGTGAATCGCTGAAGTCCAAAGCGTTTAACCGCAAAGACCGGAACCGCTTTGAGATTATCAACAGCATGCTTGTCAATCAGGAAATGCGGGAAGATAATGAGCTGTTAGAGACATTGGATGTTTACCTGAATACGGTACATCTGTTTGAAGAGAATTTGAGTATATTGTAATATCGCGGGGAAACCTGTGGATTGCAATGCATAGAAATAGATATAAGTACGAAAGGAAAAAGACATGTCAGAGGCGTATTATATAGGCATGGATCTGTGTTCGGATTCCACGCAGATTAGTTTTTATAACGACATCTCGCGCGAGCCGGAGACAGTCAACCAATTAAATAACAAAGAAACATATATGATGCCAAACATCCTTTTCTTCGGCTTAGAGACCGGAGAGTGGTATGTTGGCTCCGAAGCTTCCGAGGCACGTTTCAAGGAGCAGGGTATCGTGTTGGATGAGCTGTTTCAGAATGCGCGCAGTGAGGAGACTGTTGAGGTGCACAATACGCGTTACAGTTATCGCAAGCTGTTTTTAATGATGCTTAAAATGCATGTCGATTCTTTCCTGTATCGTTATGAGGGCGCGACGGTAAAGAAGCTTGTCATTACGATTCCAGAATATAACAAGGATCTGTTCCGTGTACTTTCAACGTTTTACAAGGAGCTTGGTGTCGAGAAGGAGCAGGTGGAGATCACGAGCCATCTTGACAGTGGTCTGTATTACATTTTTAATCAGGATGAAAGCCTGCGCACAAACAGTGTGGGATTGTTTGATTACAATACGGATGGCCTGCATTATTACAGAATTGATATCTCGCATGGACACGAACTGAACACGATCAGTGTCACACATGAGGACTATTCTGAGAATTTCAATCTGGCAGCCTTCGGCGGTGACAATATCCTGATGGATATTACATTTGCAAAGATTGTGGCAAATGAGACAAAGAAAACATACATTTCGGCCATTTATCTGACCGGACTCGGATTCTCCGAGAAATGGCTGAACAAATCACGCGAGCTTCTGACGCAGGGCAGACGTGTATTTGCCGGACAGAATATCTATACCAAGGGTGCCTGCTACAAGGCAGTCGGCGGTGAATATGGCGAATTTTATAAGAAGTATTTTGTAGAGACAAAGGAGAATGTGATCTTTGATGTCGGAATCTCTTCGGAGGACGAGGAGGATCGGTTTATTCCGATCGCCTTGGGCGGCAGACAGTGGTACAACATCCACGGAAAGATCAGTATTATATTGGATGATACAGAGTCCCTGACTTTGGTATACCGGAACCGGAAGACCGGAGAAGAAGAGCGGGAAGTCGTGAAGCTGCACGGAATCCCGAAACGTCCGAACAAGACGTCTAAGTTCTCCGTGGAGGTGGAATTTGAGAATCCACATCATGGCGCATTTATCATTAAGGATGTTGGATTTGGAAAATTATTCCCGACCACGAACAAGATTTATCGTAAGGAGTTTGATGTTTAATGTCAAAAATTATCTTATGTACAAGAAAAGAAGCATCGCATCCGTTCATCTTTCTGAATACGAAGGTGGAGATCAACACCTACGAGGAGCTGTGCTTTTATATCTACAATAATACCGTGCTGATCTCGAAGTCTTCTCTGTCTGAGAAGCTGTTTGACTGGATTCGGGATGAGCTGGATATGCCGGAGCTTGCAGCGAAGCTGGTAGCACTTTCGAACAAGGCGACATTTGCACAGGATCTGCTGGTTGAAATTTTAAATGCCGGGGATTACTATACACCGGACGAGATTGCAACTTATGTGGAAGCATGGCAGAAATATCGTCGGCTGACATCAAGTCAGCGTAAGAAATTAAAGGCAGACAGCTATCTTGGCTACCGCAGATACATCAAGGCGGCATCGATTTACGATGAGATTCTGGACAACCAGCAGGATATCACAGACAAGGTATTTCTTGGAAATGTCTATCACAACCGAGGTGTGGCAGCAGCCAACAACATGGATGTGGAAGATGCAAAAAGCTATTTCATGAAAGCGTATGAATTAAATGGCAACGAGGAGAGTCTGCGCAGTTACCTGATCGTATTTTCGGCAGGGAACGATGCGACGACACTGAAGCAGGAAATGCGGAAGTTTGACCTCGATGAAGATAATTTTGAGAATTTGATGATTGAGATCGGAGATTCGAATGAGGATGTCCGGGAGATGACAATCTTCTCTATGTTACAACGTGCGGTATACAACCGTATGAATAAGGACATGATCGATTACGACAAGCGAATGGATATTATACTTGGACAATTGAAGGATGAATTCAGAGAGCAGGCGATTTGATGGGAATGTTTCAGAAGATCAAGGCATACTTGAATGAAGATGATGCCGAATATGACGCCTTGATTGAAGAACAGGAACGCATGCGGGAAGAACGCAGAAAGCGCAGGAATCAGTCGAGGGCAGAACGAAATAAGGAAAAGGCGAAGCGGGCCGCGGAAAAAGCGGTGCTGAAAGAACGTGTTGATCCGGAGATCCGGCGGGAAGTCAAAGAGACGGTATCGTCGAATCGAGAGCGAAAGACCGTTGGCGATTTCTGTGAACAGTTAGTCGATACGAAATATCACATGGAGGATATGAAGCAGGAGTACAAACTCGTGACGGATTATCTCGTTGATATTCAGCGAATCGAGGAACTGCCAGTGAATCTTGCAGTAGATATCATAGATACGGCGAAGGAGATTGATCGTCTTGACGGCAACCGTAGTAAATATCAGCAGTCAGAGAATCTGCTTACAACAGAGCAGTATCGTACGATGCAGCGGCTGGAGGATGACATTCCGGATACGATCAAAAACTTAAATGATATGGAGATGCGGGATTCTATGCTGAAAAACGACATGGGATATCTCGAGGGAGAAAAAGAAGATCTGAAATATGCACGTGTGGAGGATACCGACAATGCATACCGGATTCGAAGCGTTTTGATCGTGGTGCTGGTGTTATTCCTTTTGATTAGCATTACCTTGTTTGCGGTGGCGCTGCTTGCGAAGAAGGATGTGACATTGCCAGCGGCAATCGAAGGAACGATTGCGGTGATCTGCTTTGCCGTGTGTTATATCCAGTATGCAAATATCAACCGGCGCGTACAGGAAAACGACGCAAAGCTTCAAAGGGCAATCTCGTTACTGAATAAAGTCAAAGCAAAATATGTCAATAATACAAATACATTAGATTATATCTATGAAAAATACGACGTCAATTCCGGGAAGGAACTGATGTACCGCTGGGATCTGTACAACCAGATGCAGCGCGATGCAAAGAAATATTCACAGGCAAGCGAGAGCTATTATCTTGCGTGTGACAGGCTGGTAAAACAGCTTTCTGATGTTGGCGTGACCGATCCGATGGTCTGGAAGAATCAGACAAATGCACTGATCGACCGGCGGGAGATGGTTGAGATTAAGCATGGCTTGAATGTACGGCGGCAGAAGATCCGCGAGAAGATGGCAAGCTGTGAGAAGATCCGGCAGAATGCCACGGCGGCGTTAAAAGCAAGTATTGCAGCGAATCCGGGCATTGAAAGCTATATCCGGGAGTTGCTTGCGACCTACAATCTGGAATTGTAATTCCGGATTGCAGATACAAAACAAGAGAAGTTTGATTGTGTATTTTTATACACGACATCATTCATATATGGAGGAAGAAAGACATGGCTAAGGAATTAGAGAAGAACTACAACCCGGCGGAGATTGAACCGCGTCTGTATGAAAAATGGGTTGCAAACAAATATTTTCACGCGGAGGTAGACCGGAGCAAAAAACCGTTCACCATCGTGATGCCGCCACCAAACATTACCGGACAGTTGCATATGGGACATGCACTCGATAATACGATGCAGGATATCCTGATCCGTTTCAAGCGTATGCAGGGTTACAATGCACTGTGGCAGCCGGGAACCGACCATGCGGCCATCGCGACAGAGGTGAAGGTTATCGAGGCTTTGAAGAAGGAAGGCATCGACAAGGAAGACCTTGGACGTGAGAAGTTCTTAGAGCGTGTCTGGGACTGGCGTAGAGAGTACGGCGGCAAGATCGTCAACCAGTTGAAGAAGATGGGTTCATCCGCAGACTGGGATCGTGAGCGTTTCACGATGGATGAAGGAAATAACAAGGCAGTTACAGAGGTATTCTGTAAGCTGTATGAAAAAGGATATATGTACCGAGGTTCCCGTATCGTAAACTGGTGTCCGGTTTGTCAGACATCCATTTCCGATGCAGAGGTTGTACATGAGGAGCAGGATGGCTTCTTCTGGCACATCAATTATCCGGTTGTTGGCGAGGAAGGAAGATTCGTAGAGATCGCAACCACACGTCCGGAGACATTGCTCGGTGATACAGCCGTTGCAGTAAATCCAGAGGACGAGCGATACAAGGATATCGTTGGCAAGATGCTGAAGCTGCCACTCACGGACCGTGAGATTCCGGTGATTGCCGATGAGTATGTAGATAAAGATTTTGGAACCGGCTGTGTAAAGATCACACCGGCACACGATCCGAACGATTTCGAGGTTGGAAAGCGTCATAATCTCGAAGAGATCAATATTATGAATGATGATGCTACGATCAACAAGCTTGGCGGCAAGTATGCAGGCATGGATCGTTATGAGGCAAGAAAGGCAATGGTTGCTGATCTTGATGCACTCGGACTTCTCGTGAAGGTTGTACCACACAAGCATATGGTTGGTACGCATGACCGTTGTAAGACAACGGTAGAGCCACTTGTAAAGCCACAGTGGTTCGTCAAGATGAGCGAGATGGCAAAGCCGGCGAAGGAAGCAGTTGTAAGCGGCAAGCTGAAGCTGATTCCGGAGCGTATGGACAAGACCTATTACAACTGGCTGGATAATATCCGTGACTGGTGTGTATCCAGACAGCTCTGGTGGGGACATCGTATCCCGGCATATTACTGTCAGGACTGTGGGGAGACGATCGTATCGAAGGAGACCGTGTGCACTTGTCCAAAATGTGGAAGCAACAATGTAAAGCAGGACGAGGATACACTGGATACATGGTTCTCTTCCGCACTGTGGCCGTTCTCCACACTTG
>ERZ825670.2409-NODE-2409-length-17708-cov-6.052966_pt1 | contig 17708 bp, 10 predicted proteins | sample MGYA00519929_ERZ825670 | MGnify/ENA primary metagenome ERZ825670 (study PRJEB31778, sample SAMEA3449207) | human gut metagenome | biome: human gut; feature: human-associated habitat; material: faeces | place: United Kingdom | collected 2010/2012 ...
TGGCTCAAGAAACAAACGTATAAAAGAAGAATATAATGTAAATCCGATAATAGATATAGTTCATAGGTGGGATAAAACTGAGAAATATAGAGAAATAGAAAATCAGCCAATAGCCTATACTGAAGAAGGAGAAGTATTCTACATAGTAGACTTAAATAATTATGAAAAGATGAAATATTTAGGATATGATAGAGAAAATAAAGCCCTAAGATATACAAGGTATAATACAGGAAAGAAAATATATAGAATACCATTGGAAACAGATTATAGAATATTTACATCAGTGGCAAGAGATAGTAAAAAGTTCAAGAAGAAATACAAAATGAGAACAGAAATAGAAAGGCTAAATGGTAGAATAGATAGAGATTACATGTTTAATGATCATTTCATAAGAGGACAAAAGAAAATGGAATTAATGTTAAATCTAACATTTATAGTAATGCTAACAATAGCAAAAGGACATATAAAGAATAAACAAGAAAATATACGAAGTTTAGTAGCGTAAATAAAATTAAAAGACACATGAGGTTGTAATAGGGTTAGTGCGCCCTTTTTTTGTGTTTAAATTTATTATTAGAAAATTTACTAATAAAATAAAATTCAATATAAGACAAACTATAAATTAGTTCAAAAATGGATACAAACGAAAAAATTCTTAATTAATTTCTTGTTTTTTTATGCAAATTGTGCTACAATTATATTGTAACAATTTTTTGTTGCCTTTGAAAAAATACTTTTCGGAGGCACAGTCCTCCGAACAATTACAAGGAGGAATAACTATGACAGTAAGCAATCAGCAAAAAATCGGAACTCATTTCAAGAAGGAAAACATTTTTCTAGCTACAGTTTCAGTAAGCAATGTCGACACTAAAGAAATGCTCAATTCTAAAATGGCTGGTATAGATAGTAAAGTACCAGAGAATTTAATGGCATTGTTTGTCGATAACGGTTTTATCTCTTCGGAACAGTTTGATGTTTTTTATAAAGATGATACGGGATATACTCGCTTTGTAGAAGAAGGACCTGAAACTTTTGCTGGTGATAATTCAGACGGAAAAGGTATCGTTCGGAATGTTGTATCAATCTGGGAATATTATTCAGAGGAGCAGGTTACTGAATGTATGTTGAATAACGAATTTATGGCAATATGTATTTTGGATATGGCTCCCCTTTATAAGTACAATGAGGATTACAACAATGTCTGATTCAGTTTCATAGTGGTGCTACGGGAGAAAATTCTTTTTTCTCCCGTAGCAGTCTATAATTTTATTTTAGGAATATATTTGACATTTTATAATTATCTGTGTATAATAAATATAGGAAATGAATAACCGCAGTGAATGCGGTTACCACTACATAAAAGTATAACAACACATTCGCAATATTGGCATAGTGGAATGTGTTGTTATTTTTATTCCTTATCTATAATTGAATTTACATATTTTATGTATAAAATCGTTAATAAGGTTACGTTTATTGTTGCTGATACTATTAAGGCATATATTAAAAAAAGTATAAAACTCATAAACACCACCTCATTTTCTGATAACAAAAGTTATCGAGTGCAGTGGCAACACATATCTACTACTATGTTCATTTCCTATGCTAGCTAGTATAACATACAATTTACAATAAATCAATACAAAAAGAACAAAAATTCGTAGATGCTTTTTGCAAAATTACTTGATTTTTATTAAATTGTTTGCTAATCTATATATAATTTGATTGATATTTGTATCAATTGTTAGGAGAGAACAAAGTTGTAGATAACCACGACAATCTCTCCAGTTTTAAACCAATTCCCACAGATTTTTAATATTTCTGTGGATTTTTTTACTTTTGAAAGCTTTATATACCAGGCATTTCAACTTCTTTGTGATTTTATTCATTTTTTAACAAATTTCCAAAACTACATTAACTTTCGAACTCAATCTTATAGAATTACTGATATTACTGAATTTATGTAATATATCAAACCGGAGCTATGCCTCCAAAATAAAGCATGTAAGTATTGTTTTATCAATACTTACGCTTTTTTATGTTTTTTAATTAATTTAAGAATATTAGTATTCTTAATTCTTTTAAAATAAACGATTATACTAAAAAGTGTTGTCGTTTATTTTATTATTAGCATTTTTTAAAATAAAAATGGTAAATTATAGAATAAGATTACAGAAATTTACAAATAAAAAACAAAAAAATACTACGGGCATGCAAGTTTTTTAGGGAAAATCAATAAAACTGTTGATTTTGTAACAAAAATGTAATATAATTGTAATATGAGTTTTAAATCTAACGAAAGAAAAAATAATAAATTAAGGGCTAGTATCATATTATCTAAGTATGATATTTAAATTTGCCAAAAAATAAAGTAAAAAATAGAGGAGTGTTTATATGAAGAATAAAGGTATGAAAATAATTAGCGGTTTAATTATTGTATTAATGGTTTTTGCTACGATAATGCCAACCGTAGTAAAATCTGCTCAAGTAGTAGTATCAAGTATGTCAGATACAAATCGTGGAATAGGAAACACAAATGTATTTATAGCTAGTATTAAGGGATATAGCAATATATATTGTATTAAGGGTGGTGCACATTTATATGTTGGTACACAGCTAAATGACGATAAAAAAAGTTTATATACTGCTAATGTTTCTAACATAACATCAAACCAAAGTGCATTAGCATGGGTTTTAGATAATATGTACTTAACAGATGTGACAGATGCAGAAACAAAAACAGCCATGAAAAATAATTTAAAATGCGTAATAAAGAAATACAGTACTTATAAAGCCTCAAATGGAAAATATATATTAAGTCAAAAAATTAATGTAAATAATATTGATGATGCATGGATTAATAAAGCAGTAGATGCATTAGTTAGTGATAAAGATACTTTATATGCTGTGCAACAGTATGTAATGTGGAGTTTTGTAAAAAACTCAAGTTCATCTTACAATAGTACTATGCAAAATTCAGATGGAAGTTATAATTCATTACCAAATGCAAAAGCAGAAAAAAAATATTATACAGCACTATACATTTCTTTAAGAGAACGTGCTAAAGAAGCTCAAAAAAATAAATATTCTTCACCAAATGGAAATGAAGGATTTGATGTTGTACTAACAAAGGATTCTAAAGCATCAGCAACTGTTCAATCTGATAAAAAAACAGTTATAGCAGGTCCATATGTATTAAGAAATAACCATTCACTATTTACTAAAACATTTAGTGCTACAGTTAATTCTAATAAGGTGGATAAAATAGAAACTGTAGATAAAAATGGTAAATCAATCAATGTTTCAGAAAAGAATGATGCATTTTATTTAAAAATTACATATAATAAAGGTTTTGAAAAAGGAACACAATACAAGATAAAAGTTAATGTTAATTTAAAAGGTTATAGAACTTTTGCAAGTTTATTAAATCCTGTAAGAAATAGTGACCAACCTTTAGCAACTATTAGAAAAGAAAAGTATACAAAACAAACTTCAACAGAGTTAATATTCAAAGAAAACTTAGAAGGAAACTACGGACTACAAATAGAAAAAGTAGATGCTACAGATACAAACACTAAAATATCTGGTGCTATATTTAAAGTATCAGGAGTTTCTGAAAAAGATACAAGTTATGGACCATCAAAATCAGATGGAATTATAAATATATTCAAAAATAGAAAAATAAAAAAAGAAGGAACAGAAGAATTTACAATAAGTGAAGTAACAGTTACAGATGGTAATTACATAAAATTAAAAGATGATATAAAAATATATGTAACAACAACTAGATCAAACGATAAATATGTTGTATCAAACGTATCTTTTGAGAAAGATTCAAATGTAACAACCAAAGAAGTATCATTAGAAGATGGAACTAAAGTAAATATTACAGCTAAGCTAAGCAGTGGAGTTGTAAAAATTACAATACCAAATAAACCAGTAAATTTTGATTTAGCACTTAGAAAATATATTACAGAAGTAAAGAGAAATGAAACTAAAGTTGAAATTGGTGAAAGCAGAGTTCCTACAATAAACGAAAAATCAGTAGAAGAATATAAAGCAAATAAAACAGCTGGATATTACCATACAAAAACACCAGTTAATGTAAAACCAGGGGATAACATTATTTACACATTAAGAGTTTATAATGAAGGAAATATAAGTGGATTTGCAAAAGAAATAACAGATTATTTACCAGCAGGATTAGAATTTGTTACAGATAGTAAAATTAACAAAGAAAACAATTGGGTTGTAACAAGTAATAATGATGGAACAACAACTGTAAAAACAGATAAACTAAAAGATACAACAATAAAACCAGCAAATGGAGAAGAAGGACTATTAGAATATGTAAAACAAGAAAAGAAAAGTGAAGCTCCAGAATTTAGTGCATATGTGGAAATAGAATGTAAAGTAAAAGCAGATATACAAGATAGCAAATTGTTAGTAAATGTTGCAGAAATAACAAATTATGGATATAACAACAAAAATGGTGACTATGTAGAAGCAAACGAAGAAAATGTTGATATAGATTCAGAAGAAAATAATGTATTTAATAAAGATGAAAAAGTTAAAAACATAGATGGATACTATAAAAATATAGTAGAACCACAAAAAGCAGACAATAACAATTACTATAAAGGAATGCAAGATGATGATGATTTTGAAAACATATTAGTAGTACCTGACGCAAAAGAATTTAAATTTGTATTAAATAAAGTAGATGAAAGTGGAAATCCATTAATTGGAGCAGACTTTACAGTACAAAAAACAAAAAATGAAAAAGCAGAAGTATTACTTGATAACCAAGAAGTAAAAGGTACATATGAAGTACTAGAGAACAATGTAAAATTCAATGAAACATATACATATACAGTACTCGAAGTTGAAAGTGCGCCAGAATATGTAAATGTTATGAATGGAAAATACATTACATTAAGAACATACATGAATGAAGACGGAAAATTAATATTGGGAAATTACAATAAAAACGAAGAAGAAGATGCATTAATTAGTAAATATGGATTTGTAATTAACAATACAGATGGAAGCATTGTAAAAGAAACTGAAACAGATTTATATGAAAAAATAAAGGTGATTGTAAAAAATGATATAACCCCATCACAAGTTGTAATTACAATACCAAATGAAAAAGAGAAAAAAGAATTTGATTTGGCTTTAAGAAAATTCATTACTGAGGTTAAAACTGGAGTTGGAACAGAAAACGAAAAACAAATAAATGTTACAGATAGAGTACCAACATTCAAAATTGATAATCAAGGAAAATATGTATATGAACATACAAAAGAGCCAGTTATAGTTGCAAATAATAATATAGTAACATATACTCTAAGAGTTTATAATGAAGGAACGATGGATGGATATGCAAAACAAATTAAAGATAACATACCAGAAGGATTGGAATTCTTACCATCAAATGAAGTAAACCAAAAATATAAATGGGTAATGCTAGATAAATACGGAAAAGAAACAACAGAAGTTGAAAATGCAAAATCTATAGTAAGCAACTATTTATCTAAAGAGCATGAAAAAACAGCAGGTGAAAATTTATTAAAAGCATTTGACATTGAAAGGTATAAATCAGGAGAAATAAAAGAACCAGATTATAAAGAAGTAAAAGTTTCATTTAAAGTAAATTCATCTGAAAAATCAGAAAAAATAATTATAAATAAAGCTCAAATTTCCGATGATAGTGACAAAGATGGAAATAAAGTAGACGATAGAGATTCAATTCCAGATGTATGGAATGAAGGAGAAGATGATCAAGATATTGAAAAAGTTAAATTGTTATATTTTGACTTAGCTTTAAGAAAATGGGTAACAAAAGCAATTGTAATAGAGAATGGAACACAAACTGTTACGGAAACAGGACATACAGCGGAAGATAATCCAGAAGAAATTGTAAAAGTTGACTTAAAAAAATCTAATATAAAAAATGTAACTGTAAAATTTGAATATAGCATTAGAGTAAAAAATGAAGGACAAATTGAAGGCTATGCAAAAGAAATTTCAGACTACATTCCAGAAGGATTAAAATTTGTAAAAGAAGATAACCCAGATTGGAAAGAAGTAGATGGAAAAGTTGTAACAGATAAGCTAAAAGATACATTATTAAAGCCAGGCGATACTAAAGACGTAACAATTACGCTTACATGGATTAACAATGAAAACAATATGGGATTAAAAGTAAATACAGCAGAGATTAGCAAAGATTACAATGAATATGGAACACCAGACATTGATTCTACACCAAACAATAAAGTGCCAGGAGAAGATGATATAGATGATGCACCTGTAATGCTTACAGTAAAAACAGGGCAAGCTGCAACATATGCAGGAGTAACAGTAATAGTGCTTACTATTTTAGCAGGGGGTATAATTTCAATTAAAAAATTTGTTTTAAAATAGAAGTACTCTAAATATAAAAAAATAAAGAAGAAGACAGATTAAATGTCTTCTTTTTTTGCTTAAAAACCTTTTGTTACAAATATGTCGAAATTGTAATGAAATTGTAAAATATGAAATAAAAAAACTCCTAAAAAGACCTTCCGTAAATAGAAGAACAAAGTAAGCGAGCATACCAGAAAATAACACATATTGACTTTAAAAGTGAAGCTCAGTAAAATGAAAATAAATAAAACAATGGAGGTAAATTTTTATGAGAAAGGTGTTTGAAAAAGTAACTGCGATAATTACACTATCTATAATGCTTTTAGCAAGTAGTAGTACAGTCCTAACATATGCTTATGATATGGTAACAGCGGATCAAGATGTACCAGCTGAAGAAGCTTCTGGTACATGGTATGTTCATGATAGAAAAAATATAATTGGAACTAATGCAATATATGAGTATAATGGTGACTATATATGGGGGTATGGTATAAATAAATCAAAATCTAAAGTAGTATCAGATACAACATATGCAAGGTATTGCTTATTAGGTGGGTATAATGTTAACCATGACGCTGGTAAAGCACCTGATGCAAGCGATTCAAAAGGTAATTATGGAATATATAATACAAAAGAAAATTTTAGCCAGATAAGTAATGCTCAAATTACAAAAATATTTGGTAACAATAATAATAAAAAAGCAGTAGAGTGGTTATTAAATAACATGTATACATTTGCAGATGGCAATGGAAAAATTAATAGTAATTATAATGGATTTTCAAAAGAATATGAAAGAGATATAATGTTAAACCACTTAATTGAAATTATAAAAGATAAAACGGGAGTACAATATAATTCTTTATCAGATTTTGGTGATGGTTATATTTCAACAATTCAACAGTTTGTATTGTGGAATTTTACAAATTCAAAATCAGAATATAAACATGGCTCAGATGTAAACTTCATTAAAAATATTAAATGTAACGGTAAAGCAATAGATTCTGATAAAATAGCAATTGCACAAAATTTATATAAAGCATTATACAAATCTGCATGCGATATTAGAGATGGAAAAACATTATCTACAACAATGGCTACTAATATAAGTACTAGTGATGTAAATATAAAATTAAATAACGGAAAACAAACAATCAGTGCTGTTACAAATGAAGAAAATACATATATTATAGGTCCAATATCAGCATCTGTAACAGGTAATGTTAATAATATAGAAGAAGTGACAGACAGGATAAAAATTGAAGTAGGGCAACAAAAGATAGAGTCAAAGAAATATATGATAGATACTACAACAGAACTTACACAAACGACTATAAAAAATATTATAGTTGGTAAAGTTAGTCAATATTATATTAAAGTTAAACTTGATTCACCTATTGCAGATGTAGATCAAGTTAGATTTAGGTATACTATAACAGCTACTTCAAAAAGAGGAATAAGCGAATTAAATAAATATGTTTATACAAAATCTAATAGTAACAGACAACCTATTATAGAAATAGACAAAAGTTTAAATCACCATAGAAATTCTGCAACATTAATTGTAAATCATAATGCAGACTATTCTGGATTTGATATGGCACTAACCAAACAAATTGCTCAAATATATAGATATGATGCTTCTAAAGGTAAATACGTAAGAGTGTATGACTCAGAAGTTAAAGAAGATACTGATACAAATCATAATAATGATAAATCAGAAAATATTGTATATGGAACAAGAGAGTATTATATTCATCCAAGCGAAATGAGTGAAGATAAAGGAGTTACAACAGCAACATATGCACTAAATAAACAACCAATTACTGTTGAACCTGGAGATATAGTAAGGTATAAAATAACAGTATATAATGAAGGTAGTGTAGATGGATTTGTAGGAGAAATAACAGATTATTTACCAAGTGGATTAGAATATTTAGAAAATTCAACAACAAGCACAAATTATGGAAAATATAATTATAGTAATCAAAACTTAATAACAACGAATTATGATAAAGCCAATAATACAGTTGTAATGACTTATAAAACTAAGCAATCAGTAAAAGCATATGGCAACGGTGAAAGCTTTTTACCAGAAAATAAATTAGATACTTATATTGAATGCAAGGTAAGTAGTAACGTTAAAAATGGAACAAGTTTAAGAAACGTTTCTGAAATAAGCAAATATGGATATAATGATAAAAGCGGAAATTATATAGAAGCAAGCAAGAAAAATATTGATAGAGATTCTATTCAAAATAATACAAATATTAATTCTTATGATGAAGTTACAGGAAGTACTATGATATACAAACCTAAAGTAGACCTTGAAAATGATCTAGAAGATGATCAGGATTTTGAGGAAGTTAAAGTTGGAGAATTTGATTTAGCATTAAGAAAATTTATCACTGAGGTTAATGGAGAGGCTTTGTCTGACAGTAGAGAGCCAACGTTTGCTTGGAAATCAATTGAACAGTATAGACAGACAGGAACAGCAGCATATTATCACACAAAAACACCACTTACAGTAAAAAAAGGAGATATAGTAACTTACACTATTAGAGTATATAATGAAGGAGATATAGATGGAATTGTAAAGAAAATAACTGATTATATACCAAATGGATTGAACTATATCAATAATGCATACAATCAAGGTCAAGGATGGAAAGTATCAAGTAGTAGTGATAGAATTATAGTAAACGAAAATTTAAAAAAAGTAAAAGCAACAAAAGACGGTTTCTTAAAAGTTTATACGGATGCAATAGCAGAAGAAGAAAAATTTTGGGTAGATGTAAATATTCAATGTGAGGTAGTTGAAGATAAAAAGAGTACTGTACTAACAAATGTAGCCGAAATTTCAGATTATGGTTATAATAAGATTATTTCAGATGCTAATGGAGCAAATGTAAGTGTAGAGTATTTACAAGCAAGTAAAGGAACAAAGAAAACAGTAGATAGAGATTCAGAACAAGCAAATACAAGTGAAAAATTAGCTTTAACATCAGAAAATGAAATAACGACAAGCTATTACCAATACCAAGCTACTAAACATGATATTACAAATACAGAAGAGAATTTCTATGAAGGATTAGAAGATGATGATGATTTTGAAGATGTTATTGTAGATACACATAAGTTTTATATTAAGAAAACAGATTCAACTAAAAGAGGTGGTTGGAGAACATTGATACAAGATGCTGAATTCAAGGTAGAGAGAATTACTACTGGAGGATCATCATCAACTGATAACGTGGAAGTTATTCATGAAGGTACATTTGGAGGAAGAAAGGCTGTAGAAGAAATTACACAAGTAAATACACCTTATATTTATCAAATTACAGAAACAAAAGCTGGCGATGGATATACTAACCTTTTAGGAAATAATAAGATATATGTAGTTGTATATTTAAATAATAAAGGAGAGCTTGCTTTTGGTTGGCCAGAAGGTTCAAACAATGTTAAACAAGAATATATAGACAATATATGTACAACTGAAATTATGTGCTATGAATCTGGAAAGAACTTTTTACTTATAGATCAAAATGGAAATATTTTAAAGAAAACAGAAAATGAAGCGTTATACAATTCTATATGGGTTACTTATGACACAAGACAAAAAGCGATTTTTGTTACTGTGCAGGACCCACTAATGTCAGGAAATTATAATCTAAAACTTAAGAAAGAAGATGAAGCTGGGCAGCAATTAGCTGGAGCATCATTTGAGATAAATAAAGAAAACGGTAGTCCACTAACACTTAATGTAAATGATACTAAAACTGAATACACAACAGAGAACATTATAATTAACGCTGCAGGAAAAGATAAATATACAATTTCAGAAGTAAGTACTCCAGATGGATACATTTCACTAAAAGATTCTATTGATATATATGTAACAACAGGGGAAGATGATGCAAAAACAAATTACATTGTAAAAGGAATATCTTTTACAGAAGATGGAATACCACAAACGCAGGCAAAGTTGACTGCAGCTTTAGTTAAAGAGGGAAAGACTGTAGAAATTAATGCTAGTGTAGAAAATGGAACAGTAGTATTAACAATACCAAATAAGCATGTGGAAGGAAGTTATTGTTTTAAAATATTAAAGACAGATATAAATGGTAGTCCATTAGCTGGTGCTGAATTTAACATTATTGGGGCATCGCAAATAAGTGGTGATTCTAATGTAACTCCAATAAACGGAACGTTAAGTAGCGAGAAAATAGTGATTGCAGATATAGCTACTAGAGATAAATTTACAATTACAGAAATAAAAGCACCAAATGGTTATATTAAATTAGCAGAGCCATTAAATGTTTATGTAGCAAAAGGACTAAGTGATGATAAAACCAGAAATGTTGTAACGGGTATAGCTTTTGAGGAAGAAGCAGAAATAGCATCTAAAATTGAAAGAGAAGTTAGTATAGATGGAGATAAAGGTACAGTTAAAGTAGTTGTAGAGATAGAAAAAGATACAGGAGATGTATTATTAACAATACCAAATATACAATTAGAAGGTTCGTATAGCATTGACATAGTTAAAAAAGACTCTGAAGGAAACGCAATAAAGGGTGTGAAGTTTGGCATTAAGGAAAAAGAAAGTGAACAAATAATATCTGACGAAACTGATAGTGATGGAAAAGCCACAATAGTTGATACAATAAAAATTACGAAGGACAATGTCTCTACTCCAGATGAATATACAATTACGGAGATAGAAGTACCAGGAGACTATATAAAATTAAAAAAACCATTAACATTTAGTGTAATAAAAGGCGTAGACAATGAAGCAGACCCAACAGAATATAGAGCAACAGCCGTAAACTTCGAAAATGGATCTAATTCAATAGAAGTTGAACTAGAAAATGGAAATTTAGTAACGGTTTATGCAGAAATAAATAGTGAAGATGGTAGAATAGTAATAACAATACCAAATATACTAATTCAAGGTAAATATAATTTTGAAATATTAAAGGTTGATCAGAAAGATGAAAATAGTCCAATAAAAGATGTAGAATTTAATATAACAGTTAAAGAAAATGGTACAGAGGCTAAATTATATGATATAAATGGAGATGAAATTAACACAACAGGATTAATAACAGACGAAAATGGTAAAATTTCATTACCAGAAATAAAGATAGATAAAGAGGCACAATATTCTCTTGAAGTTGTTGAGACATCCGTTCCATATGGATATGTAAAAATGGAAGAACCAATTAAAGTAACATTTGAAACAAAGATAAGTGATAATTATAAATATATTATAACAAATCATAAAATAGATGGTGCAGATGCAGAATATTCTGATGATTCATTAAAATTAATAATAAAGAATGGTCAATTTGACTTAGCACTTAGAAAATTCATTACAGGAATAACAACAGGAGCTGGTACTGAAGAAGAGAAAAATTGGGAAATAACAGATAGAGAGCCAAAGTTTAAGATTGACGAAGAAGGAAAATATGTATATGAACATACAAAAGAACCATTAACTGTTGGAAACCAAAATATTGTAGAATATACTTTAAGAGTGTATAATGAAGGTTCACTTGCTGGATATGCAAGTAAAATAAAAGATGATATTCCAGAAGGATTAGAATTTTTACCAGATAATGAAACAAATAAAAAATATGGATGGATAATGTTAGACGAAGCAGGAAATGAAACAGAAGATGTAAATAAAGCAAAATATGTAGTAACAAAATATTTATCTAAAGAAGACGATCAAAATGGACAAAAATTAATTGGGGCGTTTTATCCAGATGAAATGGAAAGCCCAGCATACCAAGACGTAAAAATTGCATTCAAAGTGACAATGCCTGATACAGAAGATAAAATAATAATCAATCATGCGCAAATATCAGATGATAGTGATGAAAATGGAAAAGAAATTGATGATAAAGATTCGATTCCAGACGAATGGAATGAAGGTGAAGACGACCAAGATATTGAAAAAGTAAAAGTACAATATTTTGATTTAGCTCTAAGAAAATGGGTAACAAAAGCAATAGTAATAGAAAATGGTAAAGAAACTGTAACAGAAACAGGACATACAGCAGAAGATGATCCAGAAGAAATAGTAAAAGTAGACTTAAAGAAGAGTAGCTTGAAGAACATTGTTGTTAAATTTGAATACAAAATAAGAATAACAAATGAAGGAGAAATTGCAGGATATGCAAAAGAAATTTCAGACTATATACCAGAAGGGTTAAGATTTGATCAAGCAGAAAATCCACTATGGCAAGAAGCAGAAGGAAAAGTAACAACAGACCAATTAAAAGATAAACTGTTAAATCCAGGAGAAAGTGTAGAGGTATCTATAATTTTAACATGGATAAATAGAGAAGATAACATGGGATTAAAAGTAAACGTAGCAGAAATAAGTAAAGATTATAATGAATATGGAACACCAGATATCGACTCTACACCAAATAATCAAAAGCCAGGAGAAGATGATATAGATGATGCAAAAGTAATGTTAACTGTAAAAACAGGTGAAATAATATTCTATATTGGAACAACTATTGCAGTACTTACAATTTTAGGAGTGGGTATTGTTGGAATTAAAAAATATGTTTTGAAATAATATAATAAGGAGACTAGAAATGCTATAGTGCATTCTAGTTTCCTTTTATATATGCTATTTAAGGTTTATACTTTTGACATATATTTAAGTTTTGAGAGTATTTGTTGTAAAGTACTTTGTAAAAAATAGTTTACATTAAAAAAGCGTTATGCTATAATTCATATTAAAGAAAAAAGAGAGAGAGGAATAAAATGAATCAAATACTTTTTACAGGAGATAAAGATGATACTTCAGAAACAAGAAAAATAATACAAGTTTTTTGTGGTATTATAATTGTATTCTCAATTATTTTAATAGTTGTTGGTGCTTATTCGTTAATTCATGAAAAAAATAAAAAAACAAGTAGTGTAAAGAAACCGCAAATTAGTGTTACAGAGAGTAATGGAACGGTAACAATAAATGCTAAACATTCAATTGGAATTGATAGCTTATATTACTCTTGGGATAATGGAGAAGAAACAAAAATAAGTGCAAATGGAGAAAGGAAATTAACTGAGCAAATTGAATTACCAAATGGAGACACAACCCTTAATATTAGATTAATAGATAGTAATCAAAATGAAAGTAAAGCTGTGAAAGGCTTTAAATATAATGAAAATACTGATAGACAAAAACCACAGATTCAAATATTGGCTACGTCAGAAAAAGAAAATGTTCAAATAATTGCTACAGATAATAAAGAGATATCTTATATCGAATACAAACTGAATAATAATGAAGCAGTAAAAGTAGAAAATAGAGGAGCGGATAAAACAAAGTTAGAAGTTAAGCTTGAAGTAAAGGAAGAAACAACACTTATAGTTAAAGCTTATGATTCAAGCGGAAATAGTTCGAATAAAGAAATCTTGGTTAGACCAGTTACTCCACCTAACATTGAATTGAAAAAGAGCAGTGGAGAATTAATAATTAGAGTTACAGACGACGAGGAAGTTACAAAAGTTGTTTATAATATAAATGGAACTGAGTATACTAAAGATAATACTGGTGAAGATAAGAAGAAATTTGAAATTAGGCACCAATTAGAAAAGGGAGAAAATATAGTAAAGGTAATAGCCTATAATATTGGTGGTGCTAAGAAAGAAACTATAGGAAAATGTACTTATTAAACAGATTGGAGAAAAGATAATAAAATATGGATGCTATGCAGATTTTAAGATTCTTACTATATTTTATAATATATTCATTTTTTGGCTGGATACTAGAATCAATATATAAGTCTTTTATTGAAAAAAGAATAATTAATAGTGGATTTTTGTTTGGACCTTTTTGTCCGATTTACGGATTTGGAGCCTGTATTATGATTCTTTGTTTAGAGCCATTTAAAAATAATGCAATGCTGTTATTTGCAACCTCATTTGTTGTTATGTCTATATGGGAATATATCGTTGGATGGCTTTTAGAAAAGCAATTTAATACTAAATATTGGGACTATACTGGAAATTTCTTAAATATAAAAGGTAGAGTGTGTTTAAAAAACTCTACTTTTTGGGGTGCCTTGGGTGTAATTTTTATGATGTGGATACATCCAGTAATAGAAAAGTATGTTATTATATTAAATAATGCAACTTTATTATATTTGAATATTATTTTATTAGTTGCAATTGGAATTGATGCAATTATCACAATTGTAAAGATGAAATCACTTGAATCTACTGTAGAGGCAATTAAGGAATTAGGAGAAACAATTAAGACTAAGATAAGTGAACTTAAAGACTTAGGGGCTGATTCTATTGAAAAAGTAAAGGGTACAGAAATAATAATAGAAGATTTAAAGAGAAAAGAAGCAATATTAAAAGTTAGATTATATAGATATGTTACTAGATTAAAAAAAGCATTCCCAACAATTAAGTCTGATAGTATTTCGCAGTTATTAAACCAGAAAATAGATTTAAAAGCATTGAAGGAAAAAATAAAAAAGAAAATAGATAAAAAATAAGGAGAAAAAATGGTTCAAGATATATATGTTATAGATAACTCGAATGAATTAAAAAACGTATTAAATAATTTATTTAAAACAAATAATGAGTATCATTTTAAACGAGTAACTACAAAACAAATTGATATTGCACTAAGAAATATTCCAGCGTTAATTATTATTCATGAAGACACACTAACAAATGAAGTATCTAGTATATATAGTAAAATAAAGGAAAACGATGATAATAATATTACTCCAATAATTGTTGTCTCATCAAATATAGATAGGCAACATAGAGTAGAGGTTTTAAAAACTGGAATAGAACATTATATCAAAAAGCCAATAGACGAGGAATACTTTTATTATACAATTATTAATCTTCTAGATTTATTAGATATAAATAGAAGAGTAAGTCCACTTACTGGGCTACCAGGAAATGTTCAGATACAAGCTGAAATGAAAAAAAGGTTATTAAATGATGAAGAATTTTCAATGATGTATTTTGATTTAGACAATTTTAAGTCATATAACGATTTATATGGATTTTTTAAAGGTGATGAAATAATTAAATTTACAGCCAAGGTTATTTCAAGACATATTCATTGTAGGGAATGTGACTCCAGCTTTGTAGGACATATTGGTGGAGACGACTTTGTAGCAATTGTTTCAACAACTGATTGCGAGATTATATGTCAGAATATAATTGCAGAATTTGATAAAAATATAGTTAATTATTATTTAGAGGAAGATGCTCTAAGAGGGTATATTGAAGTTGAAAATAGAAAAGGAATACTTGAACAATTTCCAATTGTTTCAATTACAATTGGTGTTGTAAATGTTACAAAGGGTAGATTTAATAATATTTTGGAAATAGGAGAAATGGGTGCTGGTGTAAAGCATCTAGCAAAAACTATTCCAGGTAGTACATATGTAATAAATAAAAGGGAAGCCTAATAGCTCAAAATACAAGCTATTAGGCTTTGTCCTAATTCATTATAGAGTCATTGTACATTAAAAAGTCTCGAACGAATTGTTGGTATTTGTAGGGTAAACAGGAAATTTCACATTTTTTATAAATATGTTTACCATAAATAAAATATGCATTTTCTTCAGGTGATAGCTTATGCACTGTATAATGTGCAAAAGCTATAGAGTTTTGCAGATTTGTACATATAAATATATCGTCACCAACATGTAGTTTAACAGACATATTTATATATTGTCTATTGTTTGAAACAACAATAATTTGCCTATGAGTGTAATCATTAGGCTTTTTTATTTCCAGTCCTGATTCAGAAAATGTTGCGTGTTTCAAAGTGCAAAGAATCTTATGCTTTTTTCGACTCCCTTGACATTTCGCATTTTTCTGTAATAAAGCACAAACTTTTTTCCACTGCTTTTTGCTTAAGGATGATGTTATTTGAGCTGATGTTAAACCAGACCTCCCAACCAATTCATCCATAGATGTTGAAGATTGTGCAGCATCTATTACTGTGCCATAAATTCCAATCCGTTTCATACAAACACTCCTTTTAAAAAATAAAATAAAAGGTAACTCTATTTTTGTTAGGCATTTGCCCATTTTAAAAAACATAATATAGTTACTATACTATTATAACAAAATTATCTAAATTTGTAAATAAATTTTTAAAATCTAAAGTGCGACGATTAAATAATAATAAAATACAGTCTAGTTGTTCGCTTGACACAATACCTTTTTGGGAATATACTAAATGGTAAATTAACTTTAAAGGGGGTTAGATTTTAAATGGATAGTTTAATTGAAATTAGATGGCACGGTAGAGGTGGCCAGGGAGCAAAAACAGCATCACTGTTACTTGCAGATGCTGCATTTAATACGGGAAAGTATATTCAAGGATTTCCAGAGTACGGACCTGAAAGAATGGGTGCTCCAATTACTGCATATAATCGAATTAGTAATAGCCAAATTAATATACATAGCAATATTTATGAACCAGATTATGTAGTAGTTGTTGATGATACTTTACTTGAAAGTGTTGATGTAACTGCCGGCTTAAAAGAAACTGGTGCTATTGTTATAAATACAACCAAAAGTGCTAAACAATTAAAAAGCGTTTTAAATAATTATAAAGGGGAAATTTATACTATTGACGCAAGAAAGGTATCAATGGAAGCACTTGGAAGATATTTCCCAAATATTCCAATGCTTGCTGCAATTGTAAAAGTAAGCAAAGTTATGACAGAAGAAGAACTTTTAAATGATATGGAAGGATCTTTTAAACATAAATTTGCAAAAAAACCAGAAGTTATTGAAGGAAATATGAAATCTTTAAAACTTGCTTTGCAAGAGGTTAAAAAGATAAATATTAATTAGTATAAGTGTGGATTTATCTAATTTTAAAAATAACAGTTATTTTAGAAAGGAGTTTTAGTGGATTATGTGTGAAAAAATTAATATACATACACCAGCCGAGGACCTAACAATTGGTGGAAACATCTATAATGCTGGAAACGCAAAAGAGTTTAAAACAGGTGACTGGAGAAGTGTAAGACCTGTATTTATACCAGAAAAATGTAAACAATGTGGTTTATGTTTTCCAGTTTGTCCAGATGATTCTATTCCAGTAAAAGAACAAAAAAGACAAGATTTTGATTACGATTATTGTAAAGGATGTGGTATTTGTGCAAAGGTTTGCCCATTTGGAGCAATAAAAATGGAAGATGAAAATAAAAAAGAAGAAGGGGGAGAAAATTAAATGGGAATTAGAGAACGTTTAAGTGGTAATGAAGCAGCAGCAATTGCAATGA
>ERZ825670.2412-NODE-2412-length-17674-cov-3.214768_pt1 | contig 17674 bp, 20 predicted proteins | sample MGYA00519929_ERZ825670 | MGnify/ENA primary metagenome ERZ825670 (study PRJEB31778, sample SAMEA3449207) | human gut metagenome | biome: human gut; feature: human-associated habitat; material: faeces | place: United Kingdom | collected 2010/2012 ...
TTTTTGTTCTGCCACAAGTCCTCCTCGGAGACACGCCATGCCGTGTTCTCATCAGCAAGCAGCTCCTCCATCCGCTTCTTCTGCTCATTCTCATCAATATAAAAGAAGAATTTCAGGATCGTGTAGCCGTTATCCGAAAGTGTCCGTTCAAACCGCTTGATACTGCAGATCTTCTTTCCAAACGCTTCCTCGTCCAACTGCTCATGCACACGGTCTCTCACGATTTCTTCCATCCAGCCGCCATCCATGAACGTGAACTGTCCATTCTCCGGAATCCGCTTGAAATATCGGTATAAAAATGGTTTCCGAAGCTCGGTCGGCTCCGGCTGATCCATTGTCTCAACATGGAAAAAACGCGGATCCATGTTCTTAATGATCTTGCTTAACACACTGCCCTTTCCGGCAGCCCCAAATCCCTCGAACAAAACCAGTACCGGAAGCTTCGCTTCTTTGACCTTGATCTGCAAGGTGGCAAGCTTCTCTCTCGCTGCGGACAGTCTCTCCTTGAGTTCCTCGTCCTTCGGTTTCGTGATTGATGCGATCGTTTTCTCCATAGGCATCCTCCTTCTTACCTCTTACGGCAAATCAACAAAATGGAACTTCTTTCTTCCCTGTGCATAATCATCGACGATATGTCCATCGCCAAACAGCTTATATTTGTAACTGAGCAATCCCTCTAACCCGACTGGACCTCTCGCATGTAATTTACTTGTACTGATGCCGACCTCTGCGCCAAATCCATAGCGGTAGCCGTCGGCAAACCGTGTGGAACAGTTCTGATATACGCCTGCTGAATCAACCATTCGCATGAAATGAAGTGCCGTCTCCTTGTTCTCAGTCACGATGCTGTCCGTGTGATGGGAACCATGCCGGTTGATATGGTCGATTGCCTCATCCACCGATTCCACAATCTTCGCCGACAAAATATAATCAAGATACTCGGTATCATCGTCCTTCTCCGTCGCAGGTACACAATCTACCAGCGCCTGAATCTCCTTCGTTCCACGAAGCTCGACGTGCTTTTCTTTAAGTGCCTGTGCCAGCTTCGGAACCAGCTCCTTCGCAATATCCTTGTGTACGAGCAATGTCTCTACGGTATTGCAGGCACTGACATACTGTGTCTTCGCATCTAAGATAATTGGAATCGCCTTCCCGATATCCGCATCCTTATCTACATAGATATGACAGATGCCATCCGCATGCCCCATAACCGGGATATTCGTATGACTCATAATATACTGCACAAATGCATTGGACCCACGTGGGATCAGCAGATCCACAGAACTCTGACAGGTAAGCAGCTCATTGATCTCACTTCTTGCCTCGAGCTGCAGCATACAGTTTTCCGGAAGTCCTGCTTCCCGTACCGCCGCATAGATCGTATCAAATAAGATCTTATTGCTCTTTGTCGCCTCACTGCCACCCTTTAAGATCACACAGTTTCCACTCTTGATACAGAGTGCGGATATCTGCACAAGTGCGTCCGGTCTTGCCTCGAAGATCACACCGATCACACCGATCGGACATGTCTCACGGTACAAGGTAAGTCCCTCATCGAGCTCTCTGGCAAGCTTCGTCTGGAACAGTGGATCCGGCATCTGCACCAGATCATGAATACCATTTATGACATCGCGCAGCTTTCCTTCATCGAATTTGAGACGCTTTAAGACAGGCGCTGCAATCCCATCTTTTTCTGCCTGTTCCATATCCTGTCTGTTTGCGTCAAAGATCGCATCCTTGTTGTCCATCAATGCTTTCGCAACTGCCAAAAGCGCCTGGTCACGAAGCTCACCGGTTGTTCCTGCCAGCTTCGGGCTTGCCAGCTTCACAAGTCCTGCCTGTTCTTCTATCGTCATATGCTCCTCCTTGCTGTGTGTTCCACAAAAATCACAGAACTCACACATTGTATTTTCTTATTACTATCGTATAAAATTCGTCTGGTTCGAGCGGTCTGCCGTCGGCGGCACAAGCCCCTTCTCCTTACCAGCTTCTAAGCATTTCAACACCCACGCCATATTGTGTCCGAGGTTCCGCATCGTCTGCATACCCTCGAGATCCTTCGCCGCATCCTCTGCATTTCTTCCATGCACCTGATTCCAGTAGGTCGAACCGACGGTAATCATCTGCGTGATACCGAAATATTTGTTCAGCACATCAAAGGTCGTCGCGGTGCCGCCACGTCTGGCTACTGCCACCGAAGCGCCCGGCTTATGTGCAAAATGCTTACCGCTGCTGTAAAATACCCGGTCTAAGAACGACTGGATCCGTCCACTTGGATGCGCATAGTAAACCGGCGTACCGAATATGTATCCATCCGCGGCTTTTGCCTTCTCCACAAAGGCATTTACCGCATCATCGGAGAAGATACATCCGTTCTCTGTGCACTGTCCACAGCCAAGGCAATCCGCGATCGGACCTCCGCCAATCTGGAAAATCTCATACTCGATGCCATCTTCCTCGAGTGCCTTTCCGACCTCGGTCAAGGCTGCCATCGTCGTTCCATTGATATGGGAACTTCCATTCAACATCAATACTTTCATTTTATTCCACTCCTTATTCTAACTGACTCTATATTAAATTATTTATCCAAGTGCCACATCGAGCACCATCATCAGCGCAAAGCCGATTGCTGTACCGATCGTTCCGATATTCGTATGCTCGCCCGCCTGTGCTTCCGGGATCAGTTCCTCCACAACAACATAGATCATCGCACCAGCTGCAAAAGACAGGAAATACGGAAGAATCTTCGTCATCTGCGCTGCAAGCAGGATTGTCAGAAATCCAAACACCGGCTCCACTGCGCCGGATGCCATACCACACAGGAATGCTTTCGGTTTTCCCATACCTTCGCCCTTTAACGGCATAGAGACAATCGCGCCCTCCGGGAAATTCTGAATTGCAATACCAAGTGACAGGGCAAACGCACCCGTGATCGTAATTCCGGCATTGCCTGCAAGCGCACCGGCGATCGTGACACCGACCGCCATGCCTTCCGGGATATTGTGCAGCGTGATTGCAAACAGCATCATCAGTGTCTTACTGATCTTCGTATGTACACCCTCCGGCTTATCACTGTTTAAGTGCAGATGCGGAATCAGGGTATCCAATAACAATAAAAATGCGATGCCAAGCAAAAAGCCGACCACCGCTGGCACCCACGCGATGCCGCCCTGTGCCTCCATCATATCGATCGAAGGAATCAGAAGCGACCAGACCGATGCAGCGATCATCACGCCGGACGCAAAGCCGAGCAGCGCTTTCTCAAGCTTCGGAGCGATCTTTTCTTTCATAAAAAATACCATTGCCGCGCCAAGTGTTGTTCCTATAAAAGGTATGCCAAGGGCAATCAATATATTCATATATGCCTCCTTATTTCATAGATATCCATATTATATACAAAATAACCGGAATCGGCAACAAAGAATAAAGGATTGCACGGTCAAAACCAATGCAATCCTTCCTTGGGGATTCAGATATAAGTAATACGCATTTATTTGTTCAATTCCGTCACAAGCATCGGCAATGCACGCTCAAAGCATACGCCATACCAGTGTCCGTCGTCTGTTTTCTTAATACTGTCCACAACGAAATCAGCAGCCATCTTTGCAGCTTCGGAAATCGTCTTTCCCTGCATCATCGCACCTGTAAAAGCTGCCGCATAACAATCGCCGGTTCCATGTGAGCTCTTTGGCACCTCTGTGAAATAATATTCTGCTTTTTTCTCTGCGCAGTCATATACGACAACTCCGATCTTATCATCTTCAAAGCTGATGCCTTTTAAAACAATCTTCTTGCAGCCAAGCTTCGCAAGAGCCTCTAAAATCATCTGTACATACGCTTCATCCTGTCCTTCTAACCGCAGTTCACAGCCAGTCATAAATGCCGCCTCTGTAATATTCGGAAGGATAATATCCGCACTGCCACAGAGCTTTGCCATCTGTGCAACAAACGCATCATCAAATCCATAGTACAGGCTTCCGTTATCTGCCATCGCCGGATCCACGATCAGAAGTCCGTCTTCCTTCACAACATGTTTTTTCAGATCATACACATATTCAATCTGCGTGATACTGCCGAGGTATCCGGTGTACAGGCAGTCAAAGCTGATGTTTTCTTTCTCCCAGTGATCCATAATGCCGGGAATATCCTCCGTCAGATCACGGAATGTATAGCCGGTAAATCCACCTGTATGTGTAGACAATACCGCCGAAGGCAGTATGATAGTCTCTACGCCACATGCCGAGATGATTGGAAGTGCGACTGTAAGGGAACACTGTCCCATACATGAAATATCCTGAATTGTCAAAACTTTTTTATCTGTCATGTTAAACACCTCTTTTTTATTTTCTCTAACTATATAGTCACTTTGACCTTGTGTAAATCTCCAATTGTAAAATATTCAGAAATGTCAGATTTACAAAAATATAAATATAGTTTATACTTTTCAACAGAAAACATCCGATTTTATATTAAATAACGGCATTTTCATCTAAAAATGCCAGAACACAGAAAAAGGAGCTTATCATGTTAACCTACTCTTTCGATAAACGCGGCGGTCAAAGCCTGTATGAATACCTTTATAACTGCATGAAAACTGACATTATAAACGGTGTTTTATCCCCAAATGAAAAGCTGCCATCCAAACGTGCATTTGCAAGCAATCACGGCATCAGCATTGTCACGGTTGAAAACACATATGGACAGCTGATGGCAGAAGGATACATCTATTCCAAACCCAAAAGCGGATTCTTTGTTTCCCCGATACAAAGTCAGATTGTTTCTGTAAACAACGAATCTGACCTTATTGAAGCACAAAAGCCATACGTCCATGACAATTCCATCAATCTGATTTCCAATCATACAGCTCCGGAGAATTTTCCTTTTTCTATCTGGGCGAAGCTGACTCGTCAGATTTTGAGTGAGCAAAGTCCGGATCTGTTAGTGCCTCCACCTGCCGGCGGTGTACCGGAATTACGTACAGCCATTGCCAGACATCTGCACGAATTCCGCGGCATCAACGCATCCCCGGAGCAGATCATGATCGGTGCCGGAACAGAATACCTGTATGGCCTGATCGTACAGTTGCTTGGACGGGATCTTGTCTACGGACTGGAAAATCCGAGTTCCAAGAAGATCCGCAGCATCTATGAGGCGCTCGGTGTGAAGGTTGCACCGCTCGAGATGGACGAGGAGGGGATTCAATTAGATGCCCGGAATCTGACGATCCCCGACATCATCCAGATATCTCCGTCCCACCATTTTCCAACCGGTATTGTAACTTCTGTGAGCCGGAGATATGGACTTTTGCAATGGGCAAACGAATCGAATTCCCGCTATATTATCGAAGATGATTTCGACAGTGAATTCCGTCTGCAGGGAAAGCCGATTCCATCCCTGTTCTCAATGGATACCACGGACAAGGTTATCTATTTTAACACCTTTACCAAAAGCCTTGCCTCCACGATTCGGATCAGCTATATGGTCCTTCCCAAGTCCCTGCTTCACCTGTATTACAACAAGCTTGGCTTTTATGCCTGTACGGTATCGAATTTCGAGCAGTATACACTTGCAGCCTTTATACGGGATCAATATTTCGAGAAACATATCAATCGTATGCGGAACCACTATCGCAGCCTGCGTGATGAGTTGATTGCAGGGTTTAGGCAAAGTCCACTTGCTGATAGGATTACAATCAGTCAGGAAAATGCAGGGCTGCATTTTCTGCTGCATATTGACAGCAAAAAAAGTGATCAGGAATTACAGGCGATGGCTCAGACACACGATATCACACTCGCATTCGTCTCCGATTATTACAGCTTTGATTTCAAATCCGATATAAGCCGGTACGACCACACCGCTATCATCAACTATTCCGGACTTAACATGGACGATATCCCGGTCGTAATCGAACGGCTCAGCAATGCCTGGAGCGATTTGCCATGATGCCTGCAGCATCATTTCAATTATTTGAACGGTTCCATATATATTTGAAAATGTATATTTTCTTCACAAACAACAAATGTTATACTTATGTTATCTTTATACGCAAACACAAAGGAGGATATTATGTTCGCTTATAATCTCTGGCAATGGATTGCCTTTTTCATCATCTACTGCCTCATCGGATGGATCGGTGAAAGCTTATATGTATCATGGGAACACAGGAAATGGGTCAATCGTGGATTCCTGCATGGTCCGTTTCTTCCGATTTACGGATTTGGCGCTGTGATCATTCTGATCTCCACCATTCCGGTCCGCAATAACTATTTTTTAATCTTTCTGTTCGGTATGCTTGGTGCTACCTTACTTGAGTACTTTACCGGATGGGCCATGGAACAGATCTTCCACGTCAAATACTGGGATTACTCCTACGACTTCTGTAACCTGCACGGTTATATCTGTCTTGGCTGTTCTCTCACATGGGGTGTCTGTGCACTGCTTCTGACCGGGCTTGTGCATACCCCGATTGAAAAACTTGTTTTATCCCTTCCTGCTGTACCTCTGATGGTCATCGATATCATATTCGCGGTTTATTTTATCTGGGATATGATTACATCTGCACAGGAAGCATTTGATTTAAAGAAGATCATCCTTGAAAACGAGGAAGTCCAGCGTCTGCAGAAACGTCTTGATGTGATACATGCCTTTGCGGAGGACGACAAGACAAAGTTCCAGGATTATCTGAAAGAGAAAGGATTAGAATTTAACAAGAGCAAAGAAGAACTCACCGAAGAATTCCAGAACCGGCTCCAGGCAGCCAGAGATCGTGTTGATCACCGCTCCCAGAAGATGCGCAAGCATGCTACACGTATCTTAAGCCGTAACCCGGGTTCTGTATCCTTTAAACACAAGGCTGAATTTGAATCCATCAAAGAACGTATTAACGAGCTTAGAAAAACGAAATAATATAAGAAAAAGAAAATCCAGGCGTTCCTCTTATGAGGATGCCTGGATAAATTTTACGAATTCTTCCCGCGGAATTGGCTTTGAAAAATAATATCCCAGAATATATTCACATTCAAGCTCCGAGAAAAGCTTCAACATCTCTTCTGTCTCCACGCCTTCCACTACAATCTTCATCTTCATTGCCTTGATCATATTGATTGCATTCGTCAGCACAATCCCAAGCTTCGGATTGTCATATAATTCCGAAAATGTCCGGTCTAATTTAATAATATCGAATGGTAATTTTACGATACGCTGCATATTCGAATATCCGGTTCCGAAATCATCCAAAGAGAATTTCATCCCCATGTTGGTCAGATCTTTGATATTATCCTCAAGTGCCTGCTGCGAGATGGATGCAGCTGTCTCTGTAATCTCCAGATTCAGCTGTTCCGGCCGTACTCCATAGCGGGTTAAAATCTCCATAATGTGATTCGCAAGTTTCGGCTGCATGCACTGTACCACAGACAAATTCACTTCGATATAGGACATTCCAAGCTTCTTATATTCGTCGCTTGCAATAAATGCACACACCTGTTCAAGCACGAAATCACCAATTTTGTGGATTGCTCCACTCTTCTCCGCTACCGGTATAAATACCTCCGGCGAGATAAAACCATACTTTTCATCCTTTAGCCGGATCAAAGCTTCCGCAGAATGGAACTTTTTCTCCTTCACAGAATAAATTGGCTGGTAGTATACCTCGAACCGTTTATTTGACAACGCAGATTCAATAATCGTATCCATATCGTGCATCATATCAAAATGCAATTGTTTCATCAATTCTGAAGCCACCATGATATTGCCGGTAACAGGGAGTGTCTGTAATGTATCTCCAAACGCCATCAGCGTATCCACATCCGAGACATCTTCCGGGCAATCTGCAATACAAATATTGGCAATAAAATTGACCGACATCTGGTTGATCACGAAACAGGTTTTCAAAGTACGATTTATTTCTTCCGCTATATCCGGAACATGGTCAGACAGAGTATCTTCCAACACATATCGGAATTTTCCTTGTCCCAGATAATACATTGCAGCCTTTGATTTCTTCTCTTTATCCAGACGCATCATATATTCCGAAATCCCCGCCATCACCTGCATGCATTTCCCATATCCAAGCAATTCACGCAAGGATGCATAGTTTGTAATGTTGACCATAATGATATGTATCGGCTTTCTCGTCCTGAATGCATGCCGCATATCATCCATATACGCCGTCATCTTATCCAATCCGGTTATCATATCCAATCGTTCCTCCGGGCGCTGCAGCATCAGAGAAATAAACATCAGACCGATTGCCATGCAAAGCATCTCAACGACTGCTGTAGGATAAAAGAACCGTATGACGGCATTTGCAATCGCCGCTGCAAATACGATTCCCAAAGGAACAAGATATCTTCGCCGGAACATTTTCCGGAATATACCCAGATAAATCAGCCCATAGATTACATATATTACCGTACACACATATATTAACGAAAAATATCTGCCATAGCCTCACTTCTTTCGCTTCTATATATTTCTTTCATTCCGGATACAAAAAATGGATCACATCCTCTGCCTGCATCTCCTGCAGGTGGTATGGATCTGTCTCCTCGTCCGTATACCACCGCATACTGACAGAATCCTCCAGATAGAAATACCCGACTCCGCACTCCGGATATCTCGAGTACCACGCCGGATATTGTCTCTGCATCACCTGCTCAGCAAGCTTCACCGCCTCACTTTTTGTGCCATCATCGAGATACGTCCCGCAGATGCGCACGCCCGGCGGGCTTGCATGTACAAGCAGCACACTTCCATCCGGGCAGCGTCCCAGACTCATCCAGACATGCCCTTCCATACTGCATATATCACCCGGTCGGTAGTCTCCCTGCACCAGATAGCCCCAGCCACGTGCCGCACAGGCGCGTGCCATCTTCGACGCACCAACCACATAGCCGGTTTCGCCATTTCTGGTATGAAATACATTATACAGCAGCCAGCCGATATAACCGGAACAGTCCAAGCCATCATGACTCTGATATCGCGTCTGATCAAAATCATATTGTTCCGTCTGCCACGCCGCGTATTCCGCCCATCGCTTCGATACACCAAGTGTGACAGCTTCTATCCCGGCACCTGCATCATCCTGATTCCATCCTCCGCCCCAGATATACATCGTCTGGCCAACCGGAAGCAGTGATGTCCGAAGCAGCCGCTCCATCGAAAACTCCCGCAAATGCTCTGGCTGTGGTCTGTGCAATACGAGACACGTCAAAAGCCATATTGCGAAAAGCAGGATGCCTGCAGCACCCTGCCTGATGCGCTTTAAACTACTCATATACCCTCTTTTTTACCCATCTTTCATTCAAGCATATGATAGAGGCGCTGCGCAATATTACTCTCTTTTACTTACAAAGTTCTGCTACAACCGCATTAATCACCTTGCCGTCTGCCTTACCCTTTAACTGTGGCATAACGGTCTTCATGATCATCCCCTTATTCTTCGTAGCAATCACATCCGCACATTTCTCTGTCAGGAATGCCTTTACCTCATCCTCGCTCATCAGAGATGGCGCATACTCGTTAATGACATCGTAACGTGCCTGATACTCTGCAAGCAGGTCTGTACGCTCTGCCGGGCAGGTATCGATCTGCTCTTTGGCTGTCTTCAACTCCTTTAAGATTACGCGGTCTACCAGTTCTTCCTTGATATCATCGCGGCAACCCTCGTCGATAGCTACCTTCTTTACTGCGGAAATCAGAGAAGAAATGGAATCCTTTCTTGCCTTATCTCTTGCCTTCATAGCGGCGATCATGTCTTTCTGTAATGTTTCTAACTGCATAATTTTATTCCTCCTAAAAACTATTACTCTTCGTTCATCTTTGCCAACTTCGCAGCCTGATCCGCTGCGATACATGCATCGATGATTTCCTGAATGTCTCCATTCATGATCTTGTCTAATTTGTATAATGTCAGTCCGATCCGGTGATCCGTCACACGTCCCTGTGGGAAGTTATACGTACGGATCTTCTCGAAACGGTCACCCGTACCAACCTGACTCTTACGAAGATCTGCTTCTGCGTCGTGACGCTTCTGCATCTCAATATCTAACAGTTTTGTACGAAGCAGGGCAAATGCCTTTGCCTTGTTCTGAAGCTGTGATTTCTCTGTCTGGCTGTAGATCACGATTCCGGTTGGAATATGCGTCAGACGTACCGCAGAATCCGTTGTATTGACACACTGTCCACCATTACCGGATGCACGCATGACATCGATACGGATATCCTTATCCGGGATATCTATCTCATCCACTTCCTCTGCCTCTGGAAGAACAGCAACACTGGCGGTACTTGTATGGATTCGTCCACCACTCTCTGTCTCAGGCACACGCTGTACACGGTGTACACCACTCTCGTATTTCAATACGGAATACGCACCATTTCCGGTTACCATCGCTGTAACTGACTTCATACCTCCGATACCGATTTCTTCAGCTTCCATCAGTTCAACCTTCCAACGACGACTCTCCGCATAGTGCACATACATACGGTAAAGCTCTGCTGCAAAAAGTGCTGCCTCATCGCCACCGGCACCTGCACGGATCTCTAAGATGACATTACGCTCATCGTTCGGATCTTTCGGCAGAAGCAGGATTTTAAGTTCGTTCTCGCACTTTTCCACCTGCTGCTTCGCTGAAGAAAGCTCTTCCTTCAGCATCTCACGCATCTCCTCGTCGCTTTCGCCCTCCAGCATGGATAAGCTATCCTCGATCGTCTGCTTCGCTTCCTTATACTCCTGATATTTCTCTACGATTGGTGCTAAATTTGCCTGTTCCTTCATCAGATTCCGGAAACGTTCTGCATTGCTTGCCACATTCGGATCTGAAAGTTCATTCTGCAATTCGTCCAAACGGGCTACCAAATCCTCTAATTTATCAAACATGTTTTTATCCTCCAACTATCCTCAATTTCGTTCCATACGGACGAAATCATTTTTCTCTTCTTTATTGAACGCAAGACTTCAGATACCGTGCCGTCACGATCCGGTCAAGCCCTGCATAATCTTTGATTCCTTTTATATCCGTATATCCGTTCTCTACAAGGAGTCCCCGAACAGCGTCCAGCTGATCCTGTCCGATTTCAAACAAAATATATCCATCTTCATAGAGATACTCCCTCGCTTCCCGAATAATCTTATCATAAAAATACAATCCATCCGCTTTTCCGTCAAGCGCCAGATGCGGCTCAAAATCACGCACCTCCGCCATAAGCTTTGGAATCTCATCCGTCCGGATGTACGGCGGATTTGATACTATCATATCATATTTTCCTTCGATCTGCATAAATAAATCTGTTTGTATCACTGCACAATCTGCCTGTAACCGTTCCCGGTTCTTCTTCGTCAGGGCGATTGCAGCGTCCGAAATATCTGCAAGCTCAACCAGATCTCTACCATGCCGGAGCTTCGAGAAACTGATTCCGATACAACCACTTCCGCAACACAGATCTAACACCCGGCGTTTTCTGCCATCCGGGGTATCCTTCCAATTTTCCGCGATCCTGCAGGCTTCTTCTACAAGCAATTCCGTCTCCGGTCTTGGAATCAGAACCTCCTCTGCTGTGGCAAACTCGTATCCCATAAATTCTTGTGTTCCAAGAATATACTGGCACGGCTTATGTGTCATACGTTCCGTGACATATGCATGCAGCCTCTGTGCCTGTTTCTCCGTGACTTCCTCTGCCATACGCAGAATCAGTGTTGAATATGTACAGCCCGCCACATCCATTGCCAGAAGCCGGATATCACTGTCCGCCTCCGGAATATCTGCCTGTCTCAGGCGTTCTAACTCTTCTTTCATCAATGCCTGCCACGTCATAGTTTTCCTCATTTCTCGCTCTTTGCCTGTTCTTCGAGATATGCACGCCAGTCTAAAACCGCCTCCACCGAAGCGATCGCAACCTCAACCATATCCTCCGTCGGCTCCTTGGTCGTCAGTCTCTGGATCAGAAGTCCCGGTTTACTGAGCAGATTAGCGATCCACGACTCACTGTTTCCTGCAAACCGGATAAATTCATAAGAAATTCCTGCAATCACTGGAACAAGCAGGACACGCAGCAATAACCGCAGCCACATGGCATCTACTGTAATACACATAAACACCAAAATACTTACAATCATAACGATGAACAGAAAACTCGTTCCACATCGCTTATGAAACCGCGATGCCTGCATGACATTCTCCACCGTCAGCTCATTTCCATGTTCCAGACAGTTGATTGTCTTGTGCTCTGCACCATGATACATATACGTCCGCTTAATATCTTCCATACGTGAAATCGCAATCACATACCCAAGAAAAATTGCCAGACGGATCACGCCTTCAATCAGTCCGATCAGCACATGGCTTTTTATCACAGCATCTAACAGCGATGCAATCCACGCCGGAAGCAACATAAAAAGTCCGACTGCCAGCACAATCGAAAATGTAACGGTCCCTGCCATCTCTGCTTTCTCCGCACGTGATTCCTGTTCTTTCGTTTTTTCTTTCTTCTTTAGTATTTTCATGTATTTTTTCTAATCTAGTTACTAGACTATTAAGTTTATCTTTATCTTCAGGATGAACAACTATATATTCATCAATTGTTTTCTTTATATAACCTAATGTATATCTATCAATTAAGGTAGTTAATTCTTCATCACTTAATTCAGATAATAATAACTTAACTAATGGAAATTCTCTTCTACTTACCTTTTCTCTATTTGCATAACCTCTAGTTAATCTCTTTTGATAATATTTTTCTAAAATCATTAATTCTTCTTCTGTTGGCTTTGGCTCTACTATATGTCTTTTAAACATATTTAAAAATGTTGAAAGTCTAGTTGCATCAATGCCATATTTCTTCATCATTTCTTCTTTAACATTTTCACCATATTCAGTTTCTATTAATCTATAAAATGTCTCTTGACCTATTTTAATTTTTTCATCTATTGAATATATTTTATTCATAACTTTCTATCTCCCTTTTTAAAAATCCTTAAATCCTAATTCACTTAAATATCTTTCTTTATCTCTCCAATTTTTAATTGTTTTAACATACAATTCTAAATAAACTTGTTTACCAAGTAATTCTTCCATATCACGTCTTGCTAAAGAACCGATTTGTTTAAGCATTGATCCTTGTGATCCAATAATAATTTTTTTTAAATTATTTCTTTCAACAATTATATCAACATACACTTCCATTAAGTTACCCTTATCTTTTAAATGAGTAACAGCACAAGTAACTGAATGAGGTACTTCTTCTTCTGTTAAATTAAGAACTTTTTCTCTAACTAATTCTCCTAACATAAACTCTAAAGAAGTATTAGTAATAGTTCCATCATCATAATATTTAATCTCATCTGTTAAATACCCCTTAATAACTTTAATTAATCTCTCAACATTATCATCTTTTAAAGCACTAATAGGAACTATATCACTAAAATCATATAACTCTTTATAACTATTTATAGCCTTTAATATTTGTTCATCACTTAATTTGTCTATCTTATTTAATACTAAAATAACAGGAATATCATTATTCTTAAATGCTTGAGAAATAAACGTATCTCCTCTTCCTAAAGGAGCAGATGCATCAACTACAAATAAAATTACATCTATATCTTCTAAAGATTCATAAGTTTGTTTATTTAAATACTTTCCTAATTTATCTTGGGGTTTATGAATACCCGGTGTATCTACAAATATTATTTGTGTATCCTTATCATTATAAACGCCTTGTATTGCATTTCTAGTTGTTCCTGCTACATCAGAAACTATTGCAATATGTTTTTTTAATACTGTATTCATTAACGTACTCTTACCAGTGTTAGGTCTTCCTACAATACTGACAAATCCACTTTTCATGCTACCACATCCTCTATTTTATATTTTAATAAAAAATTAAAGACTAGTCAATTGACTAGTCTTTGTCTATGCCTATCGGCACCTGTCATAGTATATACCATAAATGGTATGATACTGTCTAAGCATTTCTGCTCCTGTATCTATATACTACTACATTATTATATTCTAGTCAAGATATTTTTATACTAAAAGCAATTACAAAGTATATTCTTTTATAATATTGTTGTCTATTTCTTTCATTTTTTCATTTGATATTCTTATTTTATCAATATAATCATATTCATTAATTGGTGGAATAATAGACATTTTACTGATAGTTTTCATATGCTCAATTAATGCATATGATGTAATATTATCACGTTTACTATAATATTTTAAAGAGTTTTTTATTTTTTTCTTTTTTGTGTTGTCACTTTCTTTTGAATAATCTAATCTAAGTTTTTCTATTTCGCTATCAAGAATTAAAACATTGCCTAAATCAACACATCTTTTATGTTTTTTTGATGAAATAGGAATAACATGCAAAACAGGATTATATGCTGTATCTCCTTTAGAAACAACGATTGCAAAATGATCTCCCGAAAACTCACTACCTATATTTACTCCGAATCTAACTTTTACTATGCTTCCTCTACTATATCTTCTAAAATATAGTGGTTTATTTTCTATCTCATATAATAAGGTATTGCTATTTTTCAAAATGGTATTTTCAAAATTAGTATACTTATCACCTAAATTCATATCTGAAATTCTTACAAAATTCACATGAGCATTAGTTAATTTTTTATGTTTTATTTCCGAAGATACTTCATTCATTTACAATCACGTCCTAATATATATTATCTATCAAATTTCCTACTTTAATTATTCTTTCATTTCTATTAATATCATACAAAAATATTTCAGCATCATTTTCATAAAATTCACTAATCATATTTTTATTAATATTTTTTAAATCATTTAAATTTTTAGAACTAGTCATAACATACAAACTATCAAAATCACTTTTCTTATATCCATGACTAACTGCATTTGCAATTGCCGCTTCCTCAGCATAAATAGTACTTCTAAAAATATCATTTTTAACAAGTACTCCTCCAAATACCATTCCATCTTTCATTTTAGCAATTGCACTAAAATAAACATTATCATGAGGAGCATAACAATTACTTAATAATCTTTCTAACTCTCTTACCATTAATCCTCCAAATTAAATGGATAAGGACAAATATCAGATATTTTAAATTCCTTACACTTTCCTCTATTATTATAACAAAAAACTTTTGAATCTGGTAAAAAATATTCATGTAATAACTCTCTACACATAAAACAAGGCATACAAATACCTTTACTTGATCCCATAACATGTATTTCTTTAAAATCTTTTGTACTAAATCCTTCACTAAAAGCATTAGCAATTGCTACTTGTTCAGCACACATTCCACTTTTACCATCTTTATTTTCTATATTAACTCCAATAACTTCTTGATTATTTTGCATAACAATTATACAAGCTACTTTATAATTAGAAATATTAGCATAAGCATTTTTCATTACTAACTTTAAATTTTCTTTCATAAACTCTCCAATAAATATATTATTTTAGGTATAAATATTATTAAACCAATAATTGCTGAAGTAATAGCAAGTATAAGTACTGTTCCAGCTGCCGTATCTTTAACGATCTTAGCTTTTTCATCATATTCTTTAGTATACATATCAACCAAATTTTCAATTGTTGTATTAATTGTTTCAGCAGCTAAAACGGCTCCAATTAGTAATACTAAAATAATCCATTCTATAATACTTACTTTAAGAATAATTGCCATAATAACAACCAATATTGCAACCACCACATGTATTTTCATATTAGGTTCATGTTCAATAACGTCATCAATCCCCTTAAAAGCATAACCAAATGATTTTCTAAGTCTTTTAATCGATAATACCTTTTTCATTTAATATTTCCCTCTGTAAATCAAACATTTCTTTCTCTTCTTTTTCTCCTAAAGTATGATCATAACCAAGTAAATGTAAAAGTCCATGAATACATAAAAATGATAATTCTCTCTTTTCACTATGACCATATTCTACTGCTTGCTCTTTCATTCTATCTATTGATACATATATCTCACCTAACATATTAATAGGACCATCTAAAGAACCATTATCATTAAACGCAAAAGATATAACATCAGTTGGTCTATCAATACCTCTATACTCTTTATTAATCTTATGTATCTCTTCATTATTAATAAATATTACTGAAAAATATACATTCTTAAGTTTTAACTTATTACAAGCAAACTCAAATAAATCATTTAAATAATCATATTCTTTATATCCATATTCATCTATTATATCAAAACTATTCATATTACCACTCCATATAAACTAAGTATTATTACTAAAAGTATTATAATTATTAAAACACATATTAAATTTAATAAAAAACTATTTTTAACTTTTTCACTAGTCTTTTTAAATATAAATTCACTAAATATATATAAAAGATATCCTACAACCCCACCTAATACATTAAGAATTATATCATCTATATCAAAACTTCTTCCTAATGCAAGTTGGATAGTTTCAATTGTAGTACTAACAATTAAAGTAATAAGTAAACTATAAGTTATATTTTTACTCTTACAATAATAATTAACATAATATCCAAAAGGTACAAATATTGCAACATTTCCAATCACATTTCGATAAAACAACTTAGAATTAAAACTATATCTAAATATTTCTTTAAAAGGAATAAAATTATTACTAAAAGATGAAAAATCAGTTGCTGTAACTAAACTAAATAACATAATAACATAAGCAATAAATACTAAATTAATCATCTCTTTATATAATTCTAATTTAGTATGATTAGCTAAACTATACGCCACTTTTAAACATATAGTAGTTATTATACATAAAAATAATATTGGCCATAAATCAACTATTATATCAATTGCTGCTTTGGGTATCATTAGCATCACTCTTTTCATAGTATTTATATTCACTTATAAGTTCATTACAAATAACAAATACTCTATAATCTATTGTACTATTATTTATCTCTTTTTTCAAAACTTTTTGACTACTAATTGTTCCAATATTATTAAATTTTTCTTTTATCTTATTATTTACTAAATTTTCAATCTCTTCATCACTTAAAATATACTTTTTATTAACATATTCTCTTTCTTTATAAACTTTAATTTTTAATCCTAAAAACTTAATTTCCCTAATATTTTCTTGAATAAAATATTTATATTTATTTTTAAGAAATATTTTATCATTAATATTTAAATTAAATCTCTTTTTACCAGTAAATTCTCTTCGGGGTTCTTCTTTAGGAACACTTATATTAACATTATACCAAACATTACCATAAACAAATCCAGTTGCTAAAGTATCTCCTTTAACTGCATCATATAACTTAATTTCTCCACTAATTAATAAATCACCTTTTTTAACATATTCACCACTTCTAACAATATTTTCACCCTTAGTAGAAATTATCTTAGTAATATAAGCATCTTTTTTAGCTACAACATGACGATATCCATTTTCTTTGTTAATATTTTTAATCTTTCTTTCCTCACATCTAATAATATACTTCATGCCATCTCTAGTAATACTTATCCATTCTAATCTATCTTTATTATTATTTAAAATATTCCTTTGAATTTTATCTAATTCATTAAAATCATAAGCAAAAGAGTATTTCTTAATATTATTATTATTTAATTCTTCATATATTAACTTACGAATACTAGATGATGAATGTATTACCTCAATATCTACTATATAACTAGTTATTATATCCATTA
>ERZ825670.2413-NODE-2413-length-17672-cov-4.548391_pt1 | contig 17672 bp, 16 predicted proteins | sample MGYA00519929_ERZ825670 | MGnify/ENA primary metagenome ERZ825670 (study PRJEB31778, sample SAMEA3449207) | human gut metagenome | biome: human gut; feature: human-associated habitat; material: faeces | place: United Kingdom | collected 2010/2012 ...
ATGGGATAGATGGTGGTGGCGTTGGCCGCGAGTTCGTTAAGGCCGCTGGCGTCAGTGTGCAGCAGGGTTGCCATCTGATCGATGAACGCGCCCGTGCCGCCGGCGCAGGTGCCGTTCATGCGCTGCTCGATGCCGTTGTCAAAGTAGATGATCTTGGCGTCCTCGCCGCCCAGCTCGATGGCGACATCGGTGGCTGGGATGAGGGTCTCGACGGCGCGCTTGCTGGCGATGACCTCCTGGACAAACTCCAGGTCGAGCCACTGGGACAGCAGTAGGCCGCCCGAGCCGGTAATGGCGCAGGTCATCTGGGCCGTCGGCAGCACGGTCGCAGCGCCCTCGAACAGGTCGCGGGCGCAGGCGCGGACGTCGGTGTGGTGGCGCTGGTACTTGGCGTAGACGATCTGGTTGTCGTCGTTGAGCACGGCGAGCTTAACGGTAGTGGAACCCACGTCGATGCCCAGGTGCAGGTTGCCGCGAGCATTCTCGGGGTTGAAGATCGCGCCTTCGGGGGCGTGGGTGGCGGCTACGGGCTCAGCGGCGGTGGCGGGCTCGCTGGTGACGGACGCCTCCCCTGCCGCGTTCTTGGCATCGACAATTGCCTCGGCAACTTTCTCGGCAGCCGCGGTCGCGGCCTTCTGCGCGGCGTCCATCACGGTGGGCGCGGCCTCGCGTGCGGCAGCGACCATGCGGTCCTTGATGCCCTCGACGAGTTTGCTCATTGTCTCTCCTCTTAGTTGTTGGACTCGACGGGCGCGGCGGTGTCGGCCGCGTCCTCGAGCTGCAGGTTCAATAGCTTTAAGCCGTATTCCGGCACGTTGATATCGATGGGTTGGCCATATAGGTCGCCGGGACGCACAAAGGCGATAACCGTCATAATGCGCGCCATGGCCTCGGGCGATTCGGTGAGCCCACGCTCAAACCAGCGCTGAATCAGGCCGACCTCGGCACTCACGACATAGGTGACGTAGTAGTCAAAGAACGTGCCCAGCGCCAGGCCCAAAATGCCTGTCTGCGCACGAGGCACCACGGCCTCACGCGCGGTATCGATAATCCTTTTAATGAAGGCCTGGTCGCCGCCCGGACCCAGCAGCGATCCGATCAAATCGCGGTTGGCCGCAAGGTAGCGCAGCAGCTCAACCGAACCGGGCGCCGGCTCGAGCTCATCGATGTTGTGATAGAGATCGGGCAGCTGAGCTGCGGTGATGAGCTCAATGCGCTCACGGATCTCGGCCAGCAAGCCGTCCTCGATTTGATTGATAAAGTCGGGGATATCGCGGTAGTGCGAATAGAACGTGCGGCGCGTAAGGCCGGCACGCTCGGTGAGCGACGCGACATTAATGCGCGAAAGGTCGCCGCTTTCGGCAAGCTCGCTGGCAAGTGCCTGGCGAAGGGCACGCTGCGAGCGAAGGGACCGGCGATCGCATTTCTCGAGCTGGGACAAGCGTCCTCCTTGTTACTCAGCCTGTGCGCTATTGCACAGTGCGAGTATTATTGCACACCGTGTGCATCAACACGTAAAGGCAATATTTTTGATGTGACAAAGGGCAGTCCCTTTGTCACATTCAGCGGCCGCCCAGGTTGTGCCAGTTGTGCCTGGCTTTTGGAGCGGCATTACCGTTTGTCCAAAATGGCATTCATGGGTAGAATAGTGCCGACGGCAGCCCAAGTTCTGCTAAGCTGGGCAGCGCCGTTGCTTGGATTAAGGGGTCAACGCCTTAGCGGCGGCGACCCCTTTTACGTTGCTTCGAACGTTGCTTGAGTGCCTCGTAAAGCCCGACGAGCGCCGTGAAGAACGAGACCAAAGCGGTCAGAAGTCTCACGAAATCAATCAAATCGGTCATGGGCATCACCTCCCATCAGATGGAGGGCGTTGCCCGGCACATGGAACTGCCGTCAACGATACCGATTCTATCAAAGCGCAGTTATATATGCGAATATATGTTCGGGTTTCAGGAGACCAGCGTCACCCGTGGCAAAGGGACTGTCCCGTTGTCACATTATTCGATGACGGTGCGAGAGTTTTGCTTGCGCATGGTGGCGAGCATGTGTTTGGGGACGGCGTGGACCATGCAGCTGCCGATGGTCGCGCTCGCAGCAGCCTTGGCTGCATCGCTAGCGTTTTTGGTCGCGTAGCTGTGACGGAAGCGTTTGAGCATGGCAATGTCGTTACCGCCGTCGCCGTAAACCGCGACCTCGTCCTCGGCAATGCCGTAGTAGCCCGCCAGCCAGGCCACGCTCTCACCCTTGTTGCACGCCACGTCCGTGATCTCGAACATCACCGGATCGAACGGCGCGTTGACCACGCGGTCCGATCGCTCGGCCAAATACGCCTTAAGGTCGCGCTCCAGCTCGGGCGAGGTCACGCGGCAGTTGATCTTACACACATCGTGGCGCAGGATGTCGCCGATCGACTGATCGAAATACTGCTCCTCGTGATACCCACCACGTGCGCGCATGCCGCGCATCACGATGCGCTTGATAGGGCTGTCCTTCTTAAAGCCCGCCTGGTGCATCTCGAACGAACCGCTCGAGAACATGCCGTCGGGCGTGGAACAGTCGAAGCAAATGTCCGGGAACGCCTTGAGCAGCTCCTCGGTAACCTGCGGGTCGATGGTCCAGGTCTTGAGCACCTCGCCATGGCTGTTGCGCACGATGGATCCGTTGGAGCAACAGGCGTCGAGTGCCAGCCCCGTAAAGCCATGCTCGCCGATTGGCAACGTCGAGCGCCCGGTCGCGGGAACCACATGCAAGCCAGCCTCGGTCAGCTCGCGAATGGCACGGCGGATGGTCCCATCCGCCTCGTGCAGGGCGTTCAGCAGCGTTCCGTCTAAGTCACTCGCAAACATCTTGATCATGGGCATGCCTCTCCTTCGTCTGCACGATATTGTAGACGAAGGTGAGGCATGCCCAGACAATGGCGTCCCGGCGCGGCGGGACAATGCTTCCGCAAATCCACGGTGTCCCTGCGCCTTAAGACAATTGCCACAAGCGACTTTTCAGCCGATAAAACTGCACCGTAGTCAACGTCAGTACCGCCAACATTCCTGCGAATACAATCGCCGGAGCCCATCGATCATATGCGAGCCCGTAAACCAATTGGCCAATAGGCGTTGCACAGGAAAGCATCATATAAACGAATGCCAGCACTTTTCCGCAGAGTTCCTTTGGCGCTGACCGCTGAACAAATGAAACGATTTCAACCGATGTAATGCTTGCCCACGCCATGACCCATGCCGAGCCGGCCGCAAGCGCGGTAAACGCAAATTCATCAGGACCGCTCAGTAGCGTGACAATAATCGGTACGACTCCAAAACAGATCATCGCAACATATCGACATATGCCCTTGAAGGAAAAACGATGCGGCCAAATACCGACCAAACCACTGCCGACAAGACCGCCCAAGCCCATAGCCACCTCAATAATCCCAACAAAGGATGACTGTATTCCGAGATGCTTTGAAACAACAATGGGAGCACCAATCGTTAACCCAACTAACGCAAGGTTCAAAATAGCCGCAAGCAAAAACACAACGAGCAATGATGCGTTTTGAACCAGGTACCGAATCGACTCCCGGAAATCGCTTCGGCATGTCGAGCAAGTCGTACTGTCTCCTGTCATTCCAAATGAGGCATATCGCTTGAGTGTGCCCCCGAACAGCAGGGCTGACATCGCAAACGTCAACGCCGCGGTTTCGCATAGAGCATCGATACCAAAGCACCCATAGACTGCCGTCCCGACTACAGGCCCCAAGATATTGCTCGCCATGGTTACCTGCGAGACCAACGCTGTGGCACGCTCAACTTTTTCTTGGCCCATCATGTGCACCGTCTCAATTTGAAGCATCGGTTTCAGCAGCGATTGGATGCCATATTGGACGCAAAGCATTGCTGCCACGACAACGGCAAGAGGCAGCGAACGCTTCATAGGGATAAACAACAGCGATGCAGCCATCAGAACAATGCCGAGCATCACAAGAACCCCGCGATGTCTCCCACGATCCGCCAAGATTCCGCCAGCCGGAGTCGCAAGCACGCCCGGCACGAACGCTATCGCCGCGACGGCACCATATAACGTTGACGAGCCGCTGCAATCGAACAAGTAAAGCGGGCACGCAAAGCACAGTGCCGACAACATCGAATACGCGCACAGCTGTGCAACAAGAAGACCGAAAAGCCTGATAGATCGCACTGTTTTTTGCGCCAACGAGACGCTACTCCTCCGCATTTCAGCCATAAGCCTATCCCCTATACATACCGTTAGTATGTATTTAATGACTTGAAAAGGGCAGCCGTGGCTACCCTTACAAATCAATTACATACCGTCAGTATCTATATTACCACCCGGCGCGGTCCCATACGTCCCAAATCTGCGCCGTTGTCTGAAGCACTTCTTCCCCCAAATCAAGTCCCACCGCGGCAGCCATCTGCGCCAAACATTGAGCGCGAGCGAGCATTCGGTCCTTGGATTCAAGCGGACGGAACAATGGCAGCAACCAAAGATTCGCCAACAACGATACGGCCTCCGCCGCTTCGCGAGGGCATTCGCACGCAATGGAGCCGTCGGCGATGCCCTCCTCGATCACTGGCAAAAGACAGCCATCGGCCGATTCGTCAAACGAGCCCTGGTACTGCATCGCCAGTAGACGCGAGCTTTTTACCGGATCCGCCGCAGGATGTATGCGTGCCCATAGCTCAATTTGTGGAACGACGGACTCGGGCGCGTACAGCCGCTTGAGCTTTTGGGCTCCGTTCATATTACCGATACCAAGCGTTGAGCGGCGGCGCTCAACAATCGGAGCCATTGCCCGATCAAATGCGGCGTTGAAAATCTCTTCTTTACTCTTAAAGTGATGATAGACAGCGCCCTTGGTCATGCCATCGAGGCGGTCGACGATATCTTGAATGCTCGTCCCCTCATAACCCTGTGCGCAGAATAGCTCCAGCGCCGCGTCGAGAATCTTCGCGACCGTCTCCTCGGGATATTTATTACGCCCCATAATCTGTCCATCCGCAACGCAAGTCTTGTGCCTCATTGCAGTATTTTAACGTTGCGGATGGCAGGCAGTCGATTCTACACCGCGGCGGGGCCGTGTTCGCCGGTACGGATGCGGATGACTTCCTCGACCGGCTCGACCCAAATCTTGCCGTCTCCAACGGTGCCGCAATCTTGGAAACGGCGCGGCAACGGACGCGAAACGGACGGGAAATACGCGAGCAAGGAAGCCGTGAGCGCGCCCGTCCCGGCTAGCGGCGGAACAGCTCGCGGGCTCGGTCGCGGAGGTCGGTAGCTCGGATGACGCCCTCGTAGCGGTTGATGCGCAAGCGCGGGAAGGCATTGAAGAAGCGCAGGTCGCGTCGGCTGAGTGACACGCTCGGCACCGGACGGCTTATGCGCTTGCCGGCAAGGCGACGACTGAGCGACGGACGCGGCATGCTCGGCGCGGCATCGGCCACGCGGCGGGCGGCAAGTGCCAGGCCGCGAGCACCATCCGCGATAAACGTCGGCATTGAAGCCTTCTCGCGCAGGGCATCGAGCGCGGCGTCACCCAGCTCGGCCAGCCACGCGTTAACGGCACGGCTACGGATGTGCGTCTGTGTCACCGAGTCAACCGTAGAATCGGGAATACGTTCGAGCATTGAGTCCGAGGCATCGGCAAGCGATTCGTTGATGCGATCGGCAAGGTCGGCGCGCACGCGCTCCAGCTGATCGGACAGGCGGCGCCAGCTGGCCAAAGAGCATGCCGCGTCGACTATCATCGCAACCGCGACGATAAAGGCGGACAGCCGCACAATCAGCACCGGCAGATGGCCAAGCAGCCCCAGCAATGCCGGCTCCACTAAACGGCAAATACACAACGCACCCAAGCCAAACGCGCAGGCCCAGTACAGACAGATGCGTCCGTGCAAGTTAAACGGCAGGTGCGAGTAATCCCAAAAGCGAGCGCCCGTTGTTTTTTCCAATAGAAAGCCCACGCTGTACTCGATTGCGCTACATACAAGCGCCGCGGCGACAAACTGGCTCGAGGCATCCGGAATCCCGCGCAGCAAAAGCCAGCAGGCAATGCCGCCCACACCATAGATAGGACAACACGGCCCCAGCAAAAAGCCACTGTTGGCAAATCGTCCGTGATTGAGCATGGCGCATACTGTCGACTCCCATGCCCAACCGCAAAACCCGTAAAAGGCAAACGAGAGCACCAGTGCCGAGAGTGGGCAGGCGGCAAGCGTCGCGCCGCAAAACGCAGTATCAATCGCGGTCCCCACCGTCTACCCTCTCCTCTTTTCGCTCGATGCTTTACTCGCGCTATCGTCCGTCTCGTCCTTGCGCGGCAGGCGGCCGGCGACCGTCTCACGCAGAGCACACCATTTATCCGCTAGGCACACAATCCATGCCTCACGACACGTCGGCGGCACCAGCACCAGCGGAAACATATGCCGCACGATAATATTCCGCTCGCGCGGCGTCAGCTCAAAATCTTCTTCCGCACGCGCCAGGGCAAAAAACGGGTGGCGAAAGCCATGCAGCCGATGGCTTGGGTCGGAATCGTGCCAATCGTAGAGAAAGTAATCGTGCAACAGGGCCCCGCGCAGCAGCGAGGCACGGTCGACCGAAATGCCAGCACGGCCCAAGTGCTCGGCAAAGGACAGACTCGCGCGCGCTACCGAAGTCACATGTGCATACACCGTCACATCGCCATGCTGGATAAACTCGCGCGTCAGGTCCAGACGGCCCGCCTGCGCCAGTTGACGGGCAGCATGGTCTACTTCGCACGCGATTTTCTCGGCACGAACGGCATCGGACATGCTGCCTCCTTCCAGCGGCTCACGGCGGCAAGCCACGGCTTGTGCACAATCGATAAAAACATCATGGAACACATCAGTATGGCATCGGACAAAACGTTTTGCCCCACCAGTTGGCGAATTACCGCGCCGCCGTCACATATCAAACGCCAAAATGTGCGAGACTGTCTTGTGCAATTGTGCCGGCCGAGGGAGTGCCGGCGCTCGATTCGCATGGAGTAACCCACAACGATGCTGCTTACGCAAACGACAACGCCCGAGGACGTCAAGGCTCTTAATCGTGCCGAGCTCCCACAGCTCTGCGACGAGATTCGCCACGCCATCCTCGAAAGCTCCGCCGCCGTCGGCGGGCACGTTGCCCCCAACCTGGGCGTCGTTGAGCTTACGGTTGCGCTTCATCGCGTGTTTAACTCCCCCATCGACAAGATTGTCTTTGACGTTTCGCACCAGACCTACGCCCATAAGGCGCTGACCGGGCGCGCGTACACTTATATCGATCCGGAGCGCTTTGGCGAGGCCTCTGGCTTTGCCAATCCCGACGAGTCCGAGCATGACCTGTTCGCCATGGGTCACACCTCGACCTCGGTGAGCCTGGGCTGCGGCCTAGCGCACGCTCGCGACCTGGCGGGCGATGCGTACAACGTCATCACCATCATTGGCGACGGCTCGCTTTCGGGCGGCTTGGCGTTTGAGGGCTTTAACAATGCCGCCGAACTCGATAGCAACCTGATCATCATCGTCAATGACAACGACCAGTCCATCGCCGAGAACCACGGTGGCCTCTATCGCAATCTGGCCGAGCTGCGCGCCAGCAACGGCACCTGCGAGCGCAACGTTTTCCGCGCGATGGGGCTCGACTACCGCTACCTGGACGCCGGTAACGATGTGTTAGCCCTCGTCGACGCGCTGCAGGAACTGCGCAATATCGATCATCCCATCGTGCTGCACGTCTCCACCGCCAAGGGTAAGGGCTTTAAGCCGGCCCAGAGCGACCCGGAACGCTGGCACCACGTGGGTCCGTTTGACATGGCGACTGGACGCAAGCTCTGCCCGGGCCATCCGAGCGAGCCCGCACCGCGCACCTATGCCGATATTACGGGCGAGGCGCTCAGCGCCGCCATCGAGCGCGATCCGCAGGTCGTGGGCATCACGGCCGCCACACCCTACATCATGGGCTTTACACCCGAGCTTCGCACTGCCGCCGGTAAACAGTTCGTCGATGTGGGCATTGCCGAGGAGCACGCCGTGACCTTTGCCACCGCGCTTGCGTGCTCGGGCGCCAAGCCAGTCTTTGGTGTGTACGGCACGTTTTTGCAGCGCGCCTACGACGAGCTATGGCACGATCTGTGTCTCAACGACGCCCCGGCAACCATTTTGGTGTTTGGTGCGTCAATCTTTGGCACCACGTCCGAGACGCACCTCTCGTTCTTTGATATTTCCATGCTGGGCGGTCTTCCCAACATGCACTACTTGGCGCCGGCCTGCATGGAGGAATATCTGTCCATGCTGAGCTGGTCGCTCGACCACCGCGAGCATCCCGTAGCGATCCGCGTACCGGGCATCGGCCTGGTGAGCCGTCCCGACCTTGCGCCCGCCGAAGACACCGACTACAGCGCCGTTCGCTACAACGTGGTGCGTCAGGGCCGCGACGTTGCCGTGCTCGCACTTGGCGATTTCTTTGAGCTGGGCGAACGCGTGACAAACCGCTTGGCTGCCGAGTACGGTATCGAGGCCACGCTCGTCAACCCGCGCTTTGCAACCGAGCTTGACCGTGAGTTCCTCGACAGCCTTGCCGCCGAGCATCGCGTTGTCGTCACCCTCGAGGACGGCGTCTTGGACGGCGGCTGGGGTGAGCGCGTGGCATGTTATCTGGCATGCACGCCGTTGCGCACGCGCACCTTCGGCATCGCCAAGGGCTTCCCCGACCGCTACGACCCCAACGAACTGCTTGCGCAGAACGGCATGACGGTCGAGAACATGGCCGCCGAAGCCGTAAGGCTACTGAACGAGTAAGAAAACCTCCGCAAGGGAAGCACCCCTGCGGAGGTTTTTGTTTTCGCGACGCGATTATCTCGATCTGTAACATCTAGGGTCCGAATTCCCGTCTACCTGTTACAGATCTAGACAAGACGTCTTAGTCCCTGACCTTTGTCTCAATCTGTAACAGATAGAGACCTTTTAGCCATCCAGATGTTACAGATCGAGACATTCGAATTCCCCTGAAGTGAAAATCTCGATCTGTAACAGGTAGAACCCATTTCCTCGTCTAACTGTTACAGATTGAGACAAAGCAGCGAGACAGGCCACCACATCTGCAAGAACCACCACAAAGGTGCCTGTCCTTTTTTGGTAGGCAGAATTACCCATAAGGCAAGTATGTTTCTGAGTTATTTCGTGTTGACCCATTTGAGCGCGATAGGGTATAACTCTACTCAACCGCTAGGGATTTTATTGAGAAAGGTGTTCTCCCATGAGCAAGAACCTCTCCCAGCAGGTCGTTCTCGACCGCCGCGGCTTCGTTGCCGCCACCTTCGCAACCGTCGCCGGCCTTGGTCTTGCCGGCTGCTCTGACACCAGCGCCGAGGCCGACAAGGGTTCCGCCGCCGGCTCCTCCAAGGGCTCCGAAGATACCGAGGTTTCCGCCACGCTCGATGCCAAGGCATTCGACAAGCTCGTCAACGACGGCCCCAAGGCCGATGACGACGCCATCGCCGCCAGCACCTGGGCGACGGCCGTCAAGGACGCCGGCGTCTTTAAGATCGGTGGTGTTCAGACCTCCACGCTCTTCTCCCTCCTCAACGAGAAAGACGGTCAGACCCGCGGCTTCGATGCCGGTATCGCACAGCTCCTGTCCAACTACATTCTGGGCGAGAACAAGGTCGAGATCACCCAGGTGACCTCGGACACGCGCGAGTCCGTCCTGCAGAACGGCCAGGTCGACGCCGTCTTTGCCACCTACACCATCACCGACGAGCGCAAGAAGCTCGTCTCCTTTGCCGGCCCCTACTACTACACGCAGCAGGCCATCCTGGTGCTCGCCGATAACGACGACATCAAGAGCGTCGACGACCTGGCCGACAAGAACGTCGCCGTCCAGTCCGGCTCCAACGGCCCTGCCATCCTGGAGGAGTTCGCCCCCAAGGCCAGCCAGCAGGAGTTCAAGACCGACGAGGAGGCCCGCCAGGCACTCCAGCAGGGTCGTGTTGACGCCTACGTCATCGACAACAACATGCAGCAGAGCGCCCTGGTCCGCGAGCCCGGCAAGTACAAGATTGCCGGCAAGCCCTTCGGCAGCAAGGAGCCCTACGGCATCGGTCTGCCGCTCGATTCCGACGGTGTCGCCTTTGTCAACGACTTCCTTAAGAAGATCGAGGACGACGGCACCTGGACCGAGCTGTGGCAGATCTGCATCGGCGACCGTACGGGTGACACCAATGTTCCCGAGCTGCCCGAGATCGGCGCCTAGGCAGCGAGCCTGGTAACAGCCGCAACGAAACCATACGGAAACGCATGATGCGCTTTATTGCGGTAAACTGTTTCCTCACTGAGTTGTCGGGGCTTCCGTACACACGGGAGCCCCTTTCCTTACCGGCGGGAGGTCCGCATGAGTCTCTCCGAGCTCTGGTCGCTCTATGGCCAGAACTATATCGACGCGCTGCTCGCAACCTGGGGCATGACGCTTGAGTCGTTTGCCATCGCCATGGTGCTGGCCGTCGCCGTCACCGTGATGCGCGTGTCGCCGCTCAAGCCGCTGCGCGTCTTTGGCGACCTGTATGTCCAGGTCTTCCGTAACATCCCCGGCATCGCACTGCTCATTATCGTCGTCTATGCGCTGCCGCCGCTCAAGGTCGTTCTGCCCTACCGCACCTGCGTTATCGTCGCTACGATGCTCTTGGGTTCTGCCTTTGGTTCCGAGAACTTTATGAGCGGCATCAACACCGTCGGCGTCGGCCAGGTGGAAGCCGCACGTTCGCTGGGCATGAGCTTTAACCGCATCCTCGCCAAGATCGTGATTCCGCAGGCGCTGCGCTCGAGTGTGCTGCCCATGACCAACCTCTTTATCGCCGTCATGCTCACCACCGCGCTCGGCAGTCAGGTGCCGCTTAAACCGCAGGAGCTCACCGGCGTGGTGAGTTTCATCAATACCCGCTCGCTCGGCGGCGTCGCCGCGTTCTTTATCTCGGCGCTCGGCTACCTGGGCACGGCCTTTGTGGTGAGCCACATTGGCAACTACATCGATAAGAAGGTGAGGATCCTCCGATGAGCAAGCATTCCTCCCCTGCGCTTACCATGCGCGATGCGCTCTACGAGGCTCCCGGCCCCAAGATGCGTGCCAAGATTCGCATCGGCACCGCCATCTCGCTTGTTGCCGTCGCCGTGCTCGTCGCCCTGGTACTGCAGCGCTTTTATGTGACCGGCCAGCTTTCGGTCCACTATTGGTATTTCTTTACGCACGTCACCACTTGGAAGTTCCTGCTTGCCGGCTTTGAGGGCACCGTTAAAGTCGCACTCACCGCTGGCGCCATCGCGCTGGTGCTGGGCTTAGCCCTTATGCTCGGCCGCACGAGCGACATTAAGCCGCTGCAGTTGCTCTGCCGTGTGCTCACCGATTTCTTCCGCGGCGTGCCGAGCCTTCTGTTCATCTATTTCTTCTTTTTGGTGCTACCCCAGTACAAGATCGCGCTGCCGTCGTTTTGGATGCTCACGCTTCCCGTCGCGCTCGCCGCAGCCGGCGTACTCGCCGAGATCTTCCGCGCCGGCGTCAACGCCGTGCCGCGCGGCCAGGTCGAGGCCGCCCAGGCACTCGGTCTCTCCAAAGCTAAAATCACCTTTAAAATCGTATTGCCGCAGGCTATTCGATTTATCATTCCGTCGTTGATTTCGCAGCTCGTGGTCGTAGTCAAAGACACCACCGTCGCCTACGTGGTGAGCTACCCCGACCTCATGCAAAATGCCCGTGTGCTCATTACCAACTACGACGCCCTCGTGTCGGTCTACCTGGTTATCGCGGTCATCTACATCCTCATCAACGTCGCGATTAACAAGGCCGCTGTCTACGTTTCGCACAAGACCGGTGCGACCATCATCCGCTAACGCTTTACCATTTCTAGTCATAAGGAGCCGAGCACCATGGCACAGAGCACCTCTTCCACCGGCAATCAGCCGCTGATCGAGCTCAGGCACGTCGATAAGCACTATGGCGATCTACACGTCCTCAACGACATCAATCTCTCGGTCGACCGCGGCGAGGTCGTCGTTGTGATCGGTCCCTCGGGCTCGGGCAAGTCGACCATGTGCCGCACCATCAACCGCCTGGAAACCATCGACTCGGGCGAGATCCTCATCGAGGGTGAGCCCCTGCCGCAGGAAGGCAAGGATCTTGCCCGCATGCGTGCCGAACTGGGCATGGTGTTTCAGCAGTTCAACCTGTTCGCACATATGACCGTACTGCAGAACGTCATGCTGGGGCCGGTCGATGTGCTGGGCGTCTCCAAGGACGAGGCCCGCGAGCGCGCCATGGACCTGCTGAGCCGCGTGGGCGTTGCCGAGCAGGCCGACAAGGTGCCCGCACAGCTCTCGGGCGGCCAGCAACAGCGCGTAGCCATCGCCCGCTCGCTTGCCATGCAGCCTAAGGCCATGCTTTTTGACGAGCCCACGAGCGCCCTCGATCCCGAGATGATCAACGAGGTGCTCGAGGTCATGGTCCGTCTGGCACAGCAGGGCATGACGATGATCGTCATCACGCACGAGATGAACTTTGCCCGCCGCGTGGCCGACCGCGTCGTGTTTATGGCCGACGGCCAGATCGTAGAAACCGGCACGCCCGACGAGTTCTTCGACCACCCCCAGACCAAGCGCGCCCAGGACTTCCTCAACTCCATCAAGGGCCACTAACCAGACCGCCCACCCGCCCGCCATGCCCATCCAAACTCGAAAGTTACACCTATGATCGGAACTCGCACTTCATCGTCCTACACCCCGCACGTCGACGTCGCCCCCGCCGACCGCCCACTCATCCTCGTCGCACCGCGCTGGGAAGAGGCAGAGCCGTTTTTAACCGAGATGCTCTCTCCCAACGAGGAAATCGCAAGTGTCTTTGTCGATGCCATCCTTGCCGCCGGCGGCCTGCCGCTGCAGATGTCCATCACCGAGGACATTGAGGTCATCCGTCATTACGTCGATATCGCCGACGGCATCGCCATTCCCGGCGGCCCCGATGTCAATCCCAAACGTTGGGGCGATGATCGACCCTACGACCCCACCCTCTGCTGCGAGATCCGCGATAGCTTTGAGTTTAAGCTGGTCGGCGAGGTGCTCCGCGCCAAAAAGCCGCTCTTTACCACCTGCCGCGGCACGCAGTTGCTCAATGTCGCCACCGGCGGCACCCTGTGCATGGACGTGCCAAGCCTGGGTGCGCGCGAGGGCCGCACGCAGTGGCGCCACACCCACGTGCTCAACGACCCCGTGCATCCCGTCGAGGTCGTGCCGGGCTCGTTGCTGGAGCGCGCGCTTGGCGGGCACAGGCTTATCCAGACCAACTCCGCACACCACTGCTGCGTCGATCGTCTGGGTAAAAGCACGCGCTTGGTCGCCAAGGCAACCGATGGCGTGCCCGAGTGCATCGAAGTCGAAGGCCAACCCTTCTGCCTGGGCGTGCAATGGCATCCTGAGTACACGTGGAAGACGCTCGAGACCGACTTTAACCTGTGGAAGTCGTTTGTCGAGGCGGCCAAGGTTAAACAGGCCCGTTAGCTCGCAAACCACTCAGTTTAAAGTCTCCTATACCAGGTGGGCGGACACCAGCCACGGTGCCCGCCCACCCTTGTATTTGGTATGCTCGGTATGATTATCCCTCACAAACAATCAAAAAAATCTCGACCGTAATCGGTCGACGGTAAAGCAAATGGCAAAAACGCTTGCTACGTTTATTAGGCAGTCAATTAGAATCGAAAGGCATTGACTATTCCCCAACGGGGTCACGCCACAAATCCACATGAGCATCGAGGCTGGAAGCGGAAGCATGGAATTGGCCCCGAGCTGTATGTAGATCGCTACAACGTTGACAAGCAACAGCATGCCAATCGGACCGAAGCCGGACCCAAAATAGGAAACAGCGATCACGCAAGAGACCACGTATGCAAGGCAGGCAGCGGCAGCAAGAACAAGTCGATAGCAAAATACATGCAGGTTGAAATACTGCTGAGCATCCAGAACGATTACGCAGTTAAGACAGTACAAAACGACACTCGACAGGATAAACGCGTCCAAAAGGGCAAAAGAAGACAGCACCACTCGAGCAACGATAGCGCACACACGCTTCCCTCCCCGAGCCTCCGACAACCCCCACGGTTCCTCAATAAAGCCCGAACTGACAAAGCGCGGCACAATGCAAGCCGCGATGAACGGAAAGAACAATGCATGCGCCAACGGGGCTACGTTGAACAGCAGACCGCGAAAAACCTCTGCATTACCAAATAGAAGGACATCCTCTGCCGATAGCCGAAGCGTCGGGTCTGGGAAAAAGCCCAAGAAACTGTTCTCACGGAGGCTACAGAACCACATCGGGAAAGAATAAAGCTGCAATACCACCATGCACGCATAAATTACCAGGATTAAGGCGTACGTCCATTTGCTCACATGCTTCAATTCTGAATGAAGGAATCTTCTAGTCTGACGAGCCATTGAGCACACCCCCAGCACGAAAGCTCACGAGAGCGTAAATCAATACCGATAGACAGCTGGCTGCCGCGCCATATCCCAGAAGCGTCAGCTGCCCCATATCGCTATACCCAAGGGCACATCCGACTCCAAGGTACGGCCCCGGAAGAAAGAAGATCCATCGCAAGGACGGTATGGGCGTCTGAAGGTAAGTTCCGTAGAGCGTCAAGCTCATGACAAATCCGATTATTACCACAGCCCCGCTAAATACGGCGCTGCCTGTAATCCGATAGATGGTCGTCGTCTCCAACGCAACCGATATCACCAATACGGCGTTGACCATCATTGCAGGCAAAAATACAGTTAGCATGTCGTGCGAGTAGTTATGCCCTCCACGTATTATGGCTATTGCAAAAAGAAGAAGGCAAAGCGCACTATATGCTGCGCCAATTATTAAAGCAGACGAAAATGCATGGGCTAGAGCCCCATAAAAGCGGTTGAGACCTCTTGCCAAAGAAATTCGGCAGCCCTCTTCATAGCCACGCTCCTGTAGAATTACCAGGCAAACGATGAGCGGCACAAGCAGAGATGTGCCGGCAAAGGCGCTACGCACAAGGGACTCATCGGGTGCAGAAGGATCGATTACATTCCAGCAGAAGCCAATATCCTCCCCAAAAACGCTATTGCCAAAGGCGAGCAACGTTGTTCCGTTTTTTAGAAAGATGCCGAAGAGAAGGCCGAACGCCAGCATAAGCGCAAGACCAAACTTCGCCGGAAATATCCTGTGCAAACGCATCATATCTGCCTTTATGGGATGGATCGCCCGCTTCATAGCGAGACCGCCTTCATCAAGCGCCTGTAATATTCTTTTAGGGACGGCGCCTCGTCCCTTATGACATCCATCGATTCCTTTTTCAGCAGTTTACCGTCATGAATAAACAGGCAACTTGTTGCAACCGATGCCAGCTCATCCAAATCATGACTAGAGACGAGCATGGTCTTACCCTGCTCTCGATTCAATCGGCCGATAAGAGTCCATATACTCTCGATGCCCAGCGGGTCCAATCCATTTGCTGGCTCATCGAAAACTAGCAAGTCAGTGTCACCCAACAAAGCCGTAGCTATATCCAGCCGCCGTTTCATTCCCAGAGAAAAACTGCTTACGCTCTTTTTTTCATCGACGTCCAGCCCGACTAGGCTCAAAACGCGAGGAATCTCACGATTCTCATCAAGCCCCCATTCCGCACATCGGATTTGAAGATTCTCAACCGCGTTGAGAGATTGGTATGTTCCGCTGGAATCTGGCACATAGCCGACACGCGTCCGCATCAGACCAAGCTCTTTTTTTGATTTGCCTCCAAAGAGCTCCACGCTCCCCGACGATGGCTCGCAGAGGCCCAGCACTATTTTAATAAGCGTGCTTTTACCCGCCCCGTTTGCACCAACAAGGGCAAGGAGCTCAGACTGATGCGCCTCGAAGGAAACATCATGCAACACACGCCGTTTCCCGTAGCGCTTTGACACCTTTGATAACTTTATCGCTGATCCGTTCATTGGCCTCCCGTTCTGTTTGATAGCAAAACTGCTCATATCGTTTCTTCTTTTCTTTATTGTTTTCCATAGTCGTTATTGTTTTTCGATAACTCAAATTTGTCAAGATAATCTAAAAGAAAGAACCCGTATTAGACACGGGTCCTTTCACGCTTAAATTTCGGTAGTGTCGCGAATGTTGGTGTAGAGCTCGGTTCTCGAGGGTAGTCGCAGGCTGCCCAAGGAACCGAGAATCACCTAGAATGCCGTCATTCTAGCTCATGTCACGCCGCCTTCCTGCCGGGAACCGGGTTGTCGGCAACGACGAGCGCGATGATCCTGGCCGCGTGCTCGGCTGCGGTGCCCTCGTAGGCGTGCTCGGGCGCGTTGACCTTTGCGCCCTCCACGGCCCTGCCGATTGAGTCGTCGCTGAACCAGCGGCGGCCCGCCCAGTCCTCGTCCATCTCCGAGAACACGGCCCCCATCATCCTGATGAGGGACTTCCTGCTGGGGAAGACCTGCACCACGCGGCTGCGGCGCTTGAGCTCGCGGTTGGCGCGCTCCTGCACGTTGTTGGTGCGCAGCCTGACATGGTGCTCGTAGGGGAAGTCCAGGTAGGCCAGCGCGTCGGCCTCCGCCTCCTCGAGCACCTCGGCGGCCTTGGGGCAGAAGCCCTCTATCCGCTCGGTGGCCAGCTGGTACAGCTCCCGCACGAGCTCGGGGTCGCGCTCGGCGAACACGGCCTTCAGGATGCCCAGCACGGCGCCCCTCTTCTGCCTGGTCGGCGCGTTGCCGGCGGCGTTGCGCATCAGGTGCACGACGCATCGCTGCCACGCGGCGCCGGGGAAGACCTCCTGGATGGCGCGCTTGAGGCCCTCGTGGGCGTCGCTGGTGACGCAGATGACGCCGTCGACCCCGCGTGCGCGCAGCGACAGCAGGAACGACCTCCAGCCGTCGTAGGACTCGGTGTCGATGGCGTCGAGCCCCAGAAGGCGCCTGTAGCCTCCCGAGCCCGCGCCGATGGCGGTCACGAGCGCGGTGGACTGCACGCGGCCGGCGTCCCTGCACTTGATGTATGTGGCGTCGAGCCAGACGTAGGGGTAGCTGACGTCCGACAGGTCGCGTTCCCGCAGGTCGGCGACCGACTCGTCCAGCGACGAGCACATCCTCGACACCTGGCTGGCGCTCATGCGGTCTATGCCCATGGACTGGGCGACGCGCTTGACCTTCCTGGTGGACACGCCGTTGGTCACCATCTCGGAGACCGCGGCGACCACGGCGCGGTCCGCGCGCGAGTAGCGCTCGATCAGGTCCTCGGGGAAGTAGCTGCCGGCGCGTAGCTTCGGGATCCTGAGGTTGATGGTCCCCACGCTGGTGGCGAGCTTGCGCTCGCGGTAGCCATTTCTCTGATTGCCGGCCTCGCAGGCCTCGTCGGCCTGGGCGTCCATGATCTCGTTGACGAGCGACTCGGCCATGACCCTGATCAGCTCCGTCATGTTGACCATGCCGTCGTCGAATCGCGGCATCAGGGCCGCATCGGCCGTCATTTCGTGTATCGTGTCCATATGCGGTTATTGCCTTTCTTCGAATCCTAACTTCAGCAATTAAGATTCTAGGCGATAACCGCTTCCTGCTTTCTACGGCCAGGGAAGCGGCCCTTACACCAACATTCGGCACGCGATC
>ERZ825670.2414-NODE-2414-length-17671-cov-19.696299_pt1 | contig 17671 bp, 12 predicted proteins | sample MGYA00519929_ERZ825670 | MGnify/ENA primary metagenome ERZ825670 (study PRJEB31778, sample SAMEA3449207) | human gut metagenome | biome: human gut; feature: human-associated habitat; material: faeces | place: United Kingdom | collected 2010/2012 ...
GAATTTCTTCATAATTTCCTGTACAGTTAATAGCATTTATATAGTCTTCAGCAACAGTACAGTCCTTATTATACTCTTTAGTATAAAGATCACATCTTGAATCTATGAAGCATTTTATATCATTAAACATTAATAAACTACCATAAGTATATTCGTTAAATATTCTAGAATTATTTCCAATATTTTCCTTTATATAATTTACAGAATCTATTGGATATTCTGACTTAGGAAGATACCCTGACAAATTATTGGTTAAACTATATTTGGAAGAAAATCCAATAGCTACACATAAATAAGTTGCTATAATGGTAATTTTTAACACTTTCACATCTTGCTTAGCAATACCTTTATATAACAAATTTTTAAATTTTATCACTAGTTCTTCTATATACTCTAAACAAGGGAGTGTAAATATTACAAATAAAGAAAAATGTCTTACTGTCATTAATGTCATAAAAGATGTTCCAAGTAAAAGAAATAATCTTTCTAGCGTTATTTTCTTTTTAGTATAAAGTATAGAAACTACTATTAAAAGTAAGTATAAATAGAAAAATACACCACATGTGCTTTTTATACTAATAGGTTGAAATTCTGATATATATGTGTTAATAAAAGAATTACTTAAAGTTTTAATACAATACATTATTTGATTATATCCAAACGGGTTTACAAATGTAAATAAGATTCCAAATATTATTGGAATTAATAAATATTTCAAATTTTTTACATATTCTTTGTTATATTCAATTTTACTTGTTTTTATCTTAATATAATTTAGTAAATATACAAAAATTATAATAAAGTAAAAATAAATAGTACCAGCATGAAAGTTTATTATAAATAATGGTAATATACTAAGTGGTATTAAGTATTTATATTGTTTGCTTCTTAAAAATTTTTCAATAAATATTAGTTCTAGTAAAAAGAATATATAACTATACATTTGAGCTCTTATTGATATAAATGGTGTTAATATTGAAAGTTCTGCAAATACAAACAAATATGAAATTAATTTGTTCTTTACAAATAATTTGTTTGCAACATAAAATAAAAAAGCAAGTATACATGTAAGAATAATACACCAGATGTATAATCCAAAAAATCCAGAAAAATTATATATTAAATATGTGATAATATTTACCATAAAATGCTGAGGTGTATATTCTAGATTTTCATGTATGGAGAATGTATCACTTGTTTTCAATCCATCATTTATATATTTATCTCCAAGCGATATATCAAATAATGTGTCATTTTGGAAAGATAAAGGTGCTATTCCCAAAATAAATAAAAATAATATAATAACAAAAATAATATATATAAAAATTTTCTTTTTTTTCATTGGTTTCCTCCACAATAATATAACTAGTTTATACCATAAAATATGAAGTATGTCTAGAAATGTATAAAAAAATGATTAAAAGTATTGATTTTTTTTTATGTTTTGGTGTATTATAAAAGAGGAATGGATAATAGTTTTATAATTTTTAATAATTATTTTTTGTTTATATGAAAGGAGAAAAAAATTAATGAAAAAGTTTATAAGCCTTATTTTTATCTATTTTATTGCTTTTGCTGCTTTTTCGTCTGATTACATATTTGCTGATGCGTTACCTTTTTCTAATAATCCTGTTTTGGGTCCTATTGTTAATTCAGCTGCGCAAACTATTAATAAGGTAGCTGAAGATGGCGGTGGAAGTGTTGGTAATCCTGATTCACCATCTAATCCATCAAATGGAAATGCCTCTGTTGGTAAACTAAGTTCAGCGACTGGTAAAATATGGAGTACATTTGCTATAGTAGCTCAAATGCTTGCTATAACAGCAATAATTTTTACAGGACTAAGGTATATGCTTACAAATGCTGATGATAGAGCTGATATAAAAATGCAGACAATTCTTTTAGTAATAGGAGCATCTTTAGTATTTGCTGCCGTACCATTTGCTAATTTTATTATAGGAATAGTAAATCAAACTATAAAATAAATAAAAAAATAAAAAAAGTATTGATTTTTTAAAAAAAATGATATATTATATTTAATATGTAAAAAAAGGAGGATATTATGAAAAAGTCAAAAAAAATTATTTTAAGGATATTACCTGTATTATTAGTTTTGGTGTTAGTAATTACGCCTAATGTTTTTGCTGCTGATGCTATAACAGCAGGAGTACCTCAGGGTGGAACTGCTATAGGTAAAATTACTACTTTAGGAGGAAACATATGGTCTACAGTCCAAGTTATAGTTCAAATAGCTGCGATAGCTGCAATTGTATTTGCGGGTGTAAGGTATATGTTTGCCTCTGCAGATGATAAGGCAAATATCAAAAAACAAACTGTTATTTTAATAGTTGGAGCTGCTTTAGTATTTGCTGCAGTACCTATAGCTAAATTTATTCAAACTACAGCTTCAGATATCTTTAAATAGTAAAATTAAACTAAATTATTATGAATTGGAAAGGTGTAAGGATGAAGAGAATATTGTATATGTTTTGTATTTTAGCTATGTTATGTTTTGCACCTCTTTGTTTCAGCACTGTTTATGCAGATCAAAAATCAAGTAGTGAGCCCACTACTGATGCAACATTGAACGGGATTATTAAAACAGGTGGAGAATGGTTTGGAAATTTAAAGCAAGATAATAACTATGATTTAGGCGGGATATTTTCAAATATTTTAGGTAGAAAAGGAACTGGAAAGTTAATAGATGGAGTTTTTCAAATCGGAAACTTAATATTTGTTTGCGTAACAATAATTCTTGGAATCAAGTATGCTTTTTCATCTGTTAGCGAAAAAGCTGATGTTAAAGAAAGTTTAATACCTTTATCAATAGGGGCAGTGTTCTTTTATTTGGCTCAATCTGTGTATAACTTTACAAGCGAAATGTTCGATGGCTTTTCGAAAGCGACTAGTTTGAATACAATCACTGATAAAATTTATTCTAGTGTAAGGTTGATAGCTAATGTTGGCGCAATTATTGCTATTATAATAATGGGATTAAAATATATGTTTACAGCAGCTGATGAAAGAGCAGAATTAAAACAGAGAATGGTGCCACTTGTTATTCGGAATAGCTTTAATATATTCTACGACTCAAATCCTTGGATTTATTGTAGATGTAGGAGGAGCTGTGATAAAATAGTTAAATATTTCAAAAACGTTACAAAAAAAAGTTTTTTTTGTAACGTTTTTTAGATATATTGTAAATTCATACCTTTAATGATAAAATATAGTAAAAATCGAGAGGAGTGTTGAAAATGGGAAGAACCTATTCGGTTCCAAGAAATGTTAAGGGAGAAACTAGACTTTTGTACATATTTTCAATAAAGTCTTTGGCGTTTACAATTGGATTTGGACTTGTTGGAGTATTATTCTATTTTATATTTAGTGCTGTTAATTTAAAAATATTTGGGCTAATTATTGTAGTTTTATTTGCACTTATAGGTTTTGGCGTTGGAAGCCTTGTTATACCAGATTCACCATTAGTTGGTAATTTAAGAAAAGCTGGAGGAGAAGCGGTTTCTGATATTTTGTTTAGAATGGTTACGTTTAAAAAGAGAAAAAGAATATATTTGTACAGAGGAGGAAAAAAATAATGGTAACAATTATAGGTTTTATATTAATTATATCATTTGGAATAGTTTTTTTACTTTATAGTTCAAAAAATAAAGGTAAAAGTAAATCACAAAAAAGCGGAGTAACTAAAGAAGAAGAACTTTCTAATGAAATAAAAGAAAGTCATAAGGTAAGAGGAGTTTCTAATAAAGATATACCTCAGAAAGATATTGCAGATTTCATGGAATTTGATAAAATTGCAGATAATATGATTGTACAAAATGGTGGAAAAAGGTATACTATGGTTGTGCAATGTAAAGGAATTAACTATGATCTTATGTCTGAAGTTGAACAAATGGCTGTTGAAGAAGGATTTATTACTTTTTTAAATACTTTGAAGTATCCTATACAATTATATGTTCAAGCTAGAGCTGTTGATTTAAAAGAAAATTTAAATATTTATAAAAAAAGTGTTGGAGAAGCTGAAGCAAAATATAATGAGATTGCTGATAAATATAGAAATTTATTGAATGATATTGATGCTGACTATAATGATATAAATAAACTTAAAGTTGAAGTTGATAAACAAGCTCACATTTTATCATATGCACAAGATATAACAAGGTATGTTGAAAGAATTTCGTTAAATAAAAATATTTTACAAAGGAAGTTTTATATTGTCTTATCATATAATAGAGAGGAAATTGCTACAACAACTGACTTCTCTGAACAAGAAATATATAATATATGTTATAGAGAATTATATACTAGAGCTCAGTCATTAATTAGTGCTTTAATGGGATGCTCAGTTACTGGTAGAGTTTTAACTTCTAATGAATTAGCTGAATTGCTATATATTTCATATAACAGAGATGATGAAAAACTTCTTGATGTACAAGCTGCTCTTGATTCAGGATTTTATAGATTATATTCTACTTCTAAAGATGTTTTCGAAAAAAAAGAAGAAGCAATGCAGCGTGAGGTAGAAGCTGAAGCTAAAAGAAGGGTACAAGATGCAATTGATGAATTTGTTCAAAACAAAGAACAAAAAACTCAGGATCAATTAATTGAAGAATATGAAGAAAGAGTGGATAAAGAAGCACTAAATATTATAGACAGATCTGATACTCCTATTGAAGCAAAAAAAATACTTAAAAATAATATTGTAGAAAATCATGTATTTGGTGTTGAGGCTAGAAAAGCAGAGAGAAAGTATAAAAAATCAAAGATGAATCAAGTTGATGCTAATAACGATAATGAAAAAAATGATGAAATAATTGAAAATAAGGTTCAAAATGCAGAAAGTAACTTAAATGATGAAGTAAAAATAGTTAATGAAAATAATAAAACTGAAGAGATTGATAATGATTTAAGGAAAAAAATAGAGCAACTTGAGAAGCCTACTGAGGAAATAATTAAAGATAACAGTGAATTAAAAATAGATTCAAAAGATGTAAATGAGAATAATGAAGAAAAAATAGAACAAAGTGAATTAATAGGTAGTAATACTTTTGATGACAGACTAGGTGAGACTTCACCTCAAGATGACGATGCAGGAATAAACATTTAGTATAGTGGAGGTTGTTATGAAAAAAGATAAGAAAAACAAAAAGAATAAAAAAGAGGAGATAAAAAAAGAGGAATTAGTAACTGTACAAGATGAAACTCCAAGTTTATTTGAAATAAATAAGGCAAATTTAAAAGATCTTATGGCTCCATCTGGAATAGATGCAACCCATTACGATTATTTAGAAATATTTTCTAAAGTATCAAGATTTGCAAGAACGTTTTACGTGACAACATTACCTAGACAAGCAACATTCCCATATTTTTTATCAGGAGTGTATGAGTTCGGTGATGTTAATACATCTGTTTATATAACTCCAATACCTGAGCCAGTTTCACAAAAAGATTTAAATAAAACTATTGTTGAGTTACAATCTGAAAGATTTGTTGCACAAGATAGAGGAGATATAAATAGAGCTTCTGTTCTTGCTGACAAACAGGCTGAAGCAGAGGCATTAAGAGACCAAATTGCTTCAGGATATAATAAATTATTTGAAACTACTATTGTTGCAACTCTTTTTGCATATAGCAAAAATGAATTGGATAAAGCTTCAGAATTACTTGCAATGGAAGCTTCAAAAAGTATGTTAGGTATAAAGGCAACTTGGGCATTACAAGAAGAAGGATTTCAAACTAATTTACCTTTGAATAATAATAAATTAAAAAGGAAGCATACATTTGATAGAGGATCTATGGCAACCGTTTTTCCTTTTTTATCTTCAGATATAGGACATGATATCGGAGTACCTATTGGTGTAAATAAGCAAACAGGTCTTCCAGTTTTATTTGATAATTTTCACCATTCACTAAATAACTATAATATGGTTATTTTTGGTAAATCTGGTGCTGGTAAATCTGTTACAATAAAAACAATAATGGCAAGATCATCTGTGCTTATGGGAGTTGAAAATTTAGTTATAGATGCTGAAGGAGAGTACTTAGTTGTTGCTGAAGCTCTTAATGGAATTAATGTTACTATTAGTCCAAGCAGTAGTACCATAATTAATATATTTGATGTTGAACCAGAAATGGTAAAGGATGAAATAACAGGTAGAGATAGATGGGCATTAAACTTGGAAAATAAAGTAGAAGACGTAACACAAGCATTACTTACAATGGCACGTGGTGCAACTAGAAGTACAGAAGTTAATGAGTTAACTAAACAGATAATTGCAGAAATTGTTGCTGAGTGTTATACTAGAAAGGGAATAAAGAACGATTTATCTTCTTTATATAAAGATAACATAGGAGATAGTAATAATTTTGTTGGAAAAGTAAGAAAAGAAATGCCAACAATAAGTTTTTGGTATGAAGTTTTACAAGAAAAAGCTCAAGAGAATACAACAGAAACATATACATATCATTATAACTATTTATTAAAGGTTATGAGGCAATATTGTAGAAAATTTGATGGTCAAATGGCTTATTTTGATGGTCAATCAACATTTGAGCTGATGGATGGAAATCCTTTTATAAATATCAATTTATCTGAACTTGAAGAAAAATTTGCAAGACCCCTTGCTCAACAAATCCTTTTGTCTTGGGTTTGGGAAAAATATGTTAAAAAGAATAGTGAAAATAAAAGTCAAGCACGACAAAAGAGGGTTTTAGTTGATGAGGCATGGATGCTTTTAGATTATCCTGAAGCAGTACAATTTTTAAATACAATGGCAAGACGTGCAAGAAAAAGAAATGTTTCTTTAACTGTAGTTTCACAAAAATTCCAAGACTTTTATGAGAAAAAAGAAGCACAAGCAGTTCTAACTTCATCAGATGTAAAGCTTTTATTAGCTCAAGATAAATCTGAAATTGCGTACTTAAAAGAGGTTTTTAAACTTAGCGAAGGTGAAACTGATTTCTTATTAACTTGTTCAAGAGGAGAAGGACTTATAAAAATTGGTCAAGAGTCAGCTGTTATTGAAATTCATCCAACTCAAAAAGAATTCGAATTTGTTGAAACTAACTTATCAAAAATAATTGAACGTAAGAATAAATTGCAACAATAAAATGGAAAAGGTGATAATGTGAAGAAAAAATTTAAACTAATAATGAAAAATAAAAAATTTATATTTAGCTTGGTCATAATTTTGATGTTAATTGGCTTATTCTTACATATAAATAATTCGTTGTATGCAGCTACAAATCCTGAGTATTATAGCGAACCTAGTGAGTATCAAAAATGGATAAATGACTTTTTTTCTAAAATTTTGGATGAAAGAGTCGGTGTCTTGGGAAAACCTTTTGGTGCATTAGTTAATCTTGTAAATATTTTACTTTTTATAATACTATATTCTGTTTTTGTTGCAAGTGGAATATCAGATGGACTAAAATTTCCATTTCCTGATCAGGTAATTTTTAACGGTCTACCTATGTTAGATCCTAACTTCATCAATCCTAATGGAGACAGTGGCTCAATGGTTAATATTATGAAGGATATTGTTCAAAATTTCTATTATTCATTTTTTGCTCTTGCAGGTACTGTTTTTGTTTTAGCTGCTGTTGTTATTGGTATTAAGCTAGCTTTTTCTGCTCTAGCTAGTGAAAAAGCTAGGTATAAAGAAGCAATAAAAAATTGGATAATGGGACTTGGAATGCTATTTTTAATGCATTTTGTTTTAGCTGGAATGTTTGCGATAAATGAACAAATTTGTATTTCTGCATCAAAAATTTGTAAAAAAGTTACTTTTGGTGTTAATGCCATAGAGTTGATACCATGGGCAGGGTCATTTATAAAAGATATGATTAATGGTGTAGGATCAATTTTTGGTAATGATCAAGTTGCTGAAGAAACATTTGATATGCAATTTCAGGGATATGGTGGATTAATTTTAAAATTTGCTGTTAAAGGAATCTTACAAAGTGATTTAATATATTCAATTGGGTTAGCTATAATGTTAGGACAGACATTTACTTTGATTATTATGTATATAAAAAGGGTTTTTTATTGCATAATTCTTGGAATGATTGCACCTTTAATTGTAGCCATGGATACAATTCAAAAGGTTGTTACTGGAAGGGACTCTGGAGTATTAAAAAACTGGTTTCAGAACATGGTAGCGATAATATTTAATCAGTCTTTTCAAGCAATTTTTCTTTGTGTTACAACAATTCTGCTTGGTGAAATAGCAAAAGGAAAAAATAGAGATATAGTTGTAGGATTAGTTTCCGTGATAGGACTTAATGCAATTATGAAGTTTGATAAATTATTTAAGGAACTTCTTGGTATTAAAGATTCAAAAGTTATGGGTGGACTAAATGAAAATGCAATGAGAAGTTTTGCAGCAATAAAATCTGGAATGTCACTTGCTAAAAGATCTGCTGAACCTTTCAAAAAACGTGGTGAAGCACAACGTAGATATAACGCAGCTGCTAGGAAGAAAGCAAAAATACTTAATAATTTATCAGAACTTGGAACTGGAAGTTCAAATGGTATAGGTGGAGTATCTAGTGGAACTAATTTATCGACTAATAACATAAATAATAATAATATATCTGGTGGAAATAGTGGCGGAGCTCTTGGAAAGGGAACGGCATCAGAATCTGCTATGATATCTGCAATGGAAAAATTGAGCCGATCTTTAGACAATAATACAGCTGCTAAAAGTTTAGGTGAATCAGATAAAATTGCTGATAAGCGTAAAAAATTAAATGAAGAATTGGCTGATGTTGAAGCAGAAATGGCCAAAGCAAAAGCTGACCAAAGGGCAGAAAGTTTAAGAGCATTTACGAGATTTGGTACAACTTTAGGCTCTGTTGGATTTGGCGTTGGAGCAACTGACAATTTTGGAGACGCTGTAAGTGTTGGTAACTTAGTTGATATGCCAATGGATAGAATAAGTGATAGAACTGTTGGTAGAGGAGTTTATGGAAATGCAGCAAGGAGGTATAGTGGTAAAGAAGATGCTATCAAAGCTGAATATGTTAAAAGAGGCATGTCCGAAGGCGATGCTACGGAGCTTGCAAAGAGTGTTGTGGCTAGTTCTACTGCACAATTAAATGAGCAAATTCATGAATCAATAGGAAATATGGTAGGTAATATTACAACTGAAGCAATTAAAGGTGCAGCGGATGTTATTGATAGACAAGGAAGAAAATATTCAAAAACTGTTCAAAAAAAATTATATTCATCTAATAAAATAGATGATATTTAGAGGTGTTTAATGAAAAAACTTTTTAAAAAGAAGCAAAAAAACGAAAATCCAATTTATATGCTATTCCTTTTTCTAATATTTGCTATTGCTATTTTATTTTTTATAATTAAGTTAATATCAGGAATATTTCAAAATGATAGTGGATATGATTTAGATAATATGAATCAATATATTGAAGATCAGGATGGTAATGTTAGTAATGAAAAAATAGTTAAAGATTATAGTAAATTCCAAACAATTCAGTCTATTTTAGAACAATTTACTGATGCTTTATTAGATAAAAAATTTGAAGAAAGTTATAATGTTTTAGATTCTGATTATAAGAAAAAATTTGAAAGCAAAGACGATTATATTGGAAAGATAGAAAAATATACTTTGGATTATTTAACTCCTAGAGATGCTAATACAGCCTATGTAAACAAAAACAAACTAAAGAAAACGTATCAACTATCTGATAGTGATTATTTGGCTCAATATGAAGTTTCAAATGGCGAAATGAAAAGTATTGGAATTAGATTAGATTCTAAAAATGAAAAATATAGTATATTTTATATAGAAATGTAGGGTGTTTTATGGATATAGATGAAGATAGAAAAAAATATTTAGTTTTGGTTATTTTAGCAGGCATATTATTTATTTGTATTTTTATTGCAATAGTAATATTTATTTGGTCAAGACCAATTGGTGGCACTGAAGATAAACAATCAACGGCAGAAAAGTCACTTGGATCTTATACTAATGTTAGTTTTTCATTAGAAGAACAAGTGAAGATATATTCAAGTAATATATCTTCACTTTTGACTTCAAATGATATAGATGGATTATATAAAATATTGAATGAAGATTATATAAAATATTCTGACTTTGATAAAAATAAATTTAAGGAATACATTGGTCAGAAAAATGTTTCTGGAAAAAATTTAAATTTGAAAGAATACAAAAATGGAAAAATTGGTAATAATAAGGTAATAAAGTTAATTTTAGAAACGGATGAACAATCAAATAAGGTTAGTATTCCTGTTACTGTTTTTGAAACATCACCTAATATATATACCATTGCATTTGATAATTTTATTTCATATAATTCTGATGAAGTAAATTTTGAAGAAAACGGGCTTAGGGTTACTTTGTATAATCAAACTTTATTTTCAAATGAATATAAAACTAATATTAAAATTACTAATATAAGTAATTCAATTATTACATTAAATAAACAAAAAGCATCAGAAATATTTTATATAAATCAAGGGGTAGAAAGTGATAAAAAAGTTTCAACTAACATACTTATGGGACAGGCTTTAAGTTTAAATTCTGGTGAGTCAATTAATTACACTATAAGTTTTCTTATTTCTGAATTTACCTTTGATAGCATAAAGAAATTTAAAATTAAGGACGTAACAAATGAAGATACAAACAATACACAAAATATAGAAATAAACTTATATAATAGTAAATAACTAAAAGTGAGGTGAGCAAAATTGGATGACTTTAATTCAGGAAATAATTTTGAAGATTATAACAGAGACGATGACGATAGTAGTATAATTGATGATATTTCAGATATAAAAGATAATGCTAAAGATTTAAAAAAAGAATATAAAAACTATAAATCCTCAAAAGATTCTTTAAATTCAAATAGTTCTGTTAATGATAATGGTAGAGCTTTTAGAGAAAACTTGCGTTCATCATCAAAATCTTATTCAGGCAATCCAGCAACTCAAGGAATAGTAAACAGCTCAACTACCTCTAGTGCTGGAGTGAGCTCCGGTGGAACAGCAACTGGAGGGACAGTAGCTGGAGGAGCAGCAGCCGGAGGAACAACTTCTGGAGGAGCAGCAGCTGGAGGAACAGCAGCCGGAGGAACAGCAGCTGGAGGAGCAGCAGCCGGAGGAACAGCAGCCGGAGGAACAGCAGCTGGAGGAACAGCAGCTGGAGGAGCAGCAGCCGGAGGAACAGCAGCTGGAGGTGCAGCAGCCGGAGGTGCAGCTGGAGGTGCAGCTGGAGGAGCAGCAGCCGGAGGAGCAGCAGCCGGAGGTGCAGCTGGAGGAGCAGCAGCCGGAGCAGCAGCAGTGGGTGTTTCTGCTACTGGAGTGGGTGCAATTGTTGTTGCAGCAGCTGCATTATTAGTTGCTATAAAAAAGTTGATTAATAAAGTAGATAAAAAAATAGAAGAAAATACAGGAATTGATACAAAGAAAATGAGAAGACTTCTATTACTTGGAGTTTTTTGCTTTTTATTTCTTTTCATATTTGTTGGAAGTTCGCTTTTTGTTATAAGTGACACGGCATATGATGAGCTTGCTCAACTTATAAAAAGAAGAGAGGAAAGATATGGAAAGCCTTTAATTATGTTCACTGACTCGGAATATGATGAAGTTATAAGTAAAGATTATGATAAAGATAATTGCTATAAAACTATTCTAAAATCATATGGTAATGACATGTTAGATACGTTCCTTACTGCTGTTAATAAAGATGATATAGAAGGAGTGTATAGTGATGAAGAATTAGATCAGAAACAAAAAGAAGCAACTCTACTTGATTTGGGTGCTGATGAAGTAAAAAAATATTTAAAGTGTCAGAGAAATAATTTTAACAAGATCATTTGGAATGCATCGGGAGGCTATAATAATTATTCTTTTAAAGCGTCACAAAGATATACAACTTATAATTCATATAGAAATGATAAATCTGGTAATGCAACTTTAACAAATAATGCTGCATCAATTTCTAGTGGAGCTGTTTTTTCAGATCAGAATATATATTTTTGGGATATTTATAAACAGTATAATCAAGGCTTAGAAATGTATGAAATTAAAGATGATAAAGGAAAAGGAACTGGCTTATTAATACCAAGTATTGTCTTAGATGGTGAAGAAAATAAGGATGAGGCAGCCAAATATTATGTTGAGCTATTAGGAGATTATTTACAAAAATGGGTAATTCCATACACTATGCTTATTGATTCTCAAGATAAAGACTTTATTAATAAAGTAATAGAGCAAATGTATCATAGAGTTGATGTAAACGTGTATAAACTTTCAAAAGAAGTAAAAAATACACAAAAATCATATTACATGAAAGCTAATTCTTATGACCATGTACTTGAATATGTAGTATATAATGATGATGCTTCAGGACATCATATAGTTGATGGTAATACAGTAAGAAGAACAAATGAAAAAACAGATTTAAACACTCGTGATAATCCAATAGGAACTAGTGTGAAAACAGAAAGAATTGGAGAAGTGAACGAAAATGGTAGAAGAGGTGTAAGGTATAGAGAAACGACTACTTATGTAGAGTTAGATCCATCAAATTCTGCAGCAACAGAAGGTGATGGTACACCTATGGTAAAAGAAATTAATGTTACAAGAGCTTTTTCAAAGTATAAAAATGTTCCAAAAGTAGTAAATATAGAGGGCTTTTATGAAATTATAAGAGAACAATATAAAATAAATGCAATAAACGAAAGTAATCCTGCAAATTCTGTAAGTTCCACTACTAAAGATGTGGATTCAGAAAATGGAATTTTAACTGAGCGTTATAGTGAAACATGGTACGAAGAACTTGAAAAGGTAGGACAAACGGAAAAGAAAGGTTATTCAGTTTCCTATTACACAGATGAACAATTAAAAAATCTTGGTAGAAAGATTTCAAGAGTTGAATGGGCACAAGATTACGGCGATCCAAATGCTTCAACGAGTAGTGGCAGTTCTGGTATTATAAACGTTGCTGGTGAAAAAGGTGGAGAATCAGGAACATTAACAAGGCATGGAAAAAAATATAAAATATATAGGCAGGGAAATTTTAAGGGAAATATTCCTGGGGCTGGCTGTGGTCTGACATCTACATGTATGATTTTAAGTGCCTATAGGCCTGATCTTGATCTGAATCCTAATGGATTGGCTGATCAATTGGGTTGGACGGAACCACGTTCTATAGCTGCGACAGCAGAAGACTTTAAGAGATATGGCGTAGATGTTGAATTGCATAATTGGTCAAACTATAGTGATGGTATGCCTGGAAAGAAAACACAAGGATATAATGAGATAAAAGCGAATTTACAAGCAGGTAGACCAGTTTTTATTCTTGTAGCAGCTCCATGTCCGTATACTAGACAAGCTCATTATATGGTATTAGTTGATATTGACAGTAATTCAAACGTTACAATACTTGATTCAAGTGATGGCACGTATAAAACAGATACACTTTCTAATATGATTGAATATATATTTGAAAATGAGCCATATGAAAATGGTTATATCTTAATAAAGGGAGAACCTGATGCACAATATACAGGAAATTCAAATTCAACAAATTCATCAAATAATAATAGCTCTGGTAGTAATAGTTCGTCTTCTAATTCTGGAGATAGTTCAGTAAGTGAAGAAAACTCTAGGAAATTGACTGAAATGTTAAATTATGGAATGTCATTACAAGGAAAAGTACTATATGTTTGGGGTGGAGGTCCATATACATCAAAAGAGGCATTAGTATCGAATGGTGCTGATTGCTCAGGATTTGTAATATCTTTATATAAAATATTCTTTAGTAAGAATTTTAATCCAAATAGAGTTGCAATTTATGATAGTTGCGAATCAGTTAATGTGGATGGTTTAAAAGGTCAGAAAGTTTTTGATGGTGGAAATGGAACAGCTTGGAATTCGGAAATAGAGTCAAAAATAAAGCCTGGTGATTTAGTATATACATCTGGTCATATTTCTATGTATGCAGGAGATATAAAAGGAGATGGAACTCTGTATGTTATTTCACAAGGACATGATATGGGACCACAGATAGAAGATGCTCGTTCTTATTATACATATTGTCCAATATTAGGTATATGTAGGTTTGTAGGTGATGCTACGATAACAGGTTCATCTTCTTCAAATGCTAAAGTTGATAATAGTAGAATATTTCCTACCAAAACAAGTAAAGAATTACAATATGCATATGCTAACTTTGGTGATGGAAAAGGATACTCATATGACGATCTTTATTTTGCATACTATCATATTGAACAATATTATGCTGAGTTAGAAGAGGTAAATGGAAATTCAAGTGATTCAGAAGATGGAGGAGATTTTGGATGGCCTATAGACATAAAGAAATATCCAGGATGTGAAGTTATAAATTGTTTTTATGGAACTACGCCAGCATATGGTAAATATCATTCAGGTGTTGATATTTCATCAGGAAATCATGTAAGTGGTTCAAGTCTTCATATTGGTCCAGAAATAATTGCAGCACATGACGGTAAGGTCATTCGTGCAGATTCAGATCCATTGTCGGATGCATCTTCATATACTTGTATTCAAATTCAAACAGAAGATAAAAAAATAATAACTGAATATGGACATTTATCAAAAATACTTGTAAAAGCAGGTGATCAAGTAAAAAAAGGTGATGTTATAGGTAGAATGGGAAATACAGGACAATCTACAGGAACTCACTTACATTTTGGAATGTATGAAAACGGAACAAAAACAGATCCTCTGAATTATTATATACTTGCAAAAGTGGGAAGTGACGAAGCTGTTGATTACTCAAAAATTGATAAGAATTCTATTACATCTTTACCAACAGGTTATAAATTTTTAAGAGAAAAAGGCGGAGGAAGTAAAAAGTTGTTAGATTTCATTGTCGGCTGGGAAAGTAAAGGGACACTAAGTTCAGATGGAAAAAAATACAAAATTGTATCGGGACCTGAAGGAAACAGAACTGTTGGACCTGGACTTGATTTGGATGCGGGTAATTATGATACGGTTCTGGAAAAGGCTGGATATCCAACAGCGCTGGGAAGTTATGTTGATAAAGATTTTGTCGATTCTCTTTTTGTAAAGGATGTAAAATCTAAATATAGAGATCCTGTTGTTTCTAGAGTATCAGGACTTAACTTAGAGGAATACCAAATAGATGCACTCGCTTCTAGAACATATAACTGTGGAATTGAAGGAGCACTCGGTATGAGAAATGGTAAGACATTCGTAGAAGCATATAAGGCATATTGGAAAAAATCAGATAAAAGTAAAAAAGTTAATTATAATCATTCACTTTACACTAATTATATGAATGTACCTATAACATCTGATGGAGTTGTTTATCCTGGCTTGATAACAAGAAGAGAAAAGGAATGGAAATTATTTCAGACAGGAGTATATGATTCTTCACATTAATTATATTGTATAAATAGGAGTTTGAAAATGAAGAAAAAAATATTAATAATTACTATTTTTGTAGTAGTGTTATTAGTTTTTATAATTTATTTCTTTTATAATAAAGCTAATGTACAATACTCAAGTAGTATAGTTGAAAATATATCTGATATTAATGAAGCTTATGATGTAAAAACATGTACAGAAAAGTTTTATAACTACTGTAAAGATTATTTAACTTCTAATCCAAGTATTATTTATGGTTTATTAGATGAGGAATATATTAAATATTATGATTTAACTAAAAATAATTTTAAAAAATATATAGATGTTAGTAATTCTGACTCTATACAAATTGAAGAAGTATATAAAATACAGGAAAGAAACAATATCGGAATGTATATTGTTAAATCAAAGTTATTATTAAAAAATTCGGATATTATGAATGATTTTAACATTATTTTAAAAATTGATAAAAAAAATAATACATATAGCATTTTCTTAAATAACTATATTGAAGATAAAGGATATTCTAAATTGTCAATAGGAGATAAAGTCAATATAAAATTGAAAGGAATAATGGAAGATTCAGATTTAAACAATAAGTATGACCCTTCAAATAATAAAAAAATTACTGATAATGTTGAAGATATATTTGGAGATTATACATATATGTGTATTTTTTATGAAAAAGAAGCCTACAATTTGATTGATAATGAAATTAAAGAGAAATATTCAACTTACGATATTTTTGATAAATATATTACTGATAATATTACAGACTTAGTTACTATGGATTTATATTCATATAGTGATGTTCAACAAGATAACTTCATTGAATATAAATGTACAAGTACAACAGGACAAGTATTTACTTTTAAAGTAAAATCTTATATAACATACACAGTAACAATAGAATAAAAGAAAGGTAATTTATATGGAAAAATCTGTAAAAAAAGATGGAGCACGTAAAAGTGCTCCTAATAAAAAAAATTATTCATTAGAACAATTAGAAGAAATAAAACAAAAGCAACAAGTTGTTGATATATATGTAACAGATATTGATGAAAGTTTAAATATGATTGGAATAATTGGAAAAAATATAAAAGCAATTATTCCCAGAGAAGAGTCTTCAAGCATAGTTGGAGATGATGGTTTAGTTGAAGAAAAACATATAATTAACAAAAAAGGAAAAATTTTACATGTATGCATAAAGGAAATAATAAAAAATGAAAATGATATTGAGTTAATTGTATCTAAAAAAATATTAGAGTTAAAGGTTAGAAAATGGATGTATATGCATTTGAAACCTGGAATGAAATTAAAAGGTGTAGTTGTAAGTACTAATGATTATGCAGCTTTTGTAGATGTTGGAGGAGGAGTAACAGGTATATTAAAACTAGAAAATATATCTGATATATTAATTCAAAATGCTTCTGATATTTTACATGTTGGACAAAGAATAAATGTTGTTGTAAAAAAATATGACAGGGATACTGGAAGAATTGAACTATCATATAAAGAATTGCAGGGAACATTCGAGGAAAATATTTCCAAATTTAAAGAAGGAGATATAATAGATGGCGTTGTAAGAAACAGAATAAAATCTGGAATATTTGTAGAAATTGCACCAAACGTTGTTGGACTTGCAGAACATGTAAATGGAATAGAATATGGACAAAAAGTTTTAGTAAGTATTAAACGTATAATACCAGAAAAGAAAAAGGTAAAATTAGTAATAATTGGTTAATTAATATGTTTATCAATATAAAAAAGTTTGCTTGTGATATTGCCAAGCAAACTTTTTTGTTGTATAATATATATAGAAAAATTGTACGTTTTTATACAATTTTGTATTTTTATTAGCATATTTATTTAAGTAAATTAGCTAGTTAAAAGTTAAATTTTAAATTAAATTTAAGGAGAGATGAAAAATGGTAAATGATAAGGAAGTAAAAACAGTTGTATCACCTTTTGCAGTGAGGGAAAATGAAGTAAAAGTGTTTGATGGAAAAGAAGGTTTTGCTTCAATAAATCAAGTTGTTTTTAAAATGGATATGGGATATATTAATGAATCTCATATTAAAGCTTTAGAGGTTGTAAATGAATTTGGATTTATTACTTCAAGACAATGTACTCAAATCTTAGATTTAAGAGGAAAGATAAATGATATTGAAGAAGATAAAAGACAAACAAGAGTTGCTAAATGGCTTGAAGATTTAACAAAATCAAAAGTAATTTCAA
>ERZ825670.2422-NODE-2422-length-17646-cov-2.976806_pt1 | contig 17646 bp, 20 predicted proteins | sample MGYA00519929_ERZ825670 | MGnify/ENA primary metagenome ERZ825670 (study PRJEB31778, sample SAMEA3449207) | human gut metagenome | biome: human gut; feature: human-associated habitat; material: faeces | place: United Kingdom | collected 2010/2012 ...
ATACGGCCTCCGGCAGCGCCCAGCCTGCCCAGAGCAGCAGCGGCAGAACGCTGAGCGCCGCCATGGAAGAAAACTGGCTCCAGCAGACTTCCTGTGCTGTGCGGACAGTTCGTATCAGCTCCACTGCAAACCAGAGTCCGGACACTCCGCAGCCCAGACGGGAGAAGACACCTTTTCCAGAGAAAAGCTCCCGGGCCTGAAACTCCGCTGCCAACAGTGCGGAAAGCAAACAGAGCCCCAGCGCTGCCGGGAGCCCCCACAGGAGAAAACTCCGGGCAGAAAGTTCTTCTGTTTTGAGGAAACTGGACGCCAGGCTGGAAGCAGCCAGTCCTAAAAACAGAGTCTGGGGAGCAAAACCGCCGTTCCCTGCAGGTTGATTCATTCCGGTTTCCTCCTTTCATTTAAATTCGTATTAATTTCTGCCTTTTAGATTGTAAACCATCGCAAGCACTTCTGCAACTGCCTGATACAATTCCGGTGGAATTTCTGCTCCGACATTTACATTTGCATAAAGCATACGCGCCAACGGTTTATTCTCTACAATTTCCACCTGATTTTCTCTTGCCACTTCCTTAATCTTTGCAGCAAGAAAATCTTCACCCTTTGCAACCACAACCGGTGCTTTAGATACTTCCGCATCATACCTTATCGCAACTGCATAATGGGTCGGGTTCGTAATAACTACGTCTGCCTTTGGCACATCCTGCATCATTCGGCGCTGCGATGCCTCACGCATTCTCTGACGCTGTCTTCCCTTAATCTGTGGGTCTCCTTCAGTATTTTTATACTCGTCCTTTACCTCCTGTTTGGTCATCTTCATTTCTTCTTTGAATTTATGTTTCTGATAAATCAAATCAGCGATTCCGACAATCAGGTAAACCAGACTTATTTTTAAACCCACATCCACAATAAGTCCGGCAATCAATGCAACTGCCTGCAACAGTTCCATGTCATAGATAACAAATAATTCTCCCTGCCTGTCCTTAATCTCAGAATACGCCACATACATGACCAGTACAACTTTGACAATAGACTTTACAAGTTCAAACAGAGAATCCTTGGAAAACATCCGTTTAAAACCATTGATAGGATTAAACTTTGATAATTCCGGTTTTAATGGCTTCCCGCTTATTTTCCAGCCCACCTGAAGTACGCTGACTAAAAACGTTACCACCATTCCAATTAAGAGAAACGGTATCATGGCCTTTATCATTTCAATCACAGCCTGTGACATTAGCATATGGCTGGATTTTACTGTCATGCCCGTCCTATTTTCTAATAGAATATCCGGGATCTTCCGATAGAAACCTGAAAACTCATTCATTAAGGTTTCTGAAACATAGCTTCCAAAAATCTTCAATCCCAGAAATAAAACAATTAAATCTACTGCTCCGGAAAATTCCTTGCTTTTTGCAACTTTTCCTTCTTCTCTTGCATCTTTTAATTTTTTTGCAGTTGCCGGCTCTGTCTTTTCGCCGCCAGGTCCCTCTTTTGCGAACCACTGCAGATTATATTTCAGAAGTAAATCTCTTTCCTCCATATAAATCTCCTATTCATGTACCAGCTTATCCATGCATTCCTGATGCAATTCCGGTAACCATCCGTTTCATCTCTGTAAACACAAAATCGGATACATACGGAAGCAGCTGTATCGTCAAAAACAAAACCAGAAATCCAAGCAATATCTTAAGCTGGATACCAACAGAAAACATATTCATCTGTGGTGCAATCTTTGCCATGATTCCAAGAATACAGTTCAATATCATTAACACTGCAAAAACAGGAAGTGCCACCCGGAAACCAAGCACCATGGAATCCGTCATATAAGAAACCATGGTCTGAAGCAGGGAATCCCACATAAAATTCTGACCATTTACCGGAATCAGAGTGAAAGAATCAACAATTGCCTGTAAGATATACTGATACATTCCACTGGACATGAGTAATAACATGACCAGATAATTATAAAAATTACCTGTTATCGGAGAATTTGTTTTACTTACCGGATCATACTCGGTCGCCATGGACAAGCCCATATTTAAATCCATAATATTACCCGCAAATAAAACAATGGAATTACAAATATTTGCTCCAAAACCAATCAGCAATCCTGTAATTCCCTCTTTCACGACAATTGTGGCATATTCAATTACTCCTCCATATTCTATCGTGCTTTCAGGTAATACTCCAATCAACAGGATGGATACAAATACTGAGAAACCAATTTTGACTCTTCCCGGAGTATTCGACATGCTAAAAAATGGAGCCGAAAAAACAAAAGAAGTAATCCTCACCAGAACCAGCAAAAAATATTCAAATGTAAGCAGTGAGAAACTATAATTAACCATGTTTTATCTCTACCTGTATATCAACTGATATATAAACTAAAATCAGACCACAATCTCGTCATAAAATCAGTCATATTATTCAGCATCCACGCTCCAAAGAGAAGCATTCCTGCAAATACACCCAGAATCTTCGGTACAAAGGTAAGCGTCTGTTCCTGAATAGATGTAACCGTCTGAAAAATACTAATAATCAAGCCTACAATAAGTGATATTAAAAGCAATGGAGCCGAAGTTAAAATAATATTATAAATAGCGTCCCTTGCAATATCTAAAACTTCTCCCTGTGTGATCAATTTCTACACCTCTTTCATCAGTAAAATGTCTCTACCAGTTCCCTGATAACAAGATTCCATCCATCAGCAAGCACAAACAGCAGAATCTTAAACGGAAGAGAAATCGTAGTTGGCGGAAGCATCATCATACCCATCGACATAAGGACAGATGCTACTACCATGTCAATTACAATAAACGGAATATATATAACAAATCCAATAATAAATGCCTGTCTCAGCTCACTTAAAATAAAGCTCGGAATCAGCACAGTATTGGATATATCATCCTGTGTCTCATAAGTCACGCCGGCAATGTCACAAAATGTATTGATATCCTTTGCCTGTGTCTGTTTAAACATAAATTCACGGATTGGCTCCATTCCTGCCTCAAAGGCCTGTTCCTGCGTGATTTCACCGGCATCCAGCGGTTTCAATGCATTTTCATTAATCTGTGTAAAAACCGGGCTCATAATAAACAGGGTAAGGAACAACGCCAGTCCAATCAACACCTGATTTGGCGGAACAGTCTGCGTTCCAATTGCTGCTCTTACAAAATGAAGCACAATAATAATTCTGGTAAAGGAAGTCAGCATAATAAGAATAGATGGTGCTAACGCAATTACAGTCAGTACCAGAAAAATCCGAACTGTTCCGGATAAATTTCCCTCTCCATTATTAATATTAACAGAAAGTCCATTATTACCAGAGGATGCTGTTCCATCTGTACCATTGCCATTTTCAGTTGACTGATTACTATTACTGCTGTCAGTTACCCCAGGTATATTTACAGATGCCGCATACGCTTTCTGTGGTACAAATGCCACCAGTGTAACAACAACTGCAATAACCGCAAATATAAAAGATACCAGACAGTATTTCTTCTTAAAATTACTCATCCTTATGCCTGCTCTTCGGTAAATGTTCTTTGAACTGTTTCATAATGTTAGAGAAACTTTCTCCTGTATTCTGATATTTCACCGTATCTTCCAGCGAAACATCATTTAACTGTTCCCTTGTAAGCTGTGCTAACATCGTCACTTCATCTTTTCCGATTCCGATTACGAGATAGGTCTCTCCCACCTCTATAATCTGAATATACTTATTTGTAGTGAGTTTCATAGTCTCCACTACCCGCATATTCTTCTGAAAATTATGTTGCTTCTGATATCCGGCAATCCATTTTGTTACATAATATGTAATTGCAAGCACAAAAACAAATATCAGCAATACACCTATCAATTGGAAAAAGCTTTGTACGCCCGATGTTCTGCTACTCAGTAATATCATATTAACCCACTACTTTTTTTACTGCTTCAAGAACACGTTCTGCCTGAAATGGTTTTACAATAAAATCCTTTGCACCAGACTGGATTGCTTCAATAACCATTGCCTGCTGGCCCATTGCAGAACACATAATTACACATGCATTTGCATCTGCTTCTTTAATCTTTTTTAATGCCTGAATTCCGTCCATCTCCGGCATGGTAATATCCATCAGTACCAGGTCTGGATGTACTTCATTATATTTTTCGATTGCCTTTACTCCATTTTCTGCTTCCCCGGCAACTGTATATCCATTTTTGGTAAGGATATCCTTAATCATCATTCTCATAAAAGCTGCATCATCACAAATTAAAATACTCTTTGCCATATTAGTTATCTCCTTGCTAATTATTTAATAATCTCTGTAATTCTTACACCAAAGCTTTCTTCAATTACAACTACTTCACCTTTTGCAACGTACTTTCCATTTACCAGTACATCAATTGGTTCTCCAGCAATCTTATTCAATTCAATGATTGTTCCCGGAGCAAAATCCAATATATCATGAATGGATTTACTGGTTCTTCCCAGTTCCACGGTTACTTCCAATGGTACATCCATAATAAGATCAATATTTTCCTTTGGAAATACCCCATTCATATCTCCAGTAAAATTTTGGAACTGAGCCGGCTGTACATTTACCTGCTGGTTTGCATACATTGCCGACATATCTACAGGTTGTCCCATCATTGGCTGCCCCATCATTGGCTGTCCCATCATCGGCTGCTGATTTATCATTGGCTGAGGCTGTGGTGCTGGCTGGCTTGCCTGTGGTTGTGGTGCAGGCTGTGGTGCTGCTTCCTGTATTGGTTCGTTTCCACCTGTCATGGTCTCCGTAATACTTTTACACATCTCTCTTGCAAAAGATACCGGATACAGCTGCATGATTTCACTGTCCACAAGATCACCGATTTCCATTTTAAAAGAGATTTTCACAAATGGCTGTGTCAGGAAATCATCAATTGCTCCCTCATCAATATTTCCTGTCAGATCAATCAGATCTGCAACAGGCGGGCTGATATCAATCTTTTTATTCAGCATGGATGATAATGAAGTAGCTGCAGAACCCATCATCTGATTCATTGCTTCACTGATTGCGCTTAAATGAAGCTCTCCCAGTTCCACGTCTGTATTGGTTCCGTCTCCTCCCATCATAAGATCTGTAATGACCTTAACATCATGCTCCTTTAATATCAGGATATTGCTTCCATCCAATCCAACGGTGAATCCGATTCGTATAAATACACACGGACGCTCATACGCCTTTACCACGTCGTCCCAGTTTGCCATGGTAACAACCGGTGTGGATATTTCCACTTTACGGTTCACCAGCGAAAACAATGTCGTTGCTGCGGTACCCATACTGATATTAGCAATTTCACCGATTGTGTCTTTTTCTGAATCACTCAGCTGTCCTTCTGCCGTATCTGATGACGCACCCGGATTATTTAGCAGGGCATTGATTTCTTCCTGCGATAGTACTCCATCCATCACTTACTGCTCCTCTCTAATTACTGACATTACTCTTACTGCATAGTCATCACCCGAAGCTCCCGGCAATGCAGTAAACTTACGAATGTTTCCAACGTAAACATCCAGCTCCTGGTCCACTTTCGTGTCCAATCTAACTATATCACCCACCTGTAAATTCATGAAGTCGTTTACCGATATGGTGCTGTTACCTAAAATTGCTTTTACAGGTATCGGTGCTTTTGAAATCAAAGTTTCAATTGCTTCCGTATAACGCTGTTCATCTTTTTCCTGCATGGTAGAATACCAGTATTTTGTATTCAACTTGTCCATAACAGGTTCCAAAGTAAGATACGGAAGGCAGATATTCATCAGACCTTCAACATCCCCTATTTTTACATTAATTGTAATAATTGCAATCATTTCACTCGGAGAAATAATCTGGGCAAACTGCGAATTTGTTTCAATACGTTCCAGTCTTGGATGTAAATCCACAACATTTTCCCACGGTTCCCGGAGCAGGTCGACGCAGACTCCCATAATTCTTTCTATAATCAGCAACTCTATTTCTGAAAAGTCACGGACTTTCGCTAATGGTTCTCCGCTTCCACCAAGCATACGATCCACCATGGTATATGCAAGATTTGAAGCAATCTCCAGAATAACCGAACCTTTCAATGGAGAAAAATTAACAATACCAAGAACCACCGGATTAGAAAGTGCATTTGAAAACTCAGAATAGGTAACTGCTTCAGAGTTCATCGCCTCAACCTGAATATTTTTTCTTAGATAAACCGGAAGATTTGTGGATATCAGTCTGCCATAATGTTCAAACACAATCTCCAGTGTTCTTAAGTGTTCTTTTGAAAACTTGGAAGGTCTGGCGAAATCATAATTCTTAATCTGCTTCTCGCCATTGTCCTTCATTTCTTCTACATCCAGCTCGCCGCTGCTCAATGCCTGAAGCAGGTTATCTATCTCATTCTGAGATAAAACTTCGCTCACGGACTCTCACCACCTTATATTTCATGCTTACTATTTTTAATCCTATACTACAGTTACTTCCGAGAAGTTGACTGCAATGATAAAATCTGAACCAAACTGCTTCTGTAGTTCTGCCAGTATAGCGTCTTTAACCGCCTGCCGATCCGCATTAAATTCATCCATTGTATAGGTATTAATTACGCTATTAATGGTATCTTTTAAAATTGTTTCACGTTCAGCCATATCTTCGCCATAGGTTTTATATCCATCGTTCTTGCTGTCCATGGAAATGGATGCTGTAAGCTTTACATAATGAGTTTCGCCATCTGCACCTGTTTTTAAATTGATTGTCATGGCATCTTCAATTTTATAGGTCTCAACCTGGTCCATTGGAATGCTGGCAGACTCAGTTCCATCCCCACTCTCCAGCTCCAGATCAATTGCACTGCATACCTTGTTTACCAGCTCATTGGATTTCTTTGTTTGCGGCAGGATTGTTATTGTAAGTATTCCTGTCAAAATCAGGTTCACCAGAACCAGTGCCAAAATAAGCACTGACATAAGGTTCTTCTTCATCTCATTTCCTCCTATTCTGTAGCGCCGCCGGAATTATATGAATTATATACCTTAATTTCAACACGACGGTTTCTTGCTCTGCCTTCCTCTGTAGTATTATCTGCTACAGGAACATATTCCCCTCTTCCTGAGGATTTAATCAGTGCCGGATCCAATGTGGTATTATCCCGGATAAAATCCGCCACAGAAAGTGCCCGGTACATGGACAGTACATTATTGTTTTCATATTTTGACGAATGGATTGGCACATTGTCGGTATGTCCTTCAATTTCAATCACATTGCTGTCATAGTTTTCCAGGATAGTTCCTATTTTAGCAATCAGCGGCTGGGCATCTTCCCGGATATTTGCCTTTGCCGAATCAAATAATATTGCTCCATTTAATGTAAGTTTTACATACTCGGCATTAAAATCTACTTCCACCTGATTCTGTAATCCACCCGCCTCTATCTGCTGCTCGATTTGTTCTGCCATTTGTTCTGATTCCGCCAATGCCTGTTCTTTATACTGCTCTGCTACATCTGTCTCAGTCTCAGTCTCTTCTGTTTTGCCACCCTGGGAATCCCCATCCTCTCCTGAGGACGTTTCAAAAAAAACATCAATATTCGGCAACTGGCTGATTCCGTTGCCCACCATTTCTCCCTCGCCAATACTCATACTGCCTGCCGGCATAATACTTAAGCTGCTCTGCAGCGAGGCTATCACCATCTGAAACTTCTCTGCATCAACGGTAGACATGGAAAAAAGCAACACGAAAAAGCACAGCAACAGATTCATCAAATCACTAAAGGTGGTTATCCAGCCAGCCGCCGGCTTTGCTTCCGGTTCCCGCTTCTTTCTCGCCATTATTCTTCACCTCCGGCTTCATCTTGTGCATTATAAGCCTCTCTTGCCTGTGGTGACAGGAATGATTTCAGTTTTTCTTCTATTACACGAGGGTTTTCTCCTGCCTGAATAGACAAAAGTCCCTCAACGGTAACCTCTTTCATTATAATTTCTCTGGCATTATTATCTGACATCTTTGATGCAATCGGATTACAGATCCAGTTAGATATCAGCGAACCATACAATGTTGTAATCAGGGCAACTGCCATATTAGGTCCGATGGAAGATGCATCCTGTAAATCCTTCAACATATTAATCAGACCAATCAGGGTACCAATCATACCCCAGGCCGGAGCTAATTCTCCCCACTTTTCCCAGAAGCCGATTACTTTCTTATGCCGGTCCTCAATGCAGCCCAAATCTGTTTCCAGAATTCCACGCACCAGTTCCGGGTCAGTTCCATCTACTACCAGCATAACTCCTTTTTTCAGGAAGTCATCATCAATATCATTCGCTGCTTCTTCCAATGCAAGAAGTCCCTCTTTTCTTGCAATATTTGAAAGATTAATGATATTTCCAATAATCTCACTCGGGTCATTCTTATGTAACTTAAAGGCGTTTCCCGCTGACTTAAATCCATTGATGAAATCTGCCATACTATTACATGCCAGAACACCGGCAATAGATCCTCCAATCGTAATAATAGCGGATGGGAAGTCCATATATGTATTCCATATTGCTGATACGCCCGCACTCTGAATAATTCCAAATAATACCATTGCAAGCCCCATCAGGGTACCAATAAGTGATGCTATATCCAATTTATCCACCTACATTTCTATAAAATTATGGGAACACCATTCTTCTGAAAATGGTCCTTGTTACCCACCTTTTTGTATTTTCATTTTCATTTCTATATCATCTTACTAAACTTTCATCAAAATGTCTACTTTTTTTACAATTATTTTAGAAACAATTCCATTTTCTATTATACCATATATAGGGGAACTATCAAATATAGTCCCCCTATATGTACTGTTTTTATATTATTATTCGCTATATCTGACTATTTTTATTATCGTTTCAGATTAATCAACTCCTCAAGAAGCGTATCGGATGTAGTAATTACTCTTGAGTTTGCCTGAAAACCTCTCTGCGTGGTAATCATCTCGGTAAATTCAGAAGCCAGGTCTACGTTGGACATTTCCAGTTCTCCGGAATTCATGGTACTTCCGTTTGAAGTAATTTCGACACCAATTCCATCAAATTCACCGGAGTTTAAAGTAGTACGGTAGCAGTTATCTCCTACTTTTTCAAGTCCAGCTGCATTTGCAAAGCGGGCAGATGCAATCTGGCCCAAAAGAACAGTATTACCATTATCGTAAGAACCGTAAATTTTACCATTGGTATCTACAAATACACCGGTTAATGCTCCAAGCTTCTTACCTGTTCCGGTTGTTCCATCAATTGCTCCCGCATCCATTCCAACAGTAGATGTTCCACCATTATTAGAATTCTTACACTGTGTAAAATCAATGGAAATATTTTCAAACTGGTCGCCTAACTGTTTCATGTTCAATGTGACTGAGCCGTTAGTGCTGTCACCCACGGAAACAAATTTACCTTTTCCAGTACCAGTATCAAACTTCAGTTCGTAATTTACTGCTGTTGCTTCAATAGTAGGTGGATTACCATCAGTAATGCTGTTGATGGTTGCACCAGGCTGTAACCCGGTATAAATATCAGAAAGTGATACGTCCGTTACTGCTTCGTATCCTTTTACTACACCACCGGCTGAAGTAATTGCACGATATACTTTGCTGTCATACTGTCCGGTAGCGACATTCTGTGTTGTATTGATATAGTACATTTCACCACTGCTGTTACGGAACTGATGATATGTATTTCCGCCAAAGGAATTAGATGCTCCGGTATCTGTCCACTCTGTACTGATTGCATTGTAAGCAGTCTGTGCATTAGTAATTCCACCGCTGGCATTTGCTCCAAATACATCAGAAAGATTTCCACCGTTTGCCAAAAACTCCTCTAAGATATTCTTATTGGAAGAATCATAAATAGCACTTAACTCAACAGTATAAGTTCCGGCATCGGTATCTACACCTTTGACTGCAAATTTTGCGGTATAGGAATATCCCAATGCATCGAAGAAATTCAAATTCATGGCATATCCACTTTCACTGGTTATTTCTGTACTGTTTTTATCTACAATACCACCACAAACTGCATTCGTTGTTGCTTCTGCCGGAGAAGTAAGATTGCTTTCCTGCATGATACGAAGTGCAGATACCTGGTCTTTTTTAATCTGTCCGGTGGTCGGGTCTACCTGCCATCCCATAACATTGTATCCGGTAGATGTCATGGCAAGATTTCCTGAGCCATCGATATAGAAAGAACCTGCCCTGGTAAAAAGATTTTCAGTACCATTGCTTACAACAAAGAAACTTGTTGTATTACCCTTATCTGTAATTCTTAAGTCAAATGCTTTTCCGGTTGTCTGGGCTGCTCCACCGGAAGTAATGTCGATGGAAGTAGAACCTGTGGTTACACCAAGACCTATCTGCTTAGCATTAATTCCACCGGTTCCGGTTGTTGCATTTGCTCCGGATGCACCGGAAATTGTCTGATACATAATCTCGCTGAATGTTACACTGGACTCTTTAAATGCCACGGTATTTACATTGGCAATATTGTTACCGATAACATCCATCTTTGTCTGATGTGTCTTAAGTCCTGACACAGCAGAATACATTGATCTCATCATAATGAAATGACCTCCTAAATTTGATGTCTGACGCAGAACCCATCTGTCAGTCAGGGTTCTCACAGCCTCCATAAGGTCCGGCTATGCTATTACTGCACCATCAATATTTGTAAAAACATTATTTTCTGATTCATTCTGGTCCATTGCTGTTACAACTGTCCTGCTCGGTACATTTACAATGAATGCCAGCGAATCAACTACTACTAAGGATTCTTTGATTCCTTTCTTCTCAGCCATCTCCACACCCGCTTCCAAGCGTTCACTCTGCTGGTCTGAAAGACTGATATTCCGGGTAGACAACCGCATGCTTGCATGCTTCGAAAATTTCACTTCGGAAACATCTGCTGCTTTTTGCTTTTCTTTTAATACCTCCGCAAAAGAAGCTCCCTGCTCCGGCTGCGTTTTATTACTCTTCGAAGGATTGAGATACTGGTCTGCTACCTGTTCAATGGAAGTGAATTGATTTGCTATCTTATTCATGCTTTCATCTCCCTAATAACCTTCCGTGGTTTACTCTGCTTTCCCTGTTTCTTCTGTATCTTTTTTGTCTTCTGTACCACCGTTACCTTCTGTCTTATCACCGTTTTCTCCTGCGGCAGCCTGTAACTGTTTCATTTTCTCTTCCAGTTTTACAAGTTTATCGATATCACTCTGTTTAATGAATGACTTCTGATAACTGGTCATGCTGTCATATGCTTTCCGAAGGTTAGTCAGTGTACCTGCATTATCCAGTGTAAGTTCATCTGCTGAAGGTAATGATGCAATTGCAAGTGAAAATGATTTTGCAAGGCTGATTGCATCCATGTAACTGTCGTCCATAACAGAATATAAATCGTCAATGGAGTAAAGGTTGTTATTTACCATAAGATAAGTCTTATTGTTCTCATGGATTACACTGTCTACTGTTCCGGTAACATCGGATGTCTCGCCTGTTGCAGAAGATGTAACACGAAGTACTACCTGTTTTCCCACCAGTGAATTTGCTTCCATCTCCTGTAAGGATGCCTGCATATTCTGGGTTTCCTCTAACTGTGAGAATGTTGCCAACTGTGAAATATACTCTGTATTATCTGTTGGTTCCAATGGATCCTGATATTTCATCTGTGCTACTAACAGTTGTAAAAACGCATCTTTATCCAGACTACCTCCGGATTTTTTGGAAGTAGAGGATGAGGAATTTGATTCTGCACTGGTATCCACAACCTCTCCATTTTTTATAAGCTGTGTTATCATTTTGTGCTCCTTTCTACGCTGTTACATCCATGGTATTTCCATGGTCTTTCATAATCTGGGCTGCCAATGCTTCTTCTTCATTCATAAGCCCGGATAACTCGTCCAATTCTCCACGGAACAATCTTCTTCCGGCTGTTCTTCCAGATTCTTCTCTCTGACTGCCCTGCTGTTCTTCTCCAGATGCATTCTGCTCTAAGTTCCGTTCAAATTCATGACTTGCTATTGCAACTTCGACTGCATCTACTTTGATTCCCTGCTGGTTTAAACTGGTTCGAAGGTCTGCAATCTGTGCTTCCAAAGCGGTCTTTACTGTTTCACTGCTTACTGCCAGTTCTGCAGTTATATTTCCTTCTTTGGTTGCTGCAATGTGTAAATATACTTTTCCGAGATTTTCCGGATTCAGCTGCATCTCAATGGATGAATTTTCTGGGGAGAGATTCACTTTTGCGAATTCTGTAATCTGGTTCATAATATCCTGCACATCAATGGTTGTACGGGATGCCACCTTATTTACCTCTTCCGGTGCTACAGCAAGCTGTTCTGCTCTTACCTGAAATTCCATATTCTGCGCATGTTCATTTACACTGCTCTCTTTCGTTTTCTGTGACTGGGCTGCTGGCTCGCCCATTTCACCGGACGCATTCTCTGATACATTGTTTTCAGTCTGTGCATCCTCTGACGCATTCACCTGAATTACCGGCGCTGCATCTTCTGTCTCTTCTTCCGGCTGTACATTCTGTGTTTCTTCTGTAGTATGGGTCATCTGAACTGTAGCTGCCATTACTGTTGTATCCTGTGAAGTAATTGTCGCATCAGTCTGTGGAGCAATTTCCTGCACGCCGCCATCTGCCATATCCACTGTTTCGTTAAAATCCGCTGTCAGTTCTGCCAACTGATTCTGTAATGCTACCCACTCATCCTTAGAAATTCCAAGTGTCTCACTTAAGTTCTGAACCAACGCATCTGTATTCTGCATAATATTTGTGAATTCTTCACTCATAAGCAGTGAACAGGCATCCTCAGTTTCTGTCAGTTGTGTCACAAGCTGTGAAAGGCTTGCCGGGTTCAGTAAATCCATCCACTGCAATCCCAGTATAGACATAGCATCTTCTACCTGCTCATCCGAAACGCCAAGTTCATCTTTCAGAATTTCTTTTACACCAGTTTCAAATGCATCCTTTGTGTCTTCCAGTTGATTCTGCAGCTCTTCCACTTTCTGTGTAGGAGAATTCTCCTTTACATTCAGTTTCTTTGTGCTGTCTGCTACAGCTGCCGGCTGTGTGGTTGTTGCTGCAGGCTCTTTTCCTACCGGATTTCCACTGGTAAGCTGCTGGTTTCCATAACCGGATGTTTTCTGTTCCATCACAGAAGCAAAGCTTGCCTGTGCAGTTGCACATAACCCTTTTTCCACAGTGCCCGTCACTTTGGAAAGTCCTGTGTCTAAAGTTCCAGGGGTTGATACCATTCCCGAAATCTTTGCACTCGTCATGTATTCTTCCTCCTTTCTTCTTTATTCAATTTTATTTATTCTGAAGGATTCATGATTTCTGTCACCTTTGCGGCTGTATCAGAATTCATTTTCCCTAGAATATCAGCTCTTGACTGCGCATCCATATTTTCCAATATCTGTGCCACCAGATTCAGATTATCTGTCATGGTGTCAAATATGGCTGCTGCTTCCTTCGGTTTCATCTGGGAATAGCCCTTAACATAATCAGATATCTTACTGTCTGTCTGCTGCTGTTCCACTACCTGTTTATACAAAAGTTCCGCATTATCCGGATCAATGCTCTCATAATATTCCTTATATTGTTCTATATCGGGTGCCTGGTCCGAAAAAACAACCTCATTATAAAATTTTTCTTTTTCTTCTTCAAAAGCAGCCTCATTTGCTTCATATTCTTTCAGCTTCTGGGACTGTGCTTCCAAATCCGCGATATAAGCACTGTTTTCACTGCTCCCCTGCTGTGCCTGTGCCAGTTCCTGCTCCAGTTCTTTTATGTAAGCTACCGCTTCATCCATGTTCTTATATGGATAATCCTCTTCCGTAGAAAGATCGTCCTCAGAGTCCGGTAAAATCCGGTTGACATACGGAATATCTTTTAATAGTGGACGCATTACCGTAGAGCCAAATCCTCCAACATCCCATTTAATCAGCAGTGCCAGTATTGCCAGCCATACAATAATGATGACCAATGTTACCAGAGCAACTGCCAGTTTTGAAGAACTGCCTTCCTCTTCTTCTGTATTTTCCAAATCAGTTTCCATGTTCTTTGCAGCCTTTTTTTCTGCCTTCTTTCTTGCCTTCTCCGCTTTCTTTGCTGCTTTCTTATCCATTTCTTCTGCCATCGTTACACCACCTGTCTATTTTTTCGGTCTGCCATAGCTATAGCTTACCAGTTCGTCTACTACCTTGTTATCTTCCTGCGCCAGTTGTTGTTTGAAATCTTCAAAATCCTTTTCCCGTAGTTTTTCCTGCGTCTTTCGCTCTTTCATAACTTCTTCCAGTTTCTGCCTGGCGGCTTCCACATTTTTCTCTGCTACCTGCACCTGCATCATCTGTCTTCGAATCAACACCTTCATGCTTTCAATTGCCTGTCTGCATTTTTTTATTTCCAGCAAATCTATTTTGCCTTCAACCAACTCTTTTGCCCGGTTATCATATGCATTCTTCCGCTCAAAGAGTTTTAAAAGCTTTGCCTCTTCTTCCCGGAGTGCTGCATTTGCCTGGCTGTATGCAATCTTTGCCTGACTTTCCAGTTTTAATTTAATATCTAAAATATTCTGCATTCGGTAAATAAATTTTGCCATATCTCATTCCTACTTGAATACATCTTCCAACAATGTCAATTCTTCTTCAAATGTAAATTTTTCATCAGTCCTCTGACACAGAAACTCATTGACCGCTTTTATCTTAGAAACCGCATAATCAATTTCTTCATTGGAGCCGCTCTTATAAGCGCCAATATTAATCAAATCTTCTGCTTCCTGATAGGTTGCCAGTACATTTTTCAGCTTTCCTGCCACCGCCTTATGCTCCGCCGAAACAATGGAACTCATTACACGGGAAATACTCTGCAAAATATCGATTGCCGGATAATGATTCTTATGTCCTAATTTTCTGGATAACACAATATGTCCATCCAGAATACTTCTTGCTGTATCGGTAATCGGCTCATTAAAATCGTCACCGTCTACCAGCACCGTATAAAGTCCGGTAATAGAACCTCTTTCTGCTGTTCCTGCATTTCCGAATACACGCTTGGCGGATATCCACGGGTAACCGGTGGTTCCCCGGTAGCAAGTCCGATTTCTCTTTGCGCCATGGAGAATCGGGTCAGTGAATCCATCATCAGCAGCACATCTTTTCCCTGATCCCTGAAATATTCTGCTACAGCTGTTGCAGTTTTGGCTGCTTTATTACGAATCAATGCCGGTTTATCTGAAGTTGCCACAATTACCACCGAACGGCGCATACCTTCTTCGCCAAGGTCCCGTTCAATAAATTCTCTCACCTCTCTGCCCCGCTCTCCAATCAGGGCAATTACATTGATATCCGCTTTGGTATTTCTTGCAAACATACCAAGCAGGGTACTCTTACCAACTCCGGAACCCGCAAAAATTCCAATACGCTGTCCCTTTCCAATGGTAATTAATCCATCCACCGCTTTAACTCCCAGTGGTAATACCTCACTGATGATTTCACGCTTCATCGGATCTGGTGGTGGGGCTTCAATCGGATATTCCTTATCGGTATGAATCTCATCCACATCTGTCGGTCGTCCAATTCCATCCAGAATATGACCTAAAACCTCATCTCCCACCAAAACAGACAAAGGATGTCCCGTATTTGCTACGATACATCCAACACCCAGACCTTCAATACTGTCAAAAGGCATCAATAACAGCCGGTTATCCTTAAAACCGACTACCTCTGCCATGACATATTCTTTTTGCTCTCTATCCCGATATATTTTACACAAATCATTCAGTTTTGCTTCCGGTCCGATAGATTCAATGGTAAGACCTACTACCTTAGACACTCTTCCAAGGCAGGTATAATATGTCTTATCCGAAAGTAACTGATATTTTTCCAAATCACATGTCACTCTTTTTTCCTCACATACACAATGACTGTATATCACGAATCAGATTATCCAGCTGTACATCCATTCCACACTCAAACACTCCTGTATCTGTCTCTATGATACATTCTCCTTCAGTCATGGAATGAATGGTAACTAAATCCAAAGTTGCATTCTGTCCCACGCATTCTAACAGCTCCTGTTTATGTTCTTCCAGATATGCTGCCTGTTTCGGACCTGCTTTGATGGTAAATTCTTTCGGTCCGTCAATGGATTCCATTGCCCGTTTTACAAGATAAAGTACAATCTCATCCTTATCATGGAACTGCACATGGAAAACATGGGAAACCACATCTGTAATTGTATGTACAAGCTTCGGTTCCAGTTCCCGCATCTGTTCCAGATAAGAATCCTGCAGCTGCTGTTCCCTTTTTCCAATGCTCTCTAACTTTGCATCATAAACCGCAGCACCTTCCTGCATTCCCTGTTCCAAACCTTCTGCCTGTCCCTGTTCCTGTGCCTGCTTACGAATTTCGTCTGCTTCCTCCCGGGCTGCTTTTCGGATTTCGTCTGCTTCGGCATTTGCCTGTGCTAAAATTTCTTCTGCTTTTTCCTTTGCCTCTGCTTCATAATCAATTGTTTCCACCTGCGGTGCAGCAATTCCTTCTACAAACCCACCTGACTCTGCCTGTGGCTGTTCCGGTTCTCTTGTCTTTGCAAGAGCCCGGGACTGTTCTTCTAAAATACGATACGCCAGCGTATTGGAATTAATCACGCGGCTCTCAGATTCATTCGTGATAAAACGCTGTTTATATAAATTAGACAATAATCTCATCACCTCCGCCACGGGAAATTACAATTTCTGCGGAGTCTTCCAGTTTACGAATAATACCAACAATCTTCTGCTGTGCTTCTTCTACATCCTTCATTCTTACCGGACCCATGAATTCCATATCTTCACGAATCATGGCAGCAAGACGTTTGGACAGGTTCTTAAAGATAACATTCTGAACCTCTTCGTTGGCACCTTTCAGTGCAACAGCAAGATCATTGTTGTCCACATCACGCAGCACACGCTGGATTGCACGGTCGTCCAGCAACAGGATGTCTTCGAACACAAACATCTTCTTGCGGATTTCGTCTGCAAGTTCCGGCTCTTCGATTTCTAAGGATTCCATAATATGTTTCTCTGTTCCACGGTCTACCGTATTCAAAATACCAACGATAGCATCTACACCACCCACAATTGTGTAATCCTGATTGATCAGGGAAGAAAGTTTTCTCTCTAACACACGCTCTACCTCTTTGATTACATCTGGTGAAGTCCTGTCCATCTTGGCAATACGTTTTGCAACATCTGCCTGTTTCTCCGGTGTCAGGGCTCCTAAAATCATTGCAGACTGTGCCGGTGACAGATATGACAAAATCATGGCTATGGTCTGTGGATGCTCATCCTGAATAAAGTTCAACACCTGACTTGGATCTGTCTTTCGTACAAATTCGAACGGACGAACCTGAAGGGATGCTGTCAGTTTTGTAATAACCTCCTGTGCCTTGTCGCTGCCTAATGCCTTATCCAGGAGTTCTTTGGCATAGCCAATACCACCTTCTGCAATATACTGCTGTGCAAGGCATACCTGATAGAATTCGTTTAGTACGCTTTCTTTGGTCTGTGGTGACACGCTTCTGGTATTTGCAATCTCCAGTGTCAGTTCTTCTATTTCATCTTCTTTTAAATGTTTGAAAATA
>ERZ825670.2427-NODE-2427-length-17633-cov-5.882751_pt1 | contig 17633 bp, 15 predicted proteins | sample MGYA00519929_ERZ825670 | MGnify/ENA primary metagenome ERZ825670 (study PRJEB31778, sample SAMEA3449207) | human gut metagenome | biome: human gut; feature: human-associated habitat; material: faeces | place: United Kingdom | collected 2010/2012 ...
AGATCTGCAGCATCAGCGTCGATTTGCCGATGCCCGGCGCGCCGCCGACGAGCACCAGCGAGCCCTTGACGGCTCCCCCGCCGAGCACACGGTCCAGCTCGCCCATGCCGGTCGAAAAGCGCAGCTCCTGCTCGGTCTGCAGCTCGGCGATCGGATGCGCCTTGCTGCGCGCGAGCGCCTTGGTGCGCCCCTTCCCTGCCGCCGACGCCTTCGGCGCGGCCTGCTCCACGATGGAATTCCATGCGCCGCAGGCAGGGCAGCGCCCCGCCCACTTTGCGGTCTCGTTGCCGCACTCGGTGCAGTAAAATACGGTTTTTGCCTTCATGGGGTCTCCCCTTTTCTGTTTCTTATGCTGCCGCTTGCCCACCGGCGAGTCCCGCGAGAAAGCCGGCGGCGACGGTCACAGCCAGCTTGCGCTGATAGTCCGTCTCGCAGAGCCTTGCGGCCTCCTCCGCGTTGGAGAGAAAGCCGCACTCGACCAGCACCGCGGGACAGCTGATGTTTTTCATCAGATAAACGCTTTTGTCAATGACCTTCCGGCTTTTCTCATTTCCCGGGTTCACCGCCGCGTTGAGCGCGACCTGTACGCTCTCGGCGAGCGCCTCGCTGCCCTCCGTGCGGGCGTGGAACGCCTGCGCGCCGTGGACGCGCCGCGAGGCCGGAAGGCTGTTCTGGTGGATGCTCAAAAGCACGGCGTTCGGCGTTTCATTCACCAGCGCAACACGGTTTTTAAGGTCGGAGGCCTTCTTCTCCCGCAGTGTTCTCGCGCCGTCGGAATAGATGGCGGCATCCTCCGTGCGGGTCATCCTTGTCTCACAGCCAAGAAAGCGCAGCAGCGCGTCAAGATCCTGTGCGATGGCAAGATTGATGCCGCTTTCCACCGTGCCGTCCGCCGCAACGGCGCCGCCGTCCTCCCCGCCGTGTCCCGCGTCAATGACGATCACCGACCGCTCCGGCACGCCAGATGGGCGAAAGACAGGCAGCGCACCTCGCACGAATGTTTCACACAGCAGGAGCACACCGAAAAAGAGCAGCGCTGCGAGCACCAAAATTTTTTTACGCAGAAGAACGATCAATTTCCTCACCCCGTGCAACGCTATGCGCGGGGACTTTTTTCTATTCTTCCATGGACATATTGTAGCAGACATCGGGCGGAAAGAAAAGCCCTGTTTCCTCTTTTTTGCCGCGGCGTATACTGGTATGAGCGCAATGCTCAATGCCAAGAAGGAGGAGACCCATTTGGAAAAGAACGATACGGCGGTGAAGATCTGCGGTACGACGGAGGGCCGTCTGCCGGGCAGCTGTGCGCCGCTGGCCTTTCCCTATGTTCCCGTGCAGTGCGACAACCCCGCACGCTATTCCCAGCAGGACGCCCTGCAGGCCGGCACGCTGTTCCCCGGCTTGAACCTGCCCTTCCACGCCGACATGGAGAACCGCTTCCCCGCCGCCAACACGGCGCTCAGCGAGCTGATGGCGCTTGACTTCGCCATCGACGAGCTGGGATTGTACCTCACCACGCACCGCGACGATCAGGAGGTGCTGGCGCTCTACTGGTCGTATATCAAGCTCGCGCGCGAGGGACGGGAGAAGTATCAGGAGAAGTACGGCCCGCTGCTTCAGACCGACCTGACGCCGGGCAGCTATAAGTGGCTCGATAATCCGTGGCCGTGGGATCTGGGAGGGAACGACTGATGTTTGTTTATGAAAAGAAATTGCAGTATCCGGTGAAGATCGCCAACCCCAACCCGAAGCTCGCCGCGGCGATCATCAGCCAGTACGGCGGCCCGGACGGCGAGCTCGGCGCTTCGCTGCGGTATCTGAGCCAGCGCTACTCAATGCCCTACCCCGAGCTCAAGGGCCTGCTGACCGATATCGGCACAGAGGAGCTGGGGCATCTTGAGATGGTCGGCACCATCGTCCACCAGCTCACGCGAAACCTCACGGTAGATCAGATCAAGGAGGCCGGCTTCGATACCTATTTCGTCGACCACACGACCGGCGTGTTCCCGCAGTTCGCCTCCGGCTATCCGTGGTCGGCGGCGACGATGCAGGTCACGGGCGATACCATCGCCGACCTCACCGAGGACCTCGCCGCCGAGCAGAAGGCGCGCGTGACCTACGATAACATCCTGCGCCTTTCCGACGATCCCGACGTCAACGACGTCATCAAGTTCCTGCGGGCGCGCGAGATCGTGCACTTCCAGCGCTTCGGCGAGGGGCTGCGGCTTGCCAAGGAAAAGCTCGACGAGAAGAACGTCTACTTCGTCAACCCCAGCTTCGACCGATAAAGGAACGGGAGGGCGTCCCTGCGGACGTCCTCCCGATGTCAGGTCTTATGCGCGAGCAGCTCCGCGAGCCGCCTGCGCTTCGTGCGCTGGTCGCCCTCGATGTGGAGCTTGGAATAGATTTGGTTTACATATTGCTTGACGCTGCCCTCGGAGAGAAACAGCTTTTCCGCGATCTCCCGGTTCGTCAGCCGCTGTGCCATCAGGCCGACCAGCGCATATTCCCGCTCCGTCAGCGCGGCGAACGCTGCGGGGCGGACTGTCCCGCTCTGCCGCCGCTCCCCTGCCTCGCCCAGCGCGAGCACCCGCGCCGTGAGCGCGGTCTGCGGTCCTGCGGCAAGCAGCGGCTTGAGATAGCGGTAGTTCTCCGCAAACGGCATCACGATGCCGTCCGGCGCGGCGTCGGCAAGCGCCTGCGCCAGCAGCGTCTCGGCTTCCCCGCGCTTGCCCAGCCGCTCATAGGCCGACGCGGTCTGAAGGCGAACGTGCAGCGCGACGAGCGCATAGTGCATCCCCTCGCACAGGGCGAGCAGACCTTCGCTGCGGCCGATCACCTTGGCGTAAGCGCCCTGAGTAAGGTACACCTGATTTTCGATCATCTCGATCATCGGCCGGCCCGGCGCGAGGATGCTGACCGAGGCGAGGCGGTGCTCGGCAAAGACCTCCGGAATTTGTTCCATCTCGCCCGACAGAGCGTGGCAGTAGGCGCTGACGGCGTTCCAGAGGTTGAGCCACGAGGCGTTGTGGTGCCGCAGCAGTTCCGTGCGGCGCTCGGCAAAGCTGCGGTGCGGCCCGACCTCCGCGTACCGGGAGAGGCGCTGCGCGAGGAAGTCGCAGCAGAGCGCCATATTCTCCTGCCCGTTGCCCTCGATCTGCGCATAGGCGCTCTCCAGCGCGATGTGCGCGTCGGTGAAGCGTCCCTGCACAAAGGCGGCCTCGGCGCGCATGATGGTCTCCGCGCCCTGACCGTGACCGTTGGTGATCTTATAGTAGTGCGGCATACATTCGGCCATCTCGGCAAGCTCGCCCGCAAGCTCGCCCGGGGCGCGGTAGAACATCATCAGCACGGACGGCGAGCCGAAGGTCCAGCCGCCGCTCGAGCGGATGCTGATGGCGGGACGGGACATCTGCGCGCTGGCACTGCGGTGCAGACGGCTCATGGCGCTGATGTCGTTATAGCAGAGGAAGCTCATGATAAGGTCGCATTCGCCCAGCAGGTTGCCGCGCTCCTCCGCGGGCAGCTCGGGATGCTCCTCCAGTGCGGCGAGCAGGAGCGCCTTGAGCTCCAGCATTTTCGGGATATTGCGCCAGTTGAACATACTGCGCATCAGCACCAGAAGCGCGAACGGGTGCGCCTTCAGAGCATCGGCGGGACATTCGTCGAGAGCGGCCGGCACCTCCGACGGGGGCAGCGACGCGAGCAGGATGCCCGCATCCTCCTGCACCACGCGCAGCAGCGCGTCGTAGTCCCCGCAGCGCCGGTAGGCCGCCATGGCGTGAAGATACTGCCCTCGCCCCTCGTACCATGCGCCGTAGCGCTCCCGGCAGCGTCGCTGCCTCTCCGCGTCCATCGTCCGGAAGGTGCGCTCCGCGCATTCCTTCATCATGTGGTGGAAGCGGTAGGTCACGCCGTCCGGCAGACGCTTGACAAAGGCGTTCTGCGCGGTCAGCACGGCGAGCAGCTCCTCCGCGTCGGCGTCCCCGGTGACAAAGCGCGCCATTTCCGCGGTAAATTCGTCGGCAAGACCCATCACCGCGAGAAATTCCTGCTGCCGCTGCGCCAGAGGCTCGATCATGGCGGCGGTGAACATGGTGAAAATATCGGAATCGCGTTCGGGCAGAGCCCCACGCTCGGAGAGCGTCCGCAGGTTCAGGTAGACGGCGGAGAACCAGCCCTCGCTGGAGTAGAGCAGCGATTCCGCCTGCGCGTCGGAAAGCTCCGTGCCGCAGCGGTGCGCGTAAACGGCCAGCTCCGTATGGTTCAGCCGCAGCTGCTCTGTGCCGAGCCGGTAGACCCTCGCCCCCAGCCGGACGATCTCTGCGGCGGGCAGAAAGCGGTCGCGGCTGGCGATGATCAGGTGGACGTTGGCGGGCAGGCGGCCCGCAAGCATACAGAGAAAGGCGGTCACGCGTTGGTCTGTGAGCAGGTGAAAATCGTCGATGAACAGATAGCAGGGCGTTTCCCCCGCCAGCTCATGGCAGAGATCGTCCGCCAGCAGCCCGCCGCCGGCGGCATCCGTGGGACAGGCATACTCCCGCAGCAGGTCGATGCCCGCGCGGGCAAAGGCGTCCTGCGCGCTCCGCCAGAAGATCGCAAGATTGTCGGAATACACGCTGATGCGGACGACGCGCAGCGGCCCGGCCTTTGCGCGCTCCTCCAGATACCAGTTCACCGCGGTGGTCTTTCCGTAGCCCATCGGGGCGACCACGGTGGTCAGCGCGCAGCGGGAGATCGGCCGCAGGCTCTCCTGCAGCCGCTCGGATATGTAGATGGTGTTCAGCTTCCACTTTGGCTTTGGCATGGTGCTTCCTCCGTGCGGTGATGTGCTCTGACCACATTTTATACGAAAACCGGCCCGCTCGCAAGCGGCAAAAAGAAAAGAGGAATGCGCGGCATCCCTCTTTTCTTCTCTGCTGTTTTATGCGTTGATGGCCTCGTCATAGACGGCGGTGGCAGCGGAATAGCTCGTCAGGAGCTTATCGCGGAAGGTGTTGACCAGCTCCTCGTTTCCGTACACGGAAAATACGCTCTGCCCGACCGTGACGATGACCAGCTTATCCGGGAAGCCGCACATCCAGTGCTTGGCCTGAATGGTCGTGCGCAGGTCGTCCGCGAGCCTGGCGACGTTGTTCGCGTCGGCGACATGGAACGCGCCGCAGGTGAAGGTGTTCAGATTCATCATGTGAACGAGCGAGGCGGCGCTGTCGATGAGCGAAGCGTCGTCCGCCGGGAAGGTGAGCAGATAGCTGAGGCTGTCGGCATTGCTCGCGTCGAAGCTGCCGGGCGCGCCATCTACGGCGTGCTCGGAATCCCCTCCGGCGGCAGGGAACTTTTCTTCATCGCTGTATGTATTCCAGATCGCGTTGAGGATCGTCAGCGCGTCGTCGACAGCCGCGGCGGGCTTGTCCTCTGCCGGGGTCTCGGGCTTGGGCGTCTCGGTCGGCGGCTCTGCGCTCGTTCCCTCCGCAGGCTTTTCAGCCGGCTTGGGCTCGGGCTTCTGCTCAGGCTGCTTGGCAGGCTCCTTTTCCGGCTCCCCGGCAGGCTCCTGCTTGGGCTTGCTGTTGTCAGCCGGCTGCGTCTGCTCCGGCTTGCTGTCCGCCGGCTCCTGCTCTGCCGGCTGCGTCTGCTCGGGCTGCTCCGGCTCGTCGGGCGTCCCGGTCGTTCCGCCGGACTGCTCCTCTCCGCCGCCCTGCTCCTGCGAAGGCACGTTGCCGTCGTCGGGCGGCGCGGCGTCCTTGCTGCCGCAGGCGGCGAGAGACAGTAGCATCGTGAGAATGAGAATGAGGGAAAGCGTTCGTTTCATGCGAATGGTTCTCCTTGATAGATCGTTCTTTTGACCGCGTGCCGCGGCCCTGCATGAATAGACGGAGGAAAGCAGAAAAAAGTTCCGGATTTTTCGATGTTTTTTTTGGGCGCGTTTTGTTCAGCCCACGCGCAGCTCGTAGTTGACGATATCGAGGTAGCGGCCGAATTTCAGCCCCACCTCATGCAGGGTGCCGGAGTAGGTGAAGCCGAATTTCTCATGCAGGCGGACGCTGGCCGCGTTGCCGCCCGCGATGACGGAAACGACCGTGTGCGTGCCCGCGTCCTCGCGCGCCAGACGAAGAACGGCCTCCATCAGCGCGCTCGCAATGCCGCGGCAGCGGCTCTCGGGCGCAACGTAAACGGAAAGCTCAACGGTTTGCAGATAGGCGTCGAAGTCGCGGTAGGGCGAGAGCGAGGCGTAGCCGAGGACCTTACCGTCCTCCTCCGCCACGAGCAGCGGATGGTTGCCGGTGTTGTGCGCGGCGAACCACGCCTCCCCCGCCGCGCCCGCGCGGGGCTCTACGTCGAAGGTCGCCGTGCCGTTTTTCACCTCGTAGTTGTATATGTCGAGCATCGCGGAAAGATCGCGGCGCTCTGCCGTGCGAATGTTCATCAAATGCTCTCCTTTTCAGGAAAACAGGCCGAGCTGTCCGCCATTTTCGCCGTTTTCCGGATCGTCCTCGGCCTTGCCGCCGAGCAGCGCCAGAAATTCGTCCTCCGTGAGCACCGGAACGCCCAGCTCCTGCGCCTTGCGCAGCTTGCTTCCGGCGGCCTCTCCGGCGACCACATAGCTTGTCTTTTTGGAGACGGAGCCGGCGGCCTTGCCGCCGTGGTCAGCGATGAGCGCCTCGGCCTCGTCGCGCGTGAAGCGCGTGAGCGAGCCGGTGAGCACAAAGGTCTTGCCCGCAAAGCGCATGTCCTGCGGGGCTTCCGTGCTGGTCATGTTGACGCCTGCGTTTTTCAGGCTTTCGATGAGGTCGCGGGACTGCCCGTCCGCGAACCAGCGCTGCAGGAACTGCGCGGTGATCTCGCCGATGTCATCCACGGCGGTCAGCTCCTCGACCGTGGCGTTCATCAGCGCGTCCATCGAGCCGAAGCGCTGCGCGAGCACACGCGCGGCCTTCGTGCCGATCTGGCGGATGCCAAGGGCGCAGAGCAGCTTGGAAAGATCGTTCTGCTTGGAGCGATCAATGGCGGCGACGGCGTTCTGCGCGCTCTTGAGGCCCATGCGGTCGAGCTGCGCAAGCGTTTGCACATCGAGACTGTAAAGGTCGGACGCCTTGCGGACAAGTCCGGCGTTCACAAGCTGCTCGAGCAGCGCGGGGCCGACGCCGTCAATGTCCATCGCCTCGCGCGAGGTGAAGTGTGTGAGGTTGCGCAGCAGCTGCGCGGGACACTCCGCGCCCGTGCAGCGCGTGGCGCTCTCGCCCTCGGCGCGGTAGACCGGCGCGCCGCAGACCGGACAGCGGTCCGGCAGACGGTAGGGCTGCGTGCCGTCGGGACGCTTGTCCTTCAGCACGCGCACGACCTCGGGAATGATCTCGCCCGCCTTGCGCACCACGATGGCGTCGCCGATGCGGATGTCCTTCTCGTCGATGAAGTCCTGGTTGTGGAGCGTCGCGTTCGTGACGGTCGTTCCGGCCAGATGCACCGGCTCAAAGACCGCCTTCGGCGTCAGCACGCCCGTGCGGCCCACCTGCACGACGATGTCCGTCACGCGGGTCTCCTTCTCCTCGGGAGGGTACTTGTAGGCGATGGCCCAGCGCGGGACCTTGCTCGTTGAGCCGAGAATTTCCCGGTCTGTAAGGCTATTCAGCTTTACAACTGCGCCGTCCATATCGTAGGGCAGCTCCGCGCGCTCCTCGCCGAGACGGCGGATCTCCGCGAGCGCGTCCTGCACGTTGTCGACCACCTTGTTGCCGATGACCTTGAATTTCTGCGTGCGCAGATAAGCAAGCGTCTCGGCGTGGGTCGTGAAAGTCCGTCCCTCGGCGAGTTGGAGGTTGAAAACGGCAATATCCAGCCGGCGCTTCGCCGCGATCCTCGGGTCAAGCTGGCGCAGCGAGCCGGCGGCGGCGTTGCGGGGATTGGCAAAGGTCTGCTCCCCGTTCTCCTCGCGCTCGGCGTTGAGCGCGGCAAAGACCTTTTTCGCCATGTAGACCTCGCCGCGCACGATGAGGCGTGGCAGCTTCTCCGGCAGCACCATGGGAATGGACTGGATCGTGCGCAGATTCTCCGTCACGTCCTCGCCCACGCGCCCATCGCCGCGCGTGGCGCCGCGGACGAACACGCCGTCGCGGTACTCGAGCGCGACGGACAGACCGTCCACCTTCGGCTCCACGCTGTATTCGACGTGCTCGAGCTGCTCGCGCACCTTCTCGTCGAAGTCCACGACCTCGGCGTCGGAGAAGGAGTCCTGCAGGCTCTCGAGCGGGACGGCGTGCGTCACCGGCTCGAACTTCGTCAGCGCCATGCCGCCCACGCGCTGCGTGGGCGAGTCCGGCGTGATCTCCTCGGGGTGCTCCTTCTCCAGATTGGCCAGCTCGCGCTGGAGCATATCGTATTCATAGTCGCTGATGCTCGGCTCGTCGAGCACATAGTAGCGGTACGAGTGTGCGTTGAGCGTGTCGCGCAGCTCCTTTATGCGTTCCTTGTAGTCCATGGCGTTCTCCCCTTTTATCCGGCGTTGTTCATAATGAAGTCCTCGGCGGTGGAGGACATATCCTCGCGTGTGTCGAAGTAGGTGTAGGTATCCGGCACGGAGCCGACGATGACCGTCTCGGCGACGGCGCAGCGGTTGGTGACCTTGGTGACGGTCGAAAAGCCCGGCAGCAGGACGCTCACATACACGTCCACCACCAGCCGGATCTCGTGACGCGTCTGGTTGATGCCCGCGGAGGCGAAGGCATTCTCAAAGTGCGCCGAGGACGAGCCGACCGACTGCATTTTGATGTGCAGGAGCGGCCCGCGGCCCGCGAGCAGCGGCGAGCCGGTCAGGCTCCCGAGCGGGATGGCCAGCTCGCGCGTGGAGACCTCCGAGAGCCTTTGCAGCACGTCCGCGAGCACGGCGGACTGCAATCGGTTGAACTCCGCCATGTTGCTCTTGACCGCCGTGATGTGTCCCTCGTTGTCCTTTTCCAGCGAGATCAGGCGGTCGTAGTCCACACCGGCGTCGTAGAGCGTTTCGTTCACCGAGGTGTTCACGACGCGCGTGACGGCGTTCGAGACGCGCGCGGTGGCAAGGCTCGTGAGAATGGGCCGAAGCTGCGTCATCGCGGTGACGGCGAGCGCGATGAGCGCGGCGCAGACAAGGAAAAGCAACAGCCGGCGTTTCTCCCGCCCCGTCATGCCGCGGCGCATATAGCGGCGCATGGGCGTTCCCCCTTTCGGGAGAATCTATGCGCCCACGGCTTTTCCCTATTCGCCGAGCTTTTTCACCATTTCCTTGTAGGCCCTGCCGCGCTCCATAAAGTTCGCGTAGCAGTCGAAGGCGGCGCAGGCGGGCGATAGCGTCACCACATCGCCGCTCTCGGCGCAGAAGTAGGCGGCGTCCACCGCCTCCCGCAGGTCCTTGCAGCGGAGGATCCGCGGCCGCTCGGCTGCGGTCTCATAGGCTTCGCTCTCCACCACCGCGCGCTCGATGGCGTCGGCGGTCGCGCCGCAGAGGATGAGCGTCTTGACGTGCTCGACCACCTCGGGCGCAAGGGGTGCAAAGGGAATGTGCTTGTCATACCCGCCCGCGATCAGCACGACCTTGTGCGGGAAGGCGCGCAGCCCTGCGATGGTGCGCGTGGGACTGGTGGCGATGGAATCGTTGTAATAGCGGACGCCGTGCAGCTCGCGCACGAACTCGATGCGGTGCTCCACACCGGCAAACTCCCGCGCGACACGGCGGACGGTCTCATCGCGCACAAGTCCGTCCACGGCAAGGAGCGCCGCCATATAGTTTTCCACATTGTGCCAGCCGGGAAGGCGGATGTCCGCCAGCGGCAGGACCTCGCGCTCCCCTGCCGCATCGCGCAGCCAGATCGCGCCGCCGCGCACGAACGCGCCGTCGGCGACCTCCTCCTGCCGCGAGAACAGACGCGCACGTCCGACCGCCTTGCCGCTCAGATCGCGCGTGATGGCGTTGTCGGCGTTGAAGATGGCGGTGTCCCGCGCGCTCTGGTGCAGGTAAATATTTTCCTTGGACGCGATGTACTCCGCCATGTCGCGGTGCACGTCCAGATGGTTCGGGGCGAGGTTCGTCAGCACCGCGACCTGCGGCGAGTACGGCATATCCATCAGCTGGAACGACGAAAGCTCCAGCACCGCAAGATCGTCCGGCGTCATCTGCTCCGCGTCCGCGAGCAGCGGACGGCCGATGTTGCCGCCGAGCCACACGCGCCGTCCCTCGGCCTTGAGAAGCTCGGCAATGACGCTCGCGGTGGTGGTCTTGCCGTCGCTGCCGGTCACACCGAGAATGGGACACGGACAGACGGCGAAGAACGCCTCCATCTCGCTCGTGATGGCCGCGCCGTGCGCCTTCGCCTCCAGCAGCTCCGGCACGTCGGGCCGCATCCCGGGCGTGCGGAAGACGACGTCCGCGTTCAGATCGCGCAGATAACCCTCGCCGAGGTGCAGCACCGCGCCGAGCGCCTCGTAGTGCGCCGCCGCGCCGCCGAGCGCCGCGCGCTCCTTCCTGTCGCAGGCGATGACCTTCACACCGTTCCGCGCCAGCAGCTCCACGAGCGGACGGTTGCTCACGCCGAGGCCGATGACCGCGGCGGTCTTTCCCTTCATGCCTTGCAGATATTCGTGCAGCGTCATACACAAATACTCCCCTCTGAACATTCGCAATATATAAAATTATACCGCGCCCGCCGTATTTTATCAACGATTTCCCTGCACAAATTTTTGTTTCTTGACTTTGCCCGCTTCGTCCTTTACAATAAGGAGCGCGAGTAAGACAGGCGGTCGCGCGGCAAAGCCGAAAGGCTTGCTGTGAGGAAAGTCCGGGCTCCACAGGGCAAGGATAACGGGTAACGCCCGCCCAGAGCGATCTGAGGAAAAGTGCAACAGAAATAGACTACCTGTAAGGTGATCCTTGCAGGAAAAGGTGGAAAGGTGCGGTAAGAGCGCACCCGTCGGCTCGAGAGTGTCCGACGCTGTAAACTCTATCCGGAGCAACACCGGTATGGGAGCAGGGGCTTCGCGCCCCAGGGTCGGCCCGACCGCTCCCGGGGTGGCTGGAGCGCCGCGGCAACGCGGCGCGTAGATAGATGACTGCCAGATACAGAACCCGGCTTACAGTCTTGCTCGCACGAATATGGAAGGGGACGGCACGCTGCCGTCCCCTTCGCCTTGCTCACAGGGTGTAGTCCTTCATCCAGTCGTTTCGCCCCGCGGCGGACGGCGCGGTGGCTTCCGCCTCGCCCCGTGCGCGGGCGTAGCGCTGCGCCGCGCCCTGACTGCGGCGCTCGCGCTGGCGCTCCCACTTCTTTGTGTCGCGCTCGATGCTGTTTGCCATGAAGCGGAACGCCATGCGCGTCTGTTCGTCGAGCGCCGGGTAGGAGGCGAGCGCAGTCTCCGGTGTGAGAGACTGCTTTGCCGTCCGTTCGGCGTAGTCGAACAGCGCCAGGAGCAGCTCGCCGCGCTGGGCCGCACAGAGCGCGGCAAGGCTGGACGCGGCGTCAAAGTAAAGAACAAAGCCTTTTTTCTCGGTCATGTGGTTTTCCTCCTTGCCGGTAAGGGAAAAACCGCGTTCTGATGCCGGTTTTGGTGCAACAAAAGCGGAAAAGCTCTCAGAATTTTCTAAATTTACAAAGGACTCAATGCTTTGAAAGCATGAACAGGATTGCCGTTATAGTGATAGTAACAGGGATAGTAACAGTAAAAGTTATTGCTATAGTAAGAGTGATGGCGCTTCCGGCGCGGTGCGCCGTGCGGCGCAGAAAAGGAAAAAACAACCCCCGCCGGTTATTTCACGGCAGAGGTTGTTCTGTATATCGCAGTCAGAGCATCGTATATCACAACTGACTGGTTTCCAAGAACGGCTGAAACCCTTGCTATATAAGGCTTAGTCCTCGGTCTCCCAGTTGTGGTAGGTGTTCTGCACGTCCTCGTTGTCCTCGAGCATATCAAGCAGCTTTTCCATGTTCTTGACGTCCTCCTCGCTCGTGAGTTTGACGTAGGTCTGCGGGATGAGGCTGATGTCGGCGCTGACGAAGGTGTAGCCCTTGGCTTCGAGCGCGGCGATGACGTCGTTGAAGGCGTCGGGATCGGTGGTGATCTCAAACACGGGACCGTCGGCGGTGAAGTCGGCTGCGCCGGCCTCGAGCGCGTCCATCATGACGGTGTCCTCATCGTAGTCGCCGTCCTCGTTGTCGATGATGATGACGCCCTTGCGGTCGAACGACCAGCTCACGCAGCCCTGCGCGCCCATGCCCTTGCCGAACTTGTCGAAGTAGTGGCGGACCTCGGGCGCGGTGCGCTGGCGGTTATCGGTCAGCGCCTCGACGATGACGGCGACGCCGCCGGGGCCGTAGCCCTCGTAGGTGACGGACTCGTAGTTGTCCGTGTTGCCGGAGCCGAGCGCCTTGTCGATGGTGCGCTTGATGTTGTCGTTGGGCATATTGTTCGCCTTGGCCTTGGCGATGACGGTGGCGAGGCGGGAGTTATTCGCCGGGTCGCCGCTGCCGCCCTGCTTGACGGCGACGATGATCTCCTTGGCGATCTTGGTGAACGCCGCGCTGCGCTTGGCGTCTGCCGCGCCCTTGGTCTTTTGGATATTGTGCCATTTGGAATGTCCGGACATAGTTGATCTTCTCCTTACAGATAGTATTGAATGGCGTCGTGATGCGACGCAGAGCGTACGACCTCAAGCAGAGGGAAGGACCTCGCGAGATACGCGCGGACCGCCTCGCACACGACGTTCTCGGTCGGATAGTGACCGGCGTCGATGAGGTTGAGACCGTGGGTATCGAGGAAGTCGTTGTAGCGCAGGTCGGCGGTGACGAAGGTATCGCAGCCCTGCGCGATGGCCTGCGGGATGTAGTCGCGGCAGGCGCCGCCGCCGACGGCTACGCGATGGACCGGCTTTCCGCCGTCGCGGAACCGCAGACCGCTGCATCCTAATGATTTTACCACAGCAGGCAGGAACTCTTCAAGAGGAATTTCACAGGAAAGTGTGCCGATGCGCCCGATTTTTTCCTCATTGAGCATGGAAAGGCCCGAAAGGCCCAACGCGTGCGCCAGACAATCGTTCACGCCGCCGTCCGCCGCGTCCAGATTGGTGTGCATACAGCACGCCGCGAGGCCGTGCCGCACGAGATAGCGCAGCAGCCTTCCCTGCGCGTCGTCCGCGCGGAGCGTCTGCACCTCGTGCCACGCGCAGTTCATCACGGGATGGTGCGAGACGATCATCTGCGCGCCGAGGGAGACCGCCTCCTCCGCAACGCCCTGCGTGATGTCCAGCGCCACAAGGACCCTTCGGACCTCCTGCGCCGGATCGCCGACGAGCAGGCCGACGTTGTCCCAGGCCATCGCCAGCTCGCGCGGCGCCCAGTCGTAGAGACTGCGTTCAATGTCATGTGCCGTTGTCATGTTCCCACTTCCCTTTCTTTGCTTCCAGCGCGTCCGCCAGCGCGGCAAAGCCGTCCGCTTCGCCGCTGCCCGACTGCCGCAGGCCCTCGGCCCGGCGGCGCAGACGCGCGATCTGATGGGCGAGATAGTCCCCGTAGAGCGCCTCGCGCTCGAGTGCAAGGCCGCCGTAGAGCTGCTCCGCGCCGGGGGTGTATCGCTCCCCTGCCGTGACGGTCATCACGACGTAGAGCTTTCCCTTGTCGCGCACAAGGTGCTCGCGCGTGACGGCGTAGCCGTTCTCGCAGAGCCGGAGCCGCAGCTCCTCGATCTTCGTCTGCGGCTGGAGCAGCAGCGTGTGCCGCCCGTCGCGCGTCCACGGCGCCGCGGCGAGGATGCCCCAGATGGTCTCGCCGCCCATGCCGGCGATGAGGACGGTATCGCACTCCTCCGGCGCGATGGCGTCAAGCCCCGCGCAGAGACGGAGGTCGATGCCGCCGACGGCATATTCCTCCGCGGTGCGCCGCGCGTGCTCCAGCGGCTCCCGCCCGATGTCGGACGCGATGGCGCGGTCAATCACGCCCCTCTGCCGCAGGCAGACCGGTATGTAGCCGTGGTCGGTGCCGACGTCGGCGAGCACAGCGCCCTGCGGCACGAGCGACGCGAGCAGCGCGAGCCGCGGCTGAAGCGATAATTCTCTTGTCACGGCGCGACCTCCTTTGCAGCAGAAAAAGGCGCATACGAGCGTATGCGCCTTCCGGCCTGTCCGGTTATTCCTCGGCGGGCTTGTTCGCTTCCTCGTTCACGAGCGCAAGGAGCTTGTCCACGTCCACGCCGTGCACGGCGCAGGAGATAGGTTCGATGGCGGCGGCGTCCTTCAGCGAGACGTTGTCCGGCAGTTTGTAGACTACGGTGGCCGGTGCGGTGAACTGTTCGGCCAGACCGCCGTCACGCGTGACGCCCACGGCGGAAAGATGGTCGCACAGTTCGGGGCGCTGGGTCAGGCAGTACTCGCACTGACCGCAGTAGATGTTCGGATCGACGGCCACGCGGTCGCCCACCTTGACACCAGTGACCTCGGAACCGATGGCGGCCACGACGCCGGAGTTCTCATGGCCGAGCACGATCGGCGGCACGGCGGCGGCCGAACCGGGGCGGCCGGCGTACAGGTCGTGATCGGTGCCACACACGCCGGCGTAGGCGGTGTTGATCAGTACTTCGTTGGGCTGGATTTCAGGAGTGGGCAGGTCCTGGATTTCGAATTCCTTGACGCCGGTGAGCACAAGAGCCTTCATGATGGGTCCTTTCTACGGTGAAAGCGCGCCACTGCGATGAGCAAGGTTGGGCCGGGTGACCGGGTGGCTGGGTAACCAGGTGACCGGCCGGCAGGCCTATCTGCATGGCGATTGGTCGCGTATTGGTTTCGTTCATCTCGCTGTCTTTGCGAGGTGTTGATGAACAGCATAACTTCTTTATCTCAGTTTTGCAAATTATTTTTATAAAACTACTTTCATTCGGCGTGTTGCCTTGGAAATCAAGGGCTTCCACCAAAAGTGACAACACGTCTACAATGGAGGTATGAAAAACCCACCGTTGCATCGTTACGCCACTCGCCCAGGGCTGTACTTCACTGACGACGGTGGGGCTGACGTCGTTGTTCGTTCCGAAACTGCCGATCAGGTTTGGCTATGCGTACTGGAGCCCATTGATGAGCCCAGCGCTTTCTTCCAAGACGCCATCCGCCTGTTCGAAGACCCGAACGCCTCGTTCATCCAGCAGATCCATGAGTTTCCGGTGTGCACGCGCATTATCGAACATTTGTATCTGCGCGAGACCCTGTTCCGCATGACCGGACCGAACTACGGCCTGTGGTACGTGCACCTGCCCAAAGCATGGGACGGCATGCGTTATGGCTACCGCGTGGACGGCGCATGGGACCCGAAACACGGCGTGCGCTTCAATCCATACAAATTCCTGCTTGACCCGTATGGCAAGGGCATCGACGGCTCCATGGAGCTCACCCCCGCCGCCTTCTCCTATGAATGCGATGTCGTGGACCGCAAGGTAATCGGCTCGGCATACGGTGCCATGAGCACCGTAGACTCGCTCGGCCATATGCCGGTGTCCGTGGCCATCGACGATCGCGATACCCATAAGCATGAGGGCGACCCGCAGCACCCGCATGTGCCGTGGCGCAAAACCGTCATCTATGAGATGCACGTCAAAGGCTTCACCGCCAACGCACCGTGGCTGCCCGAATCATTGCGCGGCACGTACGCCGGACTCGCACACCCCACCACGCTCGCCTATCTGCAGGGTCTAGGCATCACATCCATCGAACTGCTGCCGATTATGGCCAAGCAGGACGAGCTCTTCCTGCAAGAACACGGCCGCAAGAACTACTGGGGCTACTCCACCCTCAGCTACTTCGCCCCCGAACCCTCCTACGCCACTAAAGCCGCCCAGGAGAAGGGCGCGGCCGCCGTGCGCCAAGAAGTCATAGACATGGTGCGCGCACTGCACGAGGCCGGCTTCGAAGTCATCATGGACGTGGTCTACAACCACACATGCGAAGGCGGCGTCGAAGGCCCGACGGTCTGCTGGCGCGGCCTCGACGATCTGGCCTACTATCGCCATCAAAAATCCAATACCGGTCGACTCGAAGACACCACCGGCTGCGGCAATACGCTGGACTTCACCAACACGCATGTGGTCACCTTTGCCATCGACTCATTACGATACTGGGCCAAGCGTATCGGCATAGACGGTTTCCGCTTCGACCTTGGCGTCACGCTGGCCCGCCTGGAAGGCGAATTCACCCATCATCACCCGTTCCTCTACGCCCTGCGTTCCGATCTGCTGCTGGGCAACCTGAAGCTCATTATGGAGCCGTGGGATCTGGGCAACCTCGGCTGGCGCACCGGCCAATTCTCCGTGCCGTTCGCCGAATGGAATGACCGCTTCCGCGACACGGCCCGCACCTTCTGGCTTGAGGATGTGGACGGCGGCTCCGATTTCGGGCGTATCAGTTTGCAGGAGATGTCCACGCGACTCTGCGGCTCGGCCGATCTGTTCGCCACCGAACCAGGGCGTGGCGCTCCGGCCTCCATCAATTTCGTGTCCTGCCACGACGGTTTCACGCTGACGGACCTCACCAGATACCGCTCCAAGCACAATGAAGCCAACGGCGAAAACAATAATGATGGCTCGTCGGTGAACCATTCCGCCAATTTCGGCGTCGAAGGCGTCACCGATGATCCAGACGTCATTGCGGCACGCGAACAGGCGGCCATGAACATGATCGGCATGCTGCTGCTCTCGCTGGGTACGCCGATGATGCTCGCCGGCGACGAATTCCGCAACACGCAGGACGGCAACAACAACGCCTACTGCCAAGACAACGACATCACGTGGCTGAAGTGGGATTGGATGTATTCCACCAACAAGACGCGCGAAATGCGCCGCTTGGAAACCGTGTCTCGACTGGTGGCGCTACGTAAATCACTGGACCTGTATCACCACGAGGATTTCTTCACCCGACTGACCCAGATCGGCCTACTCAAGCCCTCAAGCCGCGTGCAGTGGTTCCTGCCCGACGGTACCACGCCGATGGAGCGTGACTGGTTCGATCTGGGCGTACGTAGCTTCACCATGCGATTGCTGTCCAACAGTGAGGTGGACGTGTGCATTGTGGTCAACGGCACCGCTGACGACCGCACATTCCGCCTGCCGCCAGACACCCACTGGACGCCTAAATGGTGCTCGGCCGAAATCAACGGCCGTCGAGCCGGGCATGGCACTCAGGTCGAGGAATGCGATTTGAACGGTGACACCACCGTCTGGACGCAGCATGTACCGGACGCCAGCGAGACAGTACTCAAGATGGTCGAAGAAGTGGCCATGCAGCGTACGGAATCCTCGACTGAGAATGAAGCGGATACCATCAAATTCGCGATGCCAGTAACAGATCACGCCGCAAACGGCACCTCGTCCGCGCCTCGGGATGAGGTATCAGCTGATATGCCCGATGCCCCTGTGGATGATACACCGGACACTCCCGTCGACGACAATGTCTGGACCATGCCGGCGCTGAGCATCACGCTGATGAAGCAGGTGTGAGTCACACTCAAGACAGCGCGACACAAACACAAAGGCTCTCCGCGGAATTCCGCGGAGAGCCTTTGTATGCTCGGTACAGGACAAGCGAAATTAACGCTTGGAGAACTGCGGGGCGCGACGTGCCTTGTGCAGACCAGCCTTCT